>Ga0068854_100003060_pt1 | contig 10407 bp, 7 predicted proteins | sample KBSCornC42_FD_66590 | JGI IMG/M metagenome (GOLD analysis project Ga0068854, IMG submission 66590) | Corn rhizosphere microbial communities from Kellogg Biological Station, Michigan, USA - KBS Corn C4-2 | ecosystem: Host-associated > Plants > Roots > Rhizosphere > Soil ... | reverse complement strand
ACTCTGGTGGCTGAAGGATCTCGCTCTGTGGCTGCGTGCCAACAAGCGCTCGCGCTTCCTCTTGACCGCGCCGCCGCTCCGCCTGCCGGGTGCTGTCGGCTCGCCGGCTACTCCGGTGGCGACGGTCTAGCTGCGCAGGATTCACACGCGCCTCGCCGACCCGAGCTGCAGATAGATGTCGAGTGTGCGCCGTCTCTGCTCAACATATGTGATCAATCAATCTGAATTTCCAGATTGCCTCGATTTTGCGCGACATCTATCCATAATGTCGACCTTGCAGCAGGGGTGCCTCGCCGCCCGCCATATCCGTATTGGTGGTGATGCCGCCATAGGTCGAGGTCAGCGCGTTGGTGGTAGCGGCGATATATTCGCCCTGACGGCCGCAAAATTCATAATATGTATTTATTCCAAGCCAAGTCTCCAGGCGAGTCGAAGGGACGTTGGGACTATCTTAAACCGGTCAACGCCATCCCTGCTGAAGAAGCCTTCAGGCCCTTAAAGGATGGCGGCCGCTCGTTGGTTGACACCAAATATATACTGAGCAACCGTTCGCGAAATCTCTCGCGATAGCACAAGGCTCGGTCATTTCGGTTTGGAGGATTTTGCATGTCGACGATTGCTTTCATCGGGGCTGGAAATATTGGGCTTCCGGCGCTCAAACGGCTCATAGAAGTAGGCAATGAAGTCAAGGCTTACGACGCCAGCTCCGATCGGCTGGAACTTGCCCGAGCCGCTGGAGCTGAAATAGGCCGCTCGGCTGCGGATGTAGTGTCAGAGGCGGAATTCGTCATCACAATGGTCCGCAGCGGAGAGGATGTTCGGCGGGTCTACATCGATGAGTCCGTGATTGCAGCATCGCGGCGCGATGCCATTCTGATTGACTGCTCCACGATTGATGTCGAAAGCTGTCGGAGGGTCAGCGAGGCGGCTGCGGCGGGTGGCCGCCAGATGATTGACGCTCCGATCTCTGGAGGCGTTGAGCGGGCCGCGTCGGGAACACTAACGATTATGGTGGGAGGTGAAAAAGCCACGGTTGATCGCGCGCAGCCTGTATTGAAGGGCTTGGCATCATCCGTTCATTACATGGGCCCGTCCGGCAGTGGGGTTGCAGCGAAGCTCTGCAATAATCTTGTTGCGGCAATCACCATTGGTGCAATTTCGGAGGCGTTTGCTCTCGCCGGCAAATTTGGGCTCGACTATAAGAAGCTATTCGATGTCATGAGCACCTCTTCGGGAAGATGCTGGGCGCTCGAAGCGATGTGCCCCGTCCCTGGCCTGGTCCCTTCGGCAGCCGCTAATTTCAACTATAAGCCGAACGCCACTGCCTCGCTGGTGGTAAAGGACCTCGGTGCAGCTCAAGTAAGTGCTCTCAAGCTCCATGCCTCCATGCCTCTTGGGTCCGCGACGCTGTCCCTTTTCTCCATGCTTTGTGATGCAGGGCTTGGCGAACTCGACGCTTCCGCCATTATCAAATTATTCGATGGCAGTCTGGCTGACTCAAGAAAAGCCTCCTGATCAAATGCGCTCGCCGACTTTCAATTTACCGGATGACGCCGTGGCGTAGATCGAGCGCGCCGAATGCAGATGTACAGGATGGCGAGAGGAAAGATGGCACGTGATTATCGAAAACGAATCTTGGGTGCGATTCGCTCTAGAAGCAGCCTTACGAGAAGCCGTTGTTGTTCAATGCGACAACGAGCGCTTTGATGAACAGAGCCCGAAGAATTGGGCAATGATGAGGAAAGGGCTGAACAGTAGCGCTAAAGGCCTTACTCTCGCATTCATCGACGTATCTGACGAAACAATAAACTTTTCTCGATTGTTCCAACAATGGCAGGCATTTAGCTTTGGGCTGGTTCTGCTAACAAAAACTGCCGAATAGTAACAGCAGGCGATCAGGGAGGCATGCACGTGAAGAAGCTTGCAAGCAATCTTTTTTTAGTGACAGCCATCATGGTGTGGGCAATCGAGTTCTCACGCGCGGCCGATACTCCCGGCGTATCGGCAACCGAAATCACGCTGGGCCAGACCATGCCTTACAGCGGCCCGGCTTCAACATTCAGTTTGCAGGGCAAGGTCAATGTTGCCTACATGAACATGATTAATGACCAGGGCGGCATCAACAGCCGGAAAATCAACCTGGTTTCCCGAGACGACGGCTACAGTACGCCAAAGACGGTCGAGCAAATTCGCAGACTCGTCGAGGAAGACAACGTCTTGGCCATCTTCGGAATGACAGGTTCGCCTGGAATTATTGCCACAGCAAAATACCTCAATAGCCTCGGCATTCCGCAGGTGTTGTCAACATCCGGAAGTTCGATACCGGCAAATGTAAAAGAGTATCCTTACACAACGATGTTTTCCATTCCGTTTCGGGTGGAGGCCTTTATCCTGGCGAGCTATCTTCTGAAAACCAAGCCGAACGCGAAAATCGGAATTCTCTTTCAGAATGACGAACTCGGCAAAGGCTACCAGAGATTTTTTAAGCAGGGACTCGGCGACAGAGCGGCCTCAATGGTCGTCGCCGAAGTTGGCTACGACATCACGTCACCGACCATCGACTCGCAGATCGCGCAGCTGAAGGGTGCCGAGGTTGACACCGTTGTTCTTGCCACGACCCCCAAATTCGGGGCGCAGGCGCTTCGCAAAATGTATGAGCTCAACTGGAATCCGTTTAAATTGATGACCATCTCAAGTTCATCCATTCCCAATGGAATTAAACCGGCTGGTCGCGAGGCAACTCAGGGTGCGTTGTCCGTGCAATTCATGGTTCTTCCAGACGACCAGGCTAACTGGGAGCTTCCGGCCATGAAGGAATACTTCGCGTTTATGAAGAAGTATCTGCCCGGTGAAACCCCGTATGATAACGCCGCACTCGCCGGATACATTACGGGTCAGCTGATGGTCGAGATCTTAAAGAAGTGCGGCAATGATCTGAGCCGAGCGAACGTGATCAAGTACGCCCAGGACTTCCCGGAGGTGCAGCACCCGCTTCTGCTGCCTGGCGTGAAGTACAATGCGACGCCGACGGATCACACACCAATCCACATGGGCGTGATTTCGAAAATCGAAGGTGAACGGTGGGTTTCTACTGGAGAGGTAATCCGCGCCGAACTACCTCCCGAATAGAAGTCCGTGGATCAGTTGGATCGTCGTCTCAAGCCGGCGATCCGGCTTCAGGATCTCAAAATTGGCACTGTGGGGATCGGTTCAAGAGGGGATTGCAGCACAGGAAGACGCAAGCCTCCAGCGAATCCCGCTGGCTTATCGAACGAACACTGCTCGCCGATGGCGGCATGAACGCTATGCGTAGGATCTGGCATCGCCACTCTTCGCGATTGCCGACCCGCGAGTGTCCTGAGCCGAAGCGTTTTCCGCTACCATTTCGGCGTAATTGAATATTCCAGACAAAAAATCGAGGAGACGTGTCCATGTTGAGAGAGAGCGGCGACATCCCGACCCAGACCGAGGTTCTGGTTTTGGGAGCGGGAATGGCCGGACATTGCGCGGCGATCACTGCGGCCGAAGCCGGGGCGGAAGTACTGTTTTTGGAAAAGTCGTCGCAGCCTGGCGGCAGTTCGGCGATGGCGGGTGGCGGTTTCGTATTTGTCGGCACCGATGAGCAGAAGGAGGCCAACGTAGTCGACAATCTCGATGCCTTCCGGAAGGACATTCGCGCCAGCGGCAAGAACCTTAATAATCCTGCCATTGTCGATCTGTTTGTGGAAAATCAGCTCGACGCTTACCGGTTTCTGAAGGCGCACGGCGTCAAATTCACCCTCGCTCACTACAGTGAAGCGTTATTGCATCGTATGCATGAAACCGGCACAGGACGGGCGATCACGGCCCTCCATATGGCCGCCTTGGCTAATCCTAGAATCAAGTTCTTCAGCAAGTCGGCAGCTTACCGTTTGCGGCGGTCGGCCAACGGGCGCGTCAATGGCGCGTTCGTTTCGTATGGCGATCGCGACATCGAAATCAGCGTTTCGCGGGCAATCGTGCTGGCGACCGGCGGTTTTTCGCGGAGCCGCGAAATGCTCCAGACGTTTGCACCGGAACTGGTCAATGCACTGAAACATGGCGGTATCGCCAATACCGGAGACGGCATCGTGATGGCCACCGATCTCGGCGCCGGTCTTGCCGACCTCGGTTTTGTAACCGGCTCTTTCGGGGGCGCGATCCGCAATTATCCCAATGCCGATCAGCGCGACGAAGCGCCGCCTCTGATATTTGCCTTTTTGTCGGGCGGCATCCTCGTCAACAAGAAAGGCGTTCGGTTCGTTAACGAAGGCCAGAGCTACAAGAAGGTGAGCCCGATCGCAATGGAGCAGCCCGAAGGCATCGGGTTTCAGATATTCGACGAGAAGTTGATGAAACTGTCGATGGGAGACACCTCGGTCAACAATTTCGCGGAAAACCTGATCGGCGGTTATCTTCAGAAGGCCAATACCATTGCCGAACTCGCAACCAAAATGGGAATTGACCCAAAGGCGCTGGAGGCCACGGTCGCCCGTTACAACAAGGACGTCAAAGAGGGGGTGGATACCCAGTTCGGTCGTACGATGAGCCTGATGCCGATCGACACGCCACCTTATTATATCGCCGCTACCACCAACGCGCTGACCTCGACCTATGGCGGCATCACCACCAACACCGATATGGCGGTGGTCGACTGGTTCGGGCAGCCGATCGAGGGGCTGTTTGCTGCGGGCGAGGTGATCGGCGGTTTCCACGGCGGCGGCTATTACAGCGCCTCGTCACTCGCCAGCGGCGCCACCCTCGGCCGTATCGCGGGGGCGTCAGCGGCCGCTTTTCCAAAAGCCTGAGGATTAGCCACCGCCCCGCGACTTCTTAGCCGACCTCTGAGCACTGCTGATGCTGCCCCGGATCTGATCCGGGGCAGCAGCGGAAGGGATCGAGTAGCCCCGCCTCTGTCAGAACTCGAGGCGATAAACTTCGGTGGCGGTTTTCGAGAACAGGGCGGTCTTCTCGGATTCGCTATAGGAAGCGGTAATCCGCTTGAATGCGTTGAAGATCACCTGGTAGCTGCACTGGCCCTTGTCCGGCGGGAAGTTGCTCTCGAACATCGCCCGAGTAGGTCCGAAGGCTTCGATGCAGGTCTCGACATAGGGTCGCCAGGCCTTGGCCGCTTCCTCCGAGGACGGGGGCCTCTCGCGCAAGTGGAAGCCATAGCCCAGATGGTTCATGGCGATACCGCCGAGCTTCACGACCACGTTCGGGCACTTGGCGATTTCCTGGATCGAGGCTTTCCAGGTTTTGAAGCTTTCTTCACGATTGGAATAGGCGCGAACGCCGAGCGGTCCCCCGCAGTGATCAAGCACGATCTTCGTCTCCGGAAAAGCGCGGGCCAGATCGGTCAACTCGCCGATCTGCGGCTGCAGAAGCCAGGCATCATAGCTCAGCCCAAGGGGCGCCAGACACGCAAATCCCTTGCGGAATGCGGGATTGACCATCAAGTCCTTCGGACGAATGAGGACGGTACCCAGGATCTCGACATCGGCGTTCCACGCCGATGCATGGCGGATGCCGCGGAAGCGTCCATTGCCCGCTGCAATTTCGGCTTCCAGCACCGGGCGGACGTCTTCGCCCAGCAGCAAATTGGCATGACCGACGATGCCGGCACAGATTGCCGCCGGGCCAAAGATGCCGCTGGCTCCAATCGCGGCCACGCCATTGGCGAACTCGACCTCGCCGACCGGGCCAAAGGCTGCCGGCCCGCGCGCGCGATACATGGCTCCGCATTCGGCATAGACGGTGGCGATCACATTGTGGCCGCTGGAGTCGATATCTTCGACCAGATCCTGGACCATGTAGCGGAAGTCTTCCCGCTTCTGCCAGAGATGATGATGGGCATCGATAATGGGGCGAGCCGGATCGAGGGTCTCTTCCTGATGCAGGGCGAGCCAGTCGGGACGGGGCCGTGACCAGAGTCGGTTGGTGGGCGCGGTAGAGGGGGTCGTTGTCATTGGCCGTTTCTCCCGATTTTATCCGGGGAAGTATTGTCGAAAATGGCGACGTTGGCAAAGCCTCCCGGATGTAAGGCTACGATACGCAGAGCTCGCAGCGAGGACGGATGCGCCCGGTGGTTCAAAGCCGCGGACTAATCTTCCGGACCAAAGCGAGCAGGCCGAGCGTTATCGCTCCCGTCAGAGCCGCCGCCATCGGAAAAGATAATGCGAGAGCTGCAGCGGCCGCCCATCCGATCGAGATCATTGCTTCGGCCAAAGTGGCAATCCGGGAGGAAGTCTGGCGCCGACGAAACTGGCTGCGCTTGGCCTGCACCCTGAACCATAGCTGGATGGAAGTGGCCGAGCTCGCGGCGATCACCACGCCGGCCATGGTGATGACCGCCTGCCGGGTTGAGGCGAACGCCAGCGCAGCGATCAGCGGGACAAAGATCGTGGCGATCACCATCAGCACCACCTCGATCTTGGCCCGGGTAATATCGCTTGCCGAGAGCGGCGACGTGGCCACCAGATCGGCGGCATCCTCGCCAGAAATGGTGAGCCAGGCGAGGCCGCCGGCAAGCTGGCCCGCCGCCATCACGACGATGGGCGTGATCAGCACGATCGCCTCCGACCGATCGGAGAAGCTGCGCCACAGCATCACCGCGGGTGGCACCAGATAGAGTAATTGCATCAGGCTCTGCGAGACCAGCCACGGGTCACGGCGGAGCAAAACCAGTTCTTTCCAGCGTAACGCCTGCCGCGGCGAAACCACACGGAAAGCGCGCTCCCTCGAATGGCGACGAGCGGAATTCGCGGCGGCAGAAGCGCGGATTGCGGTTTCGGCAAACCGCGACGACAACGTCGCCATGACGATACCGAGCAGCAGAACAGCGACCCCAACAAGTGACAGCAGGGCGGAAAAATCGCCGAGCACGGCATGTGCCGGCCACCAGAGAAGGCTGTTATCGCCAGGCGCGAACGCCGCAACAGAATCGGAGGTCAGGATCGTGAACCGCGACAGCGTTCCATAGGACAGGATGGCCGCGATCTGAAGGGCAATCACAAAGCCGGCGCCGATCACGGCGGCGATGATCTGTGCAGCCAGACGAGTCCTGACAGGTCCAATGGTCCTGAAGAGCGCGATGGTAATCGTTACCGCGATCGCCGTGGCTGAAAGGCCGATCGCTATGACGACTCCGAACGCCGCAAGCCACCGTACGCCTCCAAACAACAAGAGAGTGTCGATAAAGGGCGTTGACAATAGCGCCGCCATCGCCACCACGCTGAGCGCGATCGCCGCAATCCGGACCGAGAACACGTCCCTCAGTGATGCCGGGGATGAAATGATCAGATCGAGGTCGGCGCGGGCGTAGAATACTCTGGTGACGGACTCGATCGCCTGGGACAGCATCAAGGCCCACGCCAGGAACAGGCTTGAACTCAGCACGATCAGCGACGTTTTATCGAGCGGCTCGCGCAGCGTGGCAAAGCGTCCTATTACCGCGTATGCCGGCAGGTGCAGCAGCACGGCGACGACCACAAGCCAGATCATGGCGCGCCGGGGCCGCAAACGGCGGCCCGCCGTCATCATCGTCATCCATTCCCGCCAGGCGAGCCGTATTTCATGGCGGGTAAACCAGCCGAGCGCCACAGTACTGCTCATGCAGCCGTCTCGATGAGGGCGATGAACATGTCCTCAAGGCTGGTGTCGTTTTGTCCGTTCTGCTGGCGCAGCTCGGCAAGCGTGCCCTCCGCGACAAGCCGCCCAGCGGCGATGACACCAATGCGGTCGGCCATCCGTTCGGCAACCTCGAGGATATGGGTGGTCATGATCACGGTGGCGCCGGCACGGACGCGCTCCTGCAGCAATCCCTTGACGTGACGGGCGGAGACCGCATCGAGCCCGGTCAGCGGCTCATCCAGAATAATCAGCTGCGGCTCGTGCACCAGCGCACCGGCCAGCGCCACCTTTTGGCGCATGCCTTTGGAAAATCCTTCACAGCGCTCTTGCAGATGTGGCCCGAGGCCGAGCGAATGAAGCAGTTGGCGGGCAGCCGGTTCGGAAGCCTCGGGTGAGATATTCCAGAGACCAGCAACGAATTCGAGGTATTCCAGCGGCGTCAGCCTGTCATAGATCATCGGTTCATCCGATACCCAAGCCATGACCCGCTTGGCGGCCACCGGCTGGTTCAGCGCGTCGATGCCGAGGATGGAGATAGTTCCTGCATCGGGCGGCAATAAACCCGCCACCATCCGAAGCGTCGTGGTTTTGCCGGCGCCGTTAGGTCCGAGCAGCGCGTAGAATTCGCCGCGGCGGATGCCGAGATCAAGCGCATCCACCACCGGCCGGCCATAGCATTTGGTCAGCCCTCGAATTTCTAACGCGAATGAAGCCGATGGCATAAGATCAGCAGCCTGGGTTTCAGCAGAGAGTGGCCGGTTTGATCGATTGGTCTCCAACGCGATCAGGGAGATGTCAGGGAGACGAACTGCCGCTCGGGCGTCGGGTCCTGTGCATTCGCGAGCGCTGGCGGATTTTCGTAATAATTCACGCCATCCGAGCCCATCACGTAACGAGGCCGGGATTGCCGCATGTCGTCATCCTCGATCATCGCCATCCGCCGGTTGTCCAGCGCCAGCCAGTGCCCATCGAACCGAACCGCGGTGAGCGCATGGTCCTCGTTGCGAAAGGTTTCATGAATGATCAGGACGCGCAGGTCCTCTGGAGCAATTCCGGCGAGGCGCAACGCGGCATATTTGGCGATGGCATAATCCTCGCAGTCCCCGGCACCATGAGTGAAGGTCACGAGCGGCGAGGTCCAGACATCTTCTTTGCCATATTGGGCAAGGTCGCTCATTGGATGGATCGCGAGATTGATCGCCCGGTTGATTGCGCCAAGGAGCGCTCGTCCGCCGCGCTCGCGACCGATATCGACGATTGAAAGCAATCGAAGTGCGGCTTCAGAGGCGCAATGCTCGCGGTCGCCATCGCACAGGGCAAGCTGGACCATTTCGTCATCGAGATGGCGCTGAACATCACCCCATTTCTCTCGCACGCTGCCATAGGGCAGCGGTGCGGTCATAAGCCCGAACGGTTCGGTGGATTTACGGACCAGGCTGGCTGCGCCCGGCGAAAACAGGCTTGCGGCGTTCGCGTCGCCCGATAACGCTACCCATGCTGATAGTCCGATCGTCGCGATCATGATCGTGACTCTGAGAAAAGCCGCTCGTCGCATTTTGAGACCCCATCCCCGAGGGCTCTGCGCCCTGGTTTCGTCCCGCCTTTGGCGTGGCCGAGAGGCCGTGACCTGGCTGGATCATTCAGGAGGACAATGACGAGCGAAGTTTTTCGTCTGCTTAAGATCGAACCCGCGCATCGGGAAAGCCAGAAACAGGCTGAAGTCCATCTCCCTGGATTGCTGAAAATTTTAGTGAACGGTATCAGGCGGCTGTAACCAGCCGCGGGAGCGTAAAATTCAGGGGTATGGCTAACGGCCAGTAAACGGCGACGGCACACCTGGCGCTTACTGTATTTACCAATAGAATGCGGGCTAGGTGACTGCAATTTACCAGTAACAAGCGCTTAATATCTTGTAAATGGAAGTCTCCAGACCAAGCGAGTCGGTATTTATCTATATAAACAGAATTTACGTCGTTTCTAAGGTCGACTATACTAAGCGTTATTGACCAATATTCCGGTTTTACTTGGCGGAGTCCCTGCGTTTTGCTGACTTCTAGAGCGCGACGGAAAATGGTCAACAAAGAGTCTATTCCGTGAGGTGCCCTCGAATGGTAATGCAACTCTTAGAGCATTGAAAATTATATGAATATTAACCGTTGGCGGTGTGGCTTTGAATTACGCCGGCAGATTCGACACCAAGCTTTCCCTCGACGGTCCGCATCTGTTGGACGGCAACGTCCATACCGAGACGATTTCCGCACACGCTTCGCACGCTCCTCCCGGCGCCATCATTGTTCCTGACGCGGCACTGCTGTTCGGCGCCGACTTCAAGCGCTCCGGTTTCGACCTCGTTCTGTCGAAGGACGAGCAGCAACACGTCCTCCATGATTACTTCAGAGGAGACAAGCACGCGCCGGTGGCCTCGCCGGATGGCGCCTATCTTACCAGCGACATTATCGATGCGCTGACGGGCCACGTTCAATACGCGCAGGCCGACGGCACCGCGAGCGCCTCTCAAGTTATCGGGCACGTCACCAAGCTGAGCGGCGACGCCACGGTGATCCGCAATGGTGTCTCGATCGTTCTCAACATGGGCGACAATGTTGAGAAAGGCGACGTGGTGCAGTCGGGGGCAAACTCGACGCTCGGCATTACCTTTATCGACGGCACCGTGTTCGGCCTCGCCTCTAATGCGCGCATGGTGCTGAACGAGATGGTCTACGATCCCAATGGATCGAACAATTCAACGCTGTTCAG
>Ga0068854_100003052_pt1 | contig 10416 bp, 6 predicted proteins | sample KBSCornC42_FD_66590 | JGI IMG/M metagenome (GOLD analysis project Ga0068854, IMG submission 66590) | Corn rhizosphere microbial communities from Kellogg Biological Station, Michigan, USA - KBS Corn C4-2 | ecosystem: Host-associated > Plants > Roots > Rhizosphere > Soil ... | reverse complement strand
CGCGACGACCAGCCCGCGCCGCAGATGGATGGTCCCGCCCGGCGTCCCGGACACCGCGACGGCGCCGGTGAAGTCTTCGGCGAGGAGCTTGGCCAGCAGCGCGGGGACGTTGCGGGGCTGCGGCGATGTGTCGACGCCGGCCGCCGGTGTCGAAACACTCATACCAGGATGCTCCCCGCCAGCTCCGCCGCTTCGCGGACCGCCAGGGCCAGGTTGGAGTTCTCGCGATCCAGGGCGACGGCCAGGACGGCCGTGTTCAGCGGCGCGCGGCCCGGGACCGGGAGGATGACCTCGTGCGTCCGGGTGCTGGTGACGACCACGCTCTCCAGCTCGCCCTGTGCGCCGGCCTCGTGCAGTCCCTCGGTGATCAGCGTGGTCAGCTCGGCGATCTCGAATCCTTCGCCGACCGCCGAAAAGTCGCCGGACGCACGATATGCCAGACCCGTGACCGCGTCCACCAAAGCAGCTCCGATTACTCCAGGAGATTCAAACGCTGCGGAGAGCGACATTTCGAGACTGCGCATCAGGACCTCTTCACTTCGCGATATGCGCCAGGTTACTTTAGGCGTCAACTAGGGCGACGGCGACCTCCGATCCATTGCAGAGACGAGATCGCGATCACCGGCCGAGAACAAATCCTGGAGTGGGGAACTCTCATGAACATCGAGGGCGCGCTGAAGGAAGCGATGACCGTCGACGGTGCCATCGGAGTGGCATTGGTCGACTTCGACAGCGGCATGTCGCTGGGCTTCCTCGGCGGCGGTCCGGGCCTGGACCTGGAGATCGCGGCGGCCGGGAACACCGAGGTCGTGCGAGCCAAGATGCGTACGCTGGCCCGCCTGGGCCTCAACGAGACGGTCGAGGACGTCCTCATCACCCTCAGCGGCCAGTACCACGTGATCCGCCTGCTCCCCGGCGGCTCCCTGTTCCTCTACCTGGCCCTGGACCGCTCGCGCGCGAATCTGGCCCTGGCCCGCCACGAGCTCAGGCGGATCGGCGCCACTCTCGAGGTCTGAATATAGAGGACTGGATATAAGCCCTCGGCCAGAGCCCGGTCACGGGCAGATCCGGATAAGTGGAAATCGGGTGGATTCAACGCAATGCCCGCGCCGAGAGCGACGAATCGCGCCGGTCGCGGATGGCACCGACATGTCGGGCGGGGATATCCCCGATGAATGACGCCGCCCCACGGCCGCCGGCGCCGACTAATCAGCGGGAGCGGTGACATATCTCGCCCGGCTCGGCGCCGCGTCGTCCCCGCCGGATCGGCCATCCCGGTCCGGCTTTCGGTTTGCCGATCGGCGCATGGAATGAATAAGGGTTCTGCTATTTCGCAGGAAGCCACCGGGGTCAGGCGACCGCGCGGTGCGCTCGAAGACCGCTAAGCCGGATCGCCATCCGCCTCACCACCATCCGCCTCCAGCGGATACCGCAAGGGCGACGCATCGAGCTGGCGCCGATAGCGCGCGGCCTCGGAGTCCGGAAGATCGTCGAACACCGCCAGCGCCCGCCGATGCGTCTCCTCCGCCTCGGAGATGCGGCCCTGGCCGTGCAGTGCGCGGGCGATGCCGTTCAGGTCGTCGGCGTGGATGTAGCGGTTGCCGAGGTCCTGCGCGAGGGGGATCGACTCCTCGAAGGCCTCGATCGCTTCGGCGAAGCGCTCCAGGACGAGGTAGGTGAAGCCGAGGTTGTGAAGGGCGACCGCGACGAAGAGCGGGTCGTTCTGCGCTTTGGCCTCCTCGATGGAGGCGGCGATGTGCGTCAGCGCCTCGCCCGGCCGGCCGAGGCCGTGCAGGCACGTCGCGACCGTGGCGTACGCGCTCAGGCTGCGCGGCACCTGCCGGACTTCGGCGTGCTCGCGCAGCGCCAAGGCCTGGAGCGCGACCTCCAAGCCGTGCTCGTGGTCGCCGGTGCTGGTGTACAGCAGCCCGATGACGTTCAGCGCCCGCTGCTCGTTCACCAGGTCCTCGAGCTCGCGGGACAGTGCCAGCGCCTCCTCCAGCGGACTGAACGCTTGTTCGAACCTGTTGTCCTGGAAGAGCGTGAACCCCAGCGCGTTCAGTAAGTGCGCCTGGGCGTCCAAAGCGCCACGCCGCCGCGCATACGGCAGCGCGGCGCGCAGCAGGCGCTCCGACTCCCGCCAGTTACGGGCGACCTCCTCGAACCGCGTCATCACCAACGCCAGGTGCACGACCAGCGAATCGTGCCCGAGCGTCGCGGCCTCGGAGAAGATGCGCAGCAGGTTCGGCCGCTCCCGCTCGTACCAGGCGACCGCCTGCTTGGCGCCGCGGAAGGGCACGATCTCGCCCCGCACGTCCTGCGACGGGAACGGCAGCGGCTGGTAGGGATTCACGAGCCGGGCGGCCTCCATCGCGGACGCCACGTACCAGATCATGACCGCCCTGACGGCCTGGGCCCGCTCCTGTTCGCCGACCTCGGCCGCGGCACGTTCGGCCGCGTAGGCGCGGAGCAGGTCGTGCAGCTCGTAGCGGTCCAGCACCTTCTGCTGGACCAGCCGCTCGTCCTGTAACAGCTCCAGGATCCGGTCCGCCTCGCCGAGGTCCGTCCCGGCCAGCGCGCTGATCGAGGCGGCCGTGAAGTCCACCGCGGGATGGACGCCGAGCAGCCGGAACACGTGCTGCGCCGCCTTGGACAGGCCCTGATACGACAGGTCGAAGACCCGGGCCAGGCCCCGGCTGCCGGCCGTGATCTCGTCGAGCTTGTGCTCCAGCCGGTCGGCCAGGTACTCCAGCGTCCAGACCGGCCGGGAGCGCAGCCGGGCCGCCGCGATCGAGACCGCCAGCGGCAGCCCGCCGCACAGCTCCGCGATCCGCGCGGCCGCCTCCGGCTCGGTGGCCACCCGGTCCGGGCCCACGATGCGCGCCAGAACCTCGATCGACTCGTCGGTGTTGAGCACGTCGAGGGTGACGGTGCGGGCCCCGTCCAGCGCGGCCAGGCTGCGGCGGCTGGTGATCATCACCAGGCAGGTCGGGGACGCCGGTAACAGAGGCCTGATCTGCTCGTCGTCGGCGGCGTTGTCGAGCAGGAGCAGCGCCTGGCGGCCGTGGATGCGGTCGCGGAACATCGCCGCCCGCTCGTCCAGGCCGGCGGGCACCCGCGCGGCCGGCACCTCCAGCTGGCGCAGGAACACGTCCAACACCGCCGCGGGGTCGGACGGCTCGTGGTCCGGGTCGAAGCCGCGCAGGTTCGCGTACAGCTGGATGTCGGCGTACCGCCCGGCCCTGACCAGGCGGTGCGCGGCGCGCAGGGCCAGCTGGGTCTTCCCGATGCCGGCCATCCCCTCGACCGCGGAGATCACCACGGTCTGCGAGTCCTCGGTCGCGGCGTCGATCAGGAAGGCGAGTTCCTTCTCGCGCCCGATGAACGTGGCCAGGTCGACCGGCAACTGCCGCAGGACCCCGGTCTGCCCGCCGGACTTGGTGTCGCGGTGCACCCGCAGGTACACCGCGCGCCACCGGTCGACGTCCGCCTCGTCCGCGCCGAGCACCCGCACGATCGCGGTCACCAGGTCCAGGTCGAGCCGCCGCCGCCAGGTCTGGAACACCTCGGCGACCGTCGAATGCGACAGCACCCGCGGCGGACGCATGAGCGGGCCGGCCTGCTTGGCCAGGCTCCGTGTGGACGGCCCGCCGGCCCACATGCGCAGCTGGTCCAGGAGCTCGATGAATTCCGCCAGGTCAGCAGCGTTCTCGGGATCGGGTCTGCTTCCCGTGTCAGCGCCGTCGCCCGGCATCGCACCTCCTGCTCGATTCCGAGGCAGGAGTTTAACAAACCGGCTCTGACCGGAATCCCGGGTTCATTGGGGCAGATGCGGGATTATCGGCGACTGCGCGTCACGCGACGCGACGGCCCGGGCCGGGTCGGTGACCCGGGGCTCCCGTCGCGCGTATCAGGGGGCGTCGAAGATCAGCGACGTGACCAGGCCCGGGTCCTTCTTGTTCCAGATCGGGTAGAGCGTGGTCGCGGTGCCCTTGTGCACACCGCCGCTGCCGTCCTCGACCGTGAACACGACGTCCTCGCCGTACGGGCTCACCTGGCGGCTCAGGATCTTCAGGGTCCTGGCGACCACCGTGTGGTCCAGCGTGATGGCGCGGCCGAACGCCTCGGTGCCGGCGAGGTCCTGGCCGAGGGAGTTCGGATGGGTGAGGTACGTGCCGTCCTTGTCCCGCTGGTTCCACCCCAGCTGGTCCGGCCCCATCGGGCGGAAGCGGATGCCGTGGACCCAGTCGAAGGTGCCCTCGAAGCCCGCCTTGTCCTCGGTGATCGCGGTGGCCTGGTAGAACGCCGCCTGCAGCGTCACCTCGGCGCCGGGCTTGGCGAGCGGCGTGACCGCGTAGGACTCGGCTCCCTGCGCCGCGGCGACCGACGGCGACGTCGACACGGCCACCGACGAGCCCCAGGAGCCGGGGATCGAGATGCCGACCACGATCGCCAGCACGACGGCGCCGCCGAGCAGCTGCGGCCGGTAGCGCTCGGCGCGCGGCAGGTGCAGGCCGAGGAAGCGGCCGGCCGAGGTGCCCGCCAGCAACGGCATCGGATCGAAGCGGGACCGCTTCACGCTCTGAGCGTTCTCCGGGGATGTGGCCTGAGCCGGCAGCTTCACCAGATAGACGCCGAGCACGAGCGACACCAGTTCCCCGGCCGCCACCGCCGCGGCGGGGAACAGGATCATCTCGTAACGCATGAAGGACGAGTAGCCCACGCCCGCGGTGATGACATAGGTGGCGCAGACCCCGCCGAAGAACACTGCCGCGGCGTCGGTCTTGAACCGGACCAGGACCGTCACCCCGGCCGCGATCAGCAGCGCGTAGAGGATGCGGTCGCTGTGCCACATGTAGGTGCAGGCTTCCTCCGTGACGATCTTCAGGTAGTGGACGAACTGCCGGAAGATGCCCCAGTACGTGGTCTGGCCCCGGCTGATGATGCCCGCGGCGTCCGTCTTGACCAGCAGCATGGTCAGCAGCTGGAGCACGATGGTCACCACCGACGTCACCGCGAACGAGCCGAACCACCGGTTGCGCCACGTGCGCTCGCGCACGAGCGACCACAGCCACCCGGCGCCGGCCATCGCCGGGCCGAGCACCCCGACCTGCCGCGTCAGCGGGATGAACACCGCCATGATCCCGATCCACGCCAGGTTGGCCCTGCCGATCCGGCGCGCGATCGGCAGGTTCGCCACCATCACCGCGGTCAGCCCCAGAGCCAGCGTGTCGGTCCCGGCCCAGGAGAAGGCCCAGATCGGGTTCACCAGGCTGAACGCCCCGCCCACGATCACCGCGACCGCCGGGCCGTACAGCCGCTGCAGCACCCGCGCGATGGCCCACAGGAACAGGACGTCGCCGAGGACGGGGACGGCCAGCGATCCGCCGGACAGGCCCCACAGGCGGACGAAGGGGAGGGACAGGACCGGATAGAGGATGCGCGTCCGGACCATCTGCCACGTCGGATCGTTGTCCGCGAAGTACCACGGCGCCAGGTGCGTGGACGGCGAGATGTGGCGCTCCATCTTGATCGAGTACGGCAGCGAATGACCCATGTCCCGCGCCATCATCGTCAGGTAGTAGCGGCTGTCCGGCGGATGGTTCCAGCCCTGGCGGCTGGTGACCTGCAGGCCCATCGTGGCGACGAACATCGGGAAGATCAGCACCAGCACGCCGACCTGCACCCCGAGGAAATCCCTATGCATCTGCCGGGTCACGAACTCCTGGATCGCGGCCCATCGCAGGCGGCCTCTCCAGGGGACCGCTTCCTCGGGTTCGGTTATGACGGTGTCCGCACTCATCCTCGACCAACCCTGCTTCCCCAGCGTCGGCCCGGTGGCCGGCGCGCTCACCCACCTGATGCCGCCCAGCCGCGCCCGGGTTGCAGCGTGTCGGGATCCCGTCGCGGTCGGGGGGCTTGGCAACGCGAGGGCCCCGCATCGACGTCTCGATCCGGAATCGGACGCCGGCGATGTCGTCAACACGTTCTATTTCTGCTGGTACGCTGCGCGTAATTGACGGCCGTGAGGGCAACTACCAGGGGGAATGACGTTGTCTGGCTGGACCGTTCCCGGCTACACGGAAACCGGGATCCTAGGCGCCGGTGCGACCGGCAGAGTGGTGTCGGCCGTCCAGGACGCGACCGGCATGGAAGTCGCGATCAAATACCTGGCGCCGCGCTACGCCGAGGACCCCGAGTTCGTCGAGCGGTTCCGCGACGAGGCGGCGCTGCTCGCCGAGATCGACCACCCGAACGTCGTCCGGCTCTACGAGTACGTCGAGTCCGAGCACGGCTCGGCGATGGTGATGGAGCTGGTCCAAGGCCCGACCCTGCACCGCGTGCTGCACGAGAACGGCCGGATGACGCCGGAGGCGGCGCTGACCGTCATGCGCGGCTCCCTGCTGGGTCTGGGCACCGCGCACCAGTTGGGCATCGTGCACCGCGACTACAAGCCGTCGAACGTGCTGCTCAACGTGTACGGCGTCAGCAAACTGGCGGACTTCGGCGTCGCCGAGCGCGCGGTGCTCACCGACCCGGAGGACCCCGACGCCACGATGCCCGGCGGCACGGGCACCCCGGCGTACATGGCGCCGGAGCAGTGGGACGGCGCGCCGGCCCGGCCGGTGACGGACATCTACGCGGTCACCGCCTCGTTCTTCGAGTGCCTGACCGGCAGGGTCCCCTTCTCCGCGGACACGATCTACGACCTGCAGGAGAAGCACCGCACCGCGCCGATCCCGCTGGCCGAGGTGCCGGCCGAGGTCCAGGCGCTGATCACGCACGGCCTGGCGAAGGACCCCTCCGAGCGGCCGCAGGACGTGGGCGCGTTCGTCGCAGAGGTCGAACACACGGCGGCGGACCTCTACGGCGTCGACTGGGAGGAGCGCGGGCGGCGCGAGATCGTCGTCGCGCTGTGGCCGATCCTGCCGCTGCTCGGGTTCAACCTCGGCGGTCTGAGCGGCGCCGCCGACGGGCTGGAGGTGCTCGGGCTGGGCGAGCGCAACGAGCCCGGCAACCTGCAAACGGAGAGCGGCGGCCCGAGCGGCGGCGGCGAGGGCTCCGAGGGGAACTGGTTCCGCCGCATGCCGCGGAAGGCCAAGGCGGGCAGCGTCGCGGCCGGAGTCGCGGCCGCCTTCCTCATCGTCGCCGCGGTGGCCTTCGCCGGCAGCCCCAAGAACTCGCCGAAGGCGACCCCGCCGACCGGCAGCACCTCGGTGTTCACTCCGACCCCCGACAGCCCGACCGGGACGTCGACGAGCAGCGACGCGGCCGCCGCCGCGGCGACGAGCTCCGGTTCCAGCTCGTCGAGTTCGTCGAGCTCCAGCTCGGGTTCGAGTTCCTCGTCCAGTTCGAGCTCCGGCTTCAGTGCGCCCTCGGGGCCGTCTCAGCCGAGCTCGAAGCCCTCGACCTCGCACGCCTCGGTGCCGCCGCCGAGCACGCCGCCGGCGAGCAGCCCTTCGTCGCCGCCGAGTACGTCGGTGCCGAGTTCGCCTTCGAGTACGCCTTCGCCGCCGCCGGCTTCGGTCAACGCGCGGATGCCGCAACCGAAGGTGGGAAATTGCCAGGCGAACTACTCCGTCACGTTCGTGATCGGCCAATCGGCGAGCGGCTTCGCGACCGTCGACTACACCTGGCATCTCGCGAACGGCACCAGCGTCGACGAGGGACCAGTCACGATGAAGACCGGCACTTCGCAGTACTCCTATATCGAAGATGAGAGGGGGACAACGACCGGCGATGTCTATGTGAGCTGGACATCCGGCGGCGTCTCCGGCCAGACAAGCAAGTATTCGGTGACCATCACCTGCCTCACCTGAAACCCGTTGAACCGATCGTCTCCGGAAAACGTGTAGCTACAGCACTTGCCAACGCCACACGCTCAAGACAAACAGGAGACGGACTCGATGACCACGGTTGACCTCGCCGCCACTCAGACCCCTGACGAACCTGCCTGTCTCGCGCACCCCGACGGCACGCGCCGCCGGACGCTCCTCGGCGCGGCGGCGGTCGCGGTCGGCGCCGTCTGCGCGGGGTGCTCGTCCTCGAAAAGCAGCACGGCTTCGTCCGGCGCCCCGTCGAGCGGTGCCGCCGCCGGCACCGGCTCCTCGGCCGCGGCCTCGACCGCGGACACCGGATCCAGCTCGGCGTCCGCCTCCTCCTCCGGTTCCTCCGGGGCCGGGGGCGGCGCGCTGGCGGCCACCTCGGCCGTGCCGGTGGGCGGGGGCACCGTCCTCGCCGACCAGAAGATCGTGCTGACCCAGCCCGCGGCCGGCACCTTCAAGGCGTTCACCGCCGTCTGCACACACCAGGGCTGTGTCGTCGGCACCGTCTCGAACGGCCTGATCGTCTGTCCCTGCCACGGCAGCGCCTACCACATCGCCGACGGCTCGGTGGCGAACGGGCCCGCGCAGGCGCCCCTCGCCGCGGTCGCGATCAAGGTCGCGAACGGCCAGATCATGCAGGCCTGATCGGCCCCTGTCCGCTAACGGCTCGGTGCGGTCCTTCTTCGGGAAGGACCGCACCGAGCCGTCGTTGTGTCGTGAGCGCGCCAGGCCGGGATCAGAACGAGCGCGCGACCCCGTGCACCATCGAGACCAGCTGGCCGAACACGGTCGCCGAGACCGCGTTCGGACCGCCGAAGACGTCCACCTCCGACGTCGTCGACCACACCGACCGCACCGCCTGGACGGTCGGCGCGGGCAGCGAGGCCGACTTCGTGAGCAGCAGCGGACCGCCGTTCATCGCCATGTACGCCCCGCCGGTCAGCGCGTCGGCGAACGCGCTGCCGGTGGCCACGCCGATCGGCGCCTTCGGGTCCACCTGCCGGAAGATGTCCGCGACGGCCCGCGCGGTGTCGTAGCGGTCGGTCCCGACCACGGCACCGGCGTTGCCGTCGCTCACGCCCGGCACGGTGCCCAGCGCCGCCGCCGCGCCGCCGCCGACCGCGATCGCGTCCAGGCCGTGGGCCGCGAGCTTGGCGCGGATATAGGACTTGGTGGCCGAGTCCACAGACTTGTTGTCGGTGAGGACGATCGCGGCCGGCGTGTAGGCCGTCCCGCTCCCCGTGCCGAACAAGTCGGTGGCGAGCGGCCCGGCCGACAGCGCGTCGGCGAAGTCGTCGCCGCGGGCGACGATCACATGGGCCGGATCGCCCATCGCGTGCGCGATGGCCAGCGAGGTCGCGTAGCGGTCGGCGCCGGAGATGCGCTGGACCCGGTAGCCCAGCGAGGTCAACGCCGACGCCACCGCAGGGGACACAGCCGAGGTGCCGCCGAGGATGTAGACCGTCTTGCCCGCGTTGCGCGGCAGGATGCGCTGGATCTCGGCGCCGACCTCGGGTGTCAGGCGCGCGGACTCGGTCAACAACAGCGCACCGTCGACCTTGGACGCGAACGGGACGCCGGCCAGCGCGTCAGGGAACTGCTGCCCGGTCGCCAGGACCACCGCATTAGGGTGCTGATACGCGGGCGCGCTGGTGTCGGTGGCGGAGGCCCACAGCCCGTGGGAGACCAGGACACCGGTGTCGAAGCGGTCGGTGCCCGCCGCGCGGTAGACCGGCGTCGGGCCGGGCGGCGGCGGAGTGATCTCCACCTGCACGGACTGCTGTTGCCGGGAGCCGGACAGGCCGAGGCCGTCGTTCACGGTCAGGGTGATCGTGTAGCGGTTGGCGGCGGCGTACAGGTGGGTCAGGTGCTTGCTCGCGGGCAGCGTGGTGCCCGTGTAGGAGTCGGCGTGGCCATCGCCCCAGTCGACCTTGTAGGTGACGTTCGCAGGGTTCGCCGAAGGGTCGACCCGGACCTCGTTCAGGTCCGCGACGCCGGTGAGCGGCGCCGAGTCGCGGCCGGCCTGGAACAGGTTCAGGTTCGGCGGGTTGGGCCCCGCGCCGACGGTGACGAACGCGCTGTGCGCGTGGCTGACGTTGCCGAGGCTGTCGGTCAGGGTCAGCTCCGGCGTGAACGTGCCGGCCGCGGTATAGGTGCAGGTCGCCTTGCCGATCTCGCCGGGCACCGGGACCGCCTTGGCGCCCAGGTAGTCGCAGGAGAAGTCGAAGCTCGTGGCGGTCAGCGCGGCGCCGGCGCCGGCGGTCGACGCGGTGCCGTCGAGGGTGACGACGAACGGGGATTCCGCGGAGCCCTTGCCCTCGGCCGGGGTCGCGGTGAACTTCGCGGCGTCGGCGGAGACCGTGATGTCGATGCTGTAGGGCACGGACTGGTTCACGCCGTCGAAGACGCTGACGTAGATCTGGTAAGTCCCCGGCTGGGTGTACACGTGCTGCTTGCCGACGACCGGCTGATCGCCCGCCGCCGGGGCGGTGACGTCGACGTAGTCGGCCGGGGAACCGTCGCCCCAGTCGAAGACGTCCTGCCAGGCCGCGCTGCCGGCGGCGACGCGGCCGCCGGTGGCCGTCACGGT
>Ga0068854_100003049_pt1 | contig 10416 bp, 6 predicted proteins | sample KBSCornC42_FD_66590 | JGI IMG/M metagenome (GOLD analysis project Ga0068854, IMG submission 66590) | Corn rhizosphere microbial communities from Kellogg Biological Station, Michigan, USA - KBS Corn C4-2 | ecosystem: Host-associated > Plants > Roots > Rhizosphere > Soil ... | reverse complement strand
CCAGTGACGCAGACCGGTGGTGAGGAAGATCGGCGCGGGCGGCTTGATGTCGCCACCGTTGTACATGACCGTGCTGACTTCCGTGATCCAGTTCGTCGTGTGCCAGAAGCCGATCGGATGGTTGAATCCCGCTTCGAGGCGCAGCTCATTCGGAAGTTTGGCCGAATCGGGCGCGAGGAACGGGAAGTTCGAATTCTTCGCGCTGCGGTCGCCGACGATCGCGTATTCACCACCGACCGTGAACTGGCTGGCGGTGTAGTGCAGGCCGACGCCGAAGTCCGACGTCCCGGTGCCGATACCGCTGTTCTTCTCGCCCGTGGCCAGATCGGCGAAGAGCGACACAGCGAAGCGTGAGGCCATCGAAGATCCGAAGCCCCACTTCGTGGCCAGGTGCAGAGGACCGAGTCCGCTGTCGGAGAACTTGCCCTGGTAGTAGTAGCCGTTGATAAAGCCGTTCCGGTCGCCGCCGTGACCCGTGATCTTCTCGTACGGGAGCGACGCCGAAATCTCCCAGTTATCGGTCACGCCGTATCCGACGGAACCTTCGAGCTGGTAGAGGTCATAGCCCAGATTCTTATGCTTGCGGGCCGATGGGATGTTGAACGGCGCGTTGGCCGCCTCGAGATCCCAGTTCTGGTAATACACGCCGAACGACCAATCGCCGCGGCGCAACGTGTCGGCCGTGATGACGTTGAACAGTCCGGTCTGGCCGGACGCGGTCGGCGCCACCAGTCTGGCCTGGTCGGCCATGGTGACCGACGCCAGCGACGAAGTGGTCATGCCGGTGTCGGTCTGCGCAAGCAGCGACGGTACGACGAGGAAACAAAGCAACGGAATCAGGGATCGAAATCTCAAACGCAAAATTACACCTCCTAAAGTTCGCACGGTCGTCCGCGAGAGTGTACGTGGGCGGCGACCTACAAAACGTGTGCCAGAGTCATGCGAATGTAAAACGATAAAGGCTTCAACGGCTTGAGCTTACCATAACGTGAGTGCCCGAACCTCAGACTTTGGATCGTCGGTCATCGGTCAGTTTGAACCGCGAAGTGTAACGGTTGCGGAATCCAGCTTCGTAGTAGTGGGTCCGAACTCGCGAAGCGATGCTGATGGACATCGGCGCGTCGTCATAGGCGACGGTATCGATTGTTTTCGACTCCCTCAGTCGGCTATCCTCCCCGACTTTCGTTTCCAAATTGCTCCTCGGAGGCCCTCATGAAAAAGGTCGTAAGCTGGCTTTCGATCTTTCTCTGCTTCACACCCGGACTCGTTCCATCGTTGCATGCGGGCTTCAGCGGAACCGACCTGATTTTGCCGGCGGTCGGCCGCGTCGAGGGAAATGGCGGCAGTCATTTCTACACGACGATCTGGGTGACGAACCCGTCGCCTACCGACTCGGCGACGTACCAGATGACCTTCCTGCGCGCGGGCCAGAGCAACGGCAATCCCGCGACGTTCTCGGATTCGATCGGGCCGGGCGCGACGAAGGCTTATGAGAATGCCGCGGAAAGTTTATTCAACGCAAAGGGCGTGGTCGGCGCGGTGCGCATTCGCTCGTCGCAGTCGCTGCTCGTCTCTTCGCGCGTCTACAACCAGAACGACGGACAGACAGCTGCCGGCTCGCAGGGTCTGTTCAGCGCAGGCGTCCCCTCCCAATTCGGGATGAGCCTCGGCGATCGCGGACTGCTGCAGGGTGTACGGCAGACTGCGGACTTCCGCTACAACATCTTCCTCGTGGAGACCGCAGGCGACACCATCACGGTGGAGTTGGCGGTGCTCGACGCGCACGGCAACGTCCTCGTCACGAAGAACGTGAGCCTGGGACCATGGGAGCCGGCGCAATTGAGCATCGCGAACATCTTCGACGGTTCCATCGTCGACGGCGCCTTACGCGTCACCGCCACATCCGGCGCAGGCCGGGCACTGGTCCTCGGATCGCAAGTCGCGAACGGCAGCCAGGACGCGACCGGCTTCGAAATGTTGTTCCGTCCCGAGCTTCTCACGAGCAATGAGGCCGGACCCCAGGGACCGACCGGCCCCAAAGGCGATCCCGGCCCCGCCGGCGCGACCGGTCCGACAGGCCCCCAAGGTGTGCAGGGGCCTGCCGGCCCTCTCGGTTCCACGGGAGCGACGGGCCCACAAGGCTCAACCGGATCAGCCGGCCCGACCGGCGCTACGGGTCCGACGGGCGCGACAGGTGCGACGGGAACGCCTGGGTTGCGCTGGCGCGGTCCGTGGGACGGCGCGACCACGTATGTCGCGACGGATGTGGTGAGCGACGCCGGCTCGTCGTGGGTTGCGATTGCCACGAATACGAACGACGAGCCGTCATCGAGTGCGAACTGGCAACTGGTTGCGCAGGAGGGGGCGACCGGCGTGACCGGTGCCATCGGTGCGACGGGAGCGACCGGCCCGACTGGCGTCACCGGACCAACGGGGACGACTGGTGCTACCGGAGCCACCGGGCCGACAGGCGACACTGGCGCGACCGGCGCGACGGGACCGACCGGCCCCACCGGAGTGACGGGTCCAACGGGCGCCACAGGGGCGACGGGATCGACCGGCGCGACTGGCGCAACAGGACCGACCGGTCCGACGGGTGTGACCGGTCCAACTGGAGACACGGGATCGACCGGCTCCACGGGTGCCACCGGGCCGACTGGCCCAACCGGCGTAACCGGTCCCACGGGCGTCACCGGATCGACCGGCGCTACTGGATCGACTGGCGCGACAGGACCGACCGGGCCGACCGGCGTGACCGGTTCAACGGGCGCGACGGGACCAACGGGCGCCACCGGCGCAACGGGTGACACAGGACCGATTGGCCCGACAGGCGTGACTGGTCCCACGGGCGTCACTGGATCGACCGGCGCCACGGGCGCAACGGGACCGACTGGAGTCACCGGCGCAACGGGCGCCACGGGCGCCACCGGTCCGACCGGAGCAACAGGAGCCACCGGCGCGACGGGGGCAACCGGTGCTACCGGCGACATCACGGGCGTCGCCGCGGGCGGCGACCTCACCGGCACCTATCCGAATCCGGCCATCGCGTCGACCGCCGGCGGCAACATCGTCACTGCAATCAACGCGAGCAGTTCGAAGATCAATGCGGCGAACCTCCCTTCCACGCTCGCGACGCAAAACGGCACGAACGTCTTCACCGGCGCAAACACGTTCAGCCTTGGCCTTTCCGCGAATGGCCAATTCATCACCAACGTCGCAACCCCCTCCTCGCCGGCGGACGCGGTCAACAAGAGTTACGTCGATACGGGATTCGTACAACTCGCGCCTTCGACAGCGCAGACGACCAGCAGCACGAACGCGCTCATCAATCTGAAGCTGACCGGCAGCGGGACGCTCGGCGTGCCCGACCAGAATCCGCTCCTCCGGCTGAGCGCGAGCGGCAACTACAACGACGGCGGTACGCACGATCAGCAGTATTTCCGTGTCGACAACAACGGCAACATCGTCGCGTTCGCCAACTACGACGGTGGCTTAAGCGGCAGCATCCCGGCGAGTGGTCCCGGTGTACGTTTTCAATGGTACGGCGCGAAGGCGGCCATTCGCGCCGGCGGAATCGAAGGGACTGAGTGGGACGATTCGAATACCGGCCTTTACTCGACCGCCTTCGGCGAGCACGTCCGCGCAGGCGCCGACGGCTCAGTCGCGATGGGCAAGGCGTGCGTCGCGCGGGGAATGCGGGCAATCGCCCTCGGTGAAGGTTGCACTGCCTCGGGCTACGCCTCCGTGGCCCTCGGCTACGGCGCCTCGACGTCGAGCTCGGGCGGGACGTCGCTCAACGGCACCTTCGTCTTCTCCGACTTCTCCACCCCGATCAGCTATCTGTTCGGCGGCTCCTCCGACGTCAATCAGGCCACCCAATTCCACTCGGCCCTGACGAACTCCTTCAACGTTCGCGCGGTCAACGGCTCGTTCTTCTACACGAATACGGCGCTCACCACCGGCCTGACGTTCAACAGCACCACGGCGAACCTGACGCTGTCGAACAGCAAACTGGCCATGGCCAGCGACGGATCGACGACGCTCTATTCGAACTCCAGCCTCACCTCCGGCGTCACACTCGGCGCGGGCGGCGGCACGTGGAACTCCGTCTCCGACCGCAACATGAAAGAGAACTTCGTCCCGGTCGATGGCGAGGAGGTCCTGCTCCGCCTCCGCAGCGTGCCGATCACGATGTGGAACTACAAGACGCAGAACGCGCGCATCCGCCACATCGGTCCGATGGCGCAGGACTTCATGGCCGCCTTCCGCGTCGGCGAAGACGACAAACACATCTCGACCATCGATCCGGACGGCGTCGCGCTGGCCGGCGTCAAAGCGCTCGACAACCGCACGTCCGTGCAGGAGTCGCGCATCGAAGCGCTCGAGAAGGAGAACGCGGAGTTGCATCAGCGCCTCGACCGTCTGGAGAAACTCCTTTCGGAACCGCGGACGGAACCGCAGAATCACCGGGAGTGAACCGCATTCGTTTTTCTCTCGCCTGCGCCGCCGCGGTCGTTCTGATCGCGGCGGCGTACGCGAACTCGCTCCGCAACTCCTTCCACTTCGATGACTCGCACGTCATCGAGAACAATCTCTATCTCCGCAGTCTCAACTTCGTTCCGCGCTACTTCACCGACGCGCACACATTCAGCAGTCTTCCGCAAAACGCGACCTATCGTCCTCTCGTCACGCTGTCGCTCGCGCTCGACTACGCGCGCACGAACAGCCTCGATCCGCGTCCGTTTCATGTCACGCAGATCGCGTTGCTGCTGACCGCCGGCGCGCTGCTCGCCCTGTTTTTCGAGCGCTTTCTCGGCGCCTGGCCCGCGTTGTTTGCAGCGACGCTTTTTTGCGTGCACACCGCGAACACCGAGACGATGAATCTGATCTCCGCGCGATCGGAGCTGATTTCCGCGATCGGTCTCCTCGCCTCGTTCATCCTCTATCAACGATCGCCGTTCGCGCGCCGCACGCTTCTCTACCTGTCGCCGCTGGCGATCGGCGCCCTCGCGAAAGCGCCGGTCGTGGTTTTCGCGCCGCTGCTCTACGCGTATGCGACGCTCATCGAAAACCAACCGCGCCGCCGTTCGCTCCGCATCGCCCTTCCGCCGCTCGTCCTCGGCATCGTGCTGCTCGTTTTCCTCAACCGCATGAACGCGCGCGAATGGACGTCCGGCGGAGGATCGGCGTGGCAGTACGCGATCACGCAGCCGTTCGTTTGGCTGCACTACTTCCGTCTCTTCTTCCTCCCAATCGGACTCACCGCCGACACCGATTGGCTGCCGTTCACGCAGTGGTACGACACGCGCGCGGTCGCCGGGTATCTCTTCCTGATCGCGCTCGCCTGGTTCGCAGTCCGCGCGTCGAGGAATCGGGAAACGCGCCCCGCTGCATTCGGCATCGCCTGGTTCGCCATTGCACTCGCGCCGACGTCGAGCTTCTTTCCGCTCGCCGAGGTGGCGAACGAGCATCGGGTGTTCTTCGCGTACATCGGACTCGTCGCCGCAATCGTGTGCCTCGCTCGCCTGCATTTGAAGGCCAAGCCGCGCGAACTCGTCGTCGCGGGAGCGATTGCCATCCTCATCGCGTTCGCGATCGGTACGCACGCGCGCAACGAGACGTGGCGCAGCGAAGAGACACTGTGGGCAGACGTGATCGCCAAGAGTCCCGCTAATGGCCGCGCGTGGATGAACCACGGCCTGACCCGCATGGCCCGCGGCGACTACGCCGGTGCGCGTAACGATTTCGAGCGGGCCGCGGCGTTGACGCCGAACTACTCGCTGCTCGAGATCAACCGCGGAATCGTCGAGGACGCCCTCGGCGATCCCACCGCGGCCGAGCGCCACTTCCGGCGCGCTCTCGCGCTGAACCCCGACGCCAACGCCCACTTCTACTACGCGCGGTGGCTTGCGCGCCGCGGCCGCGCACCCGAAGCGCTCCCTCACTTGCAGACCGCGGTGCAGCAGAGTCCCGCCTTCGCCGATGCCCAGAACCTCGCGACCCGCCTAGCCATCGCAACGGGAACCCAACCCGGCCGCACGTGGAGCGACTACGCCTCGGCGTTCAACGCCAGCCTGCAGGCAATCGGCCGCGCCGATTGGCTGGCTGCGGCCGAAATGAACCGCGACGCTCTCCGCCACGATCCAAACTCCGCCGACGCCTGGAACAACCTCGGCTGGTCACTCGCCCAACTCGGCTTCCGTCAGCAGGCCGCGCAAGCGTACCGCGCATCACTCGCGTTGCGTCCGTCCGACAGCCGCACGCAAAACAACCTGCGGCTCGTCGAGTAGCGGCTCCAAAAACGTTTGCGCGCGCGGCCATGGTCATCGTCACTTTGGTAGGATGCCGCCATGCGAACCCGCTCCCTCGCGCTCTTTTTCGCGGTAATTCTTGCGGCGACTGCGGCCCTCGCGCAGGAGCCACCTGCACCAGCCACCCCGACTTCGCCACCGCCTCCTGTTCCGACGACTCCGCCGCAAGCCACGCCGCCGCTGTCTCCCGTTGCCGCCAGCGGATACGACCGCCGCGACTCGCTTCCCAACGTCTACCTCGCCGACGGGCAGGCCAGTATCCGGCTGCGCAAACTGATCAAGAACGTGCTCTTCGAGAGCCAGATCGACTACAAGTTCGTCACTGGCGACATCAGCACCTTCCTGCGCTACAAGTACTACGCGCACGACTTCACCTACAAGATCGGCGTCTTCGACACCATCTCCTTCGGCGACATCGGCAGCCACACTGACGAATTCCAGCGCGTCCGCGGCGGTCTTCTCCAAATCGAGGTGCCGCGCGATTACAACCACCGCTACTTCTCACTGCTCCAGGACGACCGCCTCACCTTCGGCGATACCACCCGCGTCGACAACCGCAAAAACAACATCTACACGAAGCTCGGCTACCAATACGGCACGGAGTTCGACGACCAGCTCAACGCGGTCGTCGGGGAAAAGCGCGGCCGGCTGATCCCGGTCCTCACCGCGTTCCGCGAGCTCGGTCCGCAGAAGTTCAGCTACGCCGCAGCGCTGACGTTCGCCGGGAAAGTCTCCACCGGCGATTACAAGTACGCGAAGTTCGAGCTCGAAGGTCTGCGGCGCTGGGACATCACATCGACGTCGTTCGTCGTCACGCGCGCCCACGCCGGCGTTTTTCCGGTCAAGGATTTTCTCTGCAAGAACACGCCGGCGACACCTCCCGCGGAGTGCTATTCGATCCCCGGTTACGAACTTTTCAACCTCGCCGGACGGGATGCCCTTCGCTCACTGTCGTCGACGAATGACGTTTCCGTCGGAACGAACGAGTTCCACCTGACCAACGAGTACTTCGTTCCCGTCTTCCGCAATCGCGATTACCGTCTCGGCGCCGTCCACTTCAACACGGCCTACGCAATTGCGTACGCGGGCGCCGGAAACGCGGGATTCGAATATCGCGACATCGCCCGTACGCGCGACTTCGCCATCGATGCCGGCCTCGGCACCGAGATGTCGCTGACCATCCGTGATTTCGAAGTGCTGCTGAGCGTCCTCTTCGCCCACACCATCAAGGCGCCGGACGAGCGCAAGAGCAACAAGGTGCAGTTCTCGATTCACACGGTGAGGTAGTTGTGCGCAGACACTCTTGTCTGCGCTGCGACTTACCGTTGCAGTGAGGCCTGCACCGAACGGACTCCGTCGACGGTCTTGACCAGATTGACGGCCATGTCCTTCTGCAGCTCGCTGTAAACCTTACCGGTCAGGCGGACCACGCCGTTCGTCGAGTCGACCGCGATCTGCGTTCCGTCAAGCCCGCGGTGGACAGACAGCTCCCGTTCGACGGCGCGTTCGATGCGCTCATCGTCGGGAGCCTGGACGACCTGAATGAGATTCGCGACGCGTGCGTATCCGAGAGACTGCGCGACCGTGCCGGCCTGCTCGGCGGCAGCGCGGTCGGTTGTCCGGCCGCGAAGCACGACGATGCCGCCCACCTCGACCGCACGAAGACCGTCGACAGTCACACCTGCGGTCACGAGCTGCGGCGTGACGTCATTCGTGGATGGCTGGATTGCGAACGCCGGGATCGCGGATAGAGAGATTGCGATCATGACGGCTGCTGCGCGGGTCTTCAGGTTATTTGCGCTCATACCTCTTACAAAAGCATCGCTCGTGCCAGAAGATTACCGCCGATTTATCAACAGTTTACGCAGCGACAGAGAGCAGCGTCACAACCGCCGGTTCGTCGCTGGCCGATCCGCGTTCGTGGTGCAGTTCTACCTGCCAGATCAGCAGGAGCAGGAGCCCGATCAGCGCGATCATGGCAAGCAGAGCGGTAATCCGTCGAAGCACGTTCATGGCAATGGCAATGTGTGTGCCCGGCATCCTACCTCAGACTCTTGCGTCAGGAGACCCAGGTCGTTTCAACGGCGACGACCGTCCACCGGCCGTTCTTTTTCTCCAGCCGAACATTCACGCCGCCCGCGGCGAGAGGGCCTTCCCCATCGGAGAGTTCCACGAGTGCCGAGGTGGCATCACGCTTCGCAATTTTCCATCCGGCCGACACCGCGCCGTACTCCTTCGGATGAACGTTGTAGATCACCTGTCCGCGAAATCCCCACGGCTGGATCGGGGTGCTGCGAGTTGTGTCGGCGAACATCGTGTATCGCGACTCAGTGATGCCGAACGCGGCAAAGAAGGCTTTCTGCAGCAGGATCTCGTCCTCGGATGCGATGTCCGGGGGCGCGAAGTCCGGCGCCGTGTCGTCGCTGTCGCGGATGCGGTCACCGTCGCTGTCGGCCCGTCCGGGCTGCAATCCCAGTCGCGCCTCCTCGGCGTCCGTGAGCCCGTCGCCATCGTTGTCATGCAGCACGGTCGCGAGGTCGATTTCGACCGACTGGGGGCCAATCGCCGGTGGAGTCGCGCCAAGGTCCCAAGTCCCTTCCATGACCGCCCGTTTCGGAGGCGGGTCCTGCGTGAATGACAGGATCAGGACACCCTTCCTCTTTCCTGGCGCAAGAGTCATGTCGTGCATTCCTCGATACAACTTCAGAGGAACGAGATGCGGACGGGACCAGAGCGATCCGTCGGGATTCTTCGACGACACCAGCAGCAGGTCCATGTCTCCGAACAGATAGTCGACGAATACGGCGTAGGTGATACCACCCATCGTGGCGCGCACGTTCGAGGTCATGACTCCATTGCTCATGTGCCATCCGGGATGCGGGATGACCCCTTCGCTGAAGCCGTCTTCATTCGGACGCCATCGCCGGGCGCGGGCTTCAATGCGGTCGGCGGCTGCGAGACTCTCCGGCGATCCGATCGCTCCGAGGCGTGCATAGGCCCGCGATCGGAACTCCTTCGCGCTCTGATGCATCATCATCGACGACCGGTCGTCTTTCATCGCGGCGACCGTTTCGAGCCATGCGACATCGCGGCTTCCAGCAATCTCCTGCCACAGATTCTGGCGAGGCGCCGCCGCGAGGAGAAGAAAACACAAAGGGAGATATGAGCGCTTCACTATTTACCCTCAAACTTCGAAAACGATTTTTCCGAACGCCTCCCTCGTCTCCAGAATCCGATGCCCCTCGGCGACCTTAGACAACGGCAGCACGCGATCGACAACCGGACGAAGTCGCCCTGCCTCGACGAACTTCATGATCTCGTGCAGCTCGGCCAGGCTGCCCATCGTCGACCCGAGGATCGACAGGAGCTTGAAGAAGATCAGACGAAGGTTGATGGTGACCTCGGCACCGGAGGTCGAGCCGCACGTGACCAATCGTCCGCCCTTCGCCAGCGCGCGCAACGAGCGTTCGAAGGTCTCGCCGCCGACATGCTCGACGACGACGTCGACGCCGCGTTTCGACGTAAGCCGGCGCACTTCCTCGACGAAATCGACCTCGGTGTAGACGATCGTTTCGTCCGCGCCGAGGGCTTTCGCGCGCGCCGCTTTCGTGGGCGTTCCGGCTGTCGCGTATACGGTTGCTCCCCACAATTTCGCGATCTGAATCGCGGCACTGCCGACTCCCGATCCGCCCGCCTGCACCAGCACCGTCTCGCCTGGCCGCAGTTGCGCACGCGCCACGAGCATGTGCCACGCCGTCAGCATGTCCAGCGGGACCGCCGCCGCCTCAGCGAACGAAAGCGCCGCCGGTTTGCGAATCAGATTGCGAATGGGAACGGCGATTTTCTCTGCCGCACCGCCGCTGACGGTTTCCCCGAAGATGCCAGAGTTCCGGCAAAGCGCATCGTTGCCCGACAAACACGCGACGCAAAGTCCGCACGAGTATCCCGGCGCGACGATGACTTCATCGCCGGCTTTCCATCGCGGATCGTCAACACTCTCAACGACTCCCGCCACCTCCGAACCCGGAATCATCGGCAGCGGAAACTTGTGCCCCGGCACCCCGCGCCGCAACCAGATGTCGAGATGATTGAGCGCCACCGCGCG
>Ga0068854_100003047_pt1 | contig 10417 bp, 10 predicted proteins | sample KBSCornC42_FD_66590 | JGI IMG/M metagenome (GOLD analysis project Ga0068854, IMG submission 66590) | Corn rhizosphere microbial communities from Kellogg Biological Station, Michigan, USA - KBS Corn C4-2 | ecosystem: Host-associated > Plants > Roots > Rhizosphere > Soil ... | reverse complement strand
CTGCTTCGAAACGACCCGTGAATTTGCGGGCTACGGCTCTGGAGCGGATCAGCCTAATATCATCATTGTTTCCGGCCGTTTCGTCGCTTCGGGCGGAACGTCAAAGGCAGCGGGCGGTTTTGGTATCGGCATACGGCACAAGGGGACTTTCGGTGGGGCAGAGCATGGGCCGAGCGTTGATCGTCGAAGACGATCCGATGCTGCAACGGCTGCTCGCCGAACTGATCGAGGAAATGGGCTATTCGGTCACTTCCGCCGAGGATGCCGAGAACGCGCGAAGGGCTATCCAAGATCGTGAGTTCCAGTTCCTGCTGACGGACCTGAAATTGCAGGATGATCGGGTCGCAGGGCTTGCCCTTGCCAACGAGATCAGGACCGAAAATGCTTATATGCGGATCGTTATCGTGTCGGGTTATCCGATGCCGGACGATCTCCCGCCAGAAACACTGTTCCTGCAAAAGCCGTTCACGATTTCGCAGCTGCAAAATCTGATTCAGCCGTCGCCGAGCTGATTTCCGGTACGCCTGAGTCGATCTCGACCGGCACGTCGCCCGTCCCGGCCAGCCGCGCCATGATCCACTGCGCCGCGAGATGCGGTGCCTGCGCGCCGGTGTCGCCGAGCGCGTCCGCAACCGCTGCCCGCTGGATCTCCGCGAACTCGCCATGCCGCGTCGCGGCCGTGCCGATCGCCGCCATGGCGCCATCCACGGAGGCGCAGACCTCTCCGAAGCCCCACATCGCGTAATCGGGATTACCGCGCCAGTTCACGCCATGCGCGTCAAGAAACAGGCAGGGCTTGGGTGTGACGAGATACTCATAGATCTGGCTGCTTACGTCGCCGATATAGAGGTCTGCGGCCCGGGTGTAACTCATGTCGAGCGACCTCCAGGATCCGAGATCGACGATCACGCGCCCTGGCACCGCCTTGCGCTGCCAGGCTTCGGCCTCCTCCGCGCTCAGCGTCTCGCGAAGCCGTACATGGGGCGCGACGATCAGGTTGTATCGGCCTTCGGCGACAACCCGATCGACCAGCGCTTCGCCGAACCGCGTCCAGGACGACATTTTCCTGGCGAAATGGGGATTGTAAAGAATGGTGGGCCGCTCCGGCGAAAGCGGTGCCCCAAGGTCCGGCACGGGCGAGAGCCGCTCGACAGCGGCCAGCTTGATATATCCCGATGTGTGGCAATGCTCGGGCTGGACCAGTCCCTCCGCCACCATCCGGCGCCGATCCTTTTCGCCGGCGGTGATCACCTGGTCGAACAACCGCAGCCGCGGCTCGAAGCCCTTGGCGCGATCGCCAGCACCATGTGGGATATGGACGAGCAAAGGCTGCCGGCCCGGCAGGCGCTTGAGGAGGGTCGTGGTCCGTTCGGCCGTCACGATCGCGTCATATCGGCGCAGTCGGCGTTGCCAGCAGAGCAGCTTGGGCAGCTTCATGGCCTCGAAACGCCCCGAATAGTTCGCCAGGGCAGCTATCGGCCGCGGCAGCGTCATCGCCAGGATCGGGACGCCCGCTGCCCCCAAAGCCGTGAACATCCCGGCCAGTTTCGGCATCGCATCCTCGTCGAGGACGAACGCGTCCACCTGCGCGACTCCGCTGGCATGAAGGGCCGCTGCTACCGGCGCGATATGCAGCGCCTGGTGCATGCCGCCGACAAAAGCGAAGGCTATTCGCGGCCTGTCATCCAAAATCCTCGATCCCGCCATATTTCCCGATTACCCGCCCCGCCTATGAAAAAGGCCATCATACTCGCGGCGGGTCAGGGTTCCCGCCTGCTGCCTCTCACGGCGGACCAGCCGAAGTGCCTCATCGATTTCGCAGGCAAAAGCCTGATCGCCTGGCAGATCGAAGCCCTTGCCGCGAACGGGATCGAAGAGATCGCCGTCGTCACAGGATTCCGCGATTACAAGCTGGACGCCGCCCTCGCAGCAATCCCGCAGCCCCGCCCCGCAATACGCACATGTTTCAATCCCTTTTACAAGGTTGCCGATAATCTCGGCTCCTGCTGGATCGTCCGCGAGGAGATGGACCGGGATTTCATCATCCTGAACGGAGACACGCTCGTATCGCCGGAGATCGTCGGGCGGCTGATCGGGGGCGCGGCCATGCCGATCACCGTGACGATCGACGTCAAGGACAGTTACGATCTCGACGACATGAAGGTGCAACGCGACGGTGATCGCCTGCTGCAGATCGGCAAGCGGCTGGATGCGAAGGACAGCAACGCGGAATCGATCGGCATGCTGGCCTTCAAGGGCGACGGGCCGTCCATCTTCCGCAACCAGGTCGAAACGATGATGCGGACGCCCGAGGGTGTGCTCAACTGGTACCTGAAGGCGATCCACGCCTTGGCGCCGTCGGGGGTCGTGGGCACCGTATCGATCGAGGGACTGCCCTGGGCGGAGGTCGATTTCCCGGAGGATCTGCCGATTGCGCGCGCGCTGACCGACGGCTGGGTGCGAGGCTGAGAGTTTCCGGGCGATCGTCAGGAAGGCCATACCCCCTTCAGCCATTGTGCCACGGCTTCGATCTGCGCGCTCGTCAATGCGACCGCCTGTCCGAGCGCGGGGGGGCCCGACCACCCCGCGTCGGTGACTGACAGCTCGCCCCATTCACGTTCGCCTTCGTAGCGCGGTATGACGTGGAAATGCACATGCGGGTCGACCATCATCAGCATCAGATAGTTGATCCGCTGATAGGACACCGCGGCGGCGAGCGCTGCCTCGATCTCGGCGGTGATCGTCGCCAGTTCGGCATGGGCCTCGGGCGGCAGCGCGCCGAAGGCGACAGCGTCGTACTTGGCGGCGAGCACCAGCGAACCCAGCGTGGGCTGAGCCGGGCGAAGCAGCACGACCCAGTGGCCATAGTCACGGACCAGTGTCGCGGGATAGCCGAATTTCTCGATCGTCGTGTTAGCCATGTCGATCCTTCCTACACCGCCAGCCAGGATGTTATCGCCGCGCCATGCGCCTGTCGCGCCATCGCCTGCAACAGCCGCACAGCGTGGAAAGCGCAGGAGAGCACAGTCCACCAGGCGACGGCGATCAAGCCGATGTCGGGCCGCTGGAGCAGGGTCGCGACGAACAGGATCACCATGTTCGGGTTGCGCCTCGCGGTGATCAGGCGGAAATCGCTGTCGACCTTTTCCCACACGTGGATGTGCATGCCGAAGCGGCCGATGAAGAGGCCTTCGATGATCCGCTGCACCACATAGCCCCCGACGATCGCAACCATCACGAGACCGAAGGTTTCCTCCGAGATCGCTAGGTTCCAGCTGCCGAGGCCAACCGCCCAGGCCGCCCACCAGAAGGGCGGGTGCACCAGATCCAGGCCATGATCGAAGATGTTGCCCCAGGCGCTCGAGGTGATCGTGCAGCGCGCCAGCTTGCCGTCCACAGTGTCGAGCACCATGAAGACGAGTCCCGCTGCCATCCCCGCCCAATAATGCCCGTACCAGAATGCGGCCGTAGCGAGAACGCACATGATCGCGCCGATCGTCGTCACCTGGTTCGGCGTCATGCCGATCCGCGCGGCGATGCGGGTCAGCACCAATGCCCATTCGGGCCAGAGATATTTGGTGAGCAGGTCGGTCACGCCCTTATAGGCGCCGAGATAGGTCTTGCGCTCGATCGCTCGGACGCTTGCCGGATCGAGCCGTTCGATCACCGGCTCCTCGCGCTTCCGCAGCGCCTCGTTGTAGAACAGCCGATGATCCTCGGCGCGCACTTCCGTCAATTCCTGTGGAAATTCGCTGTGGCTGCCGTCGGCGACATGATGTTGGTCATCGGGGACATGGGCGATCACCTTCTCGCCGCCGAGCGTCAGCACCTGGCCCGGGCGCTGTTCCATGAACTTCAGCCAGGCGGGTTCGAATACATGGCTGGCCGCGACGAGAAGCGCCGGTCCGTTGGTCGCCCCGAAACGCAGCTTCTGCGCGGCGGCGATCCGGCGAAGCCGTTCAGTGCTGGTCATTCCCCAGATCGGGGTCGGATTGGTGCCGATCGATCGAACAGCGAGAGAAGCGGCGGTCATGTCGTCCTTGGGGTTGTGATTTTGGGTCGCTTCCTTGCCCATCGGGCGACGGACTGGCAAGGGCGGGTCGATGAGCGACACCCTTTTCACCGCGATCGTGCTTGCCGGCCAGCGGCCGGGCAGGGATCCGCTCGCCGAGCATTTCGGACAATCCATCAAGGCGCTGGTCGACGTCGCCGGCCAACCGATGCTCGGGTGGGTGGGAGCGACGCTCGCCGCGCGGAACGACGTGAAGCGGATCGTGATCCTCGCGCAGAACAGTGCCGCACTGCTCGAACATCCGCAGACCCGGTGGCTGGACGACGAGCCGCGTGTGATGGCGCGCGACTGCGGGGATTCGATCGTCGAGGCGATCAGCGCGACATTGCGGGCGATGCCGGGCGGCTATCCCTTCCTGCTGACCACCGCGGATAATGTCCTACTGGACGACGCGATGATCGGCCAGTTCGTCGCGCGATCGCAGGGTGCCGACCTTGCGGTGGCGCTGGTCGAGCGGAACACGCTGGAGGCCGCTTATCCCGGCAATCGGCGCACCTGGCTGCCCTTTCGCGGGGGTGCCTATTCGGGCGCCAATCTGTTCTGGCTGGGCAGTCCCGCCGCGCTCGACGGGCTGGCCGCTTGGCGCCGGATCGAGCAGCAGCGCAAGAAGGCGCGGGCGGTGCTCGGCGCGTTCGGTCTGGGCCTGGCGCTGATGATCGCGGCTCGGCTACTGACGCTGCAACAGGCGATCGCGCGGGCAGGGCGGCGGCTCGGCCTTGCCGCACGCGCCGTCGTGCTGCCCTTTGCAGAGGCATGCATCGACGTCGACAAACCTTCCGATCATGCCATGGCCGAGGCGATCCTGCGGAAGCGCAACGCCGCCTGAGGTCAGAGCAGGTGGAGCTTCCGTGCTGTCTTGCCGAGCGCGCCCTTGTCCGCCAGCGAGAGCCCGAAGCGGCCCGACAGCCAGATCCCGCCAAGCAGCATCACCGCGCCCAGGCCGATGCGGATCAGGTGGTGGAAGGGCATGAGCAACTCGGACAGCAGGAAAATCGTCGTTCCGACGGCGGCTGCGACACAAGCGGCACGAGCGAAAGGCGGTGCGAACGGGTGCAGCCGATCATGCGACCATAGCTGGACCATCGGCGTCAGCACCGACACCGCGATGCCGGCCGAAACCGCTATCGCCATCCCATCCATCCCGCCCTGCGGCAACAGCATCGCTCCCAGCGACAGCGACACAATGAGACCCAGCGCACTGCCGACCAGCGGATGGTGGTAGCGGCTGATGACCGACTGGATCGCTGCGGCCTGGCCAGCCACAGCCTCGATCAGCCGGGTGAAGGTGAGCAGCGCCAGCGCCAGGTAGGCGGTTTGCGCGGCCCCCCCGAACAGCGCCAGCAACGCGCGGCCGCCGCCGGCGATCGTGCAGACCACGGGCGTGGCGACGACGATGGTCAGCCGCGTCGCGAAGCCGTATATCTCGGCGACGTGGCGCATGTCGTGGCGCACTGCCTCGGACGCCAGCGGCGCCATCACATAGGAGAAGGCCTGGCGGATCAGCTGTACGCCGCTCGCGATCTTGCGCGCGATAGCAAACAGGCCCGCGGCGCTGGCGCCGGCGGCGCCGGGGATCAGCAGGTTGAGGATCAGCGGCGGGGCGTCGGAAAACAATCGGTTGACGATATTGGAGGGGAGGACGGACAGGCCCGCGTAGAGCGTCTTGCGGGTCATGCCGGGGACGGGCGCGGTCTTGAGAACGAGATCGAGACGGTAGAAGCGCGCCAGCAGCCGGGTCGAAAAAATGCAGGTCATCGCCAAGGAGCAGATGTGCGCGATCAGCAGGCCGAGCGTGCCGGCGCCAAGCGCGGCGAGCACGACCGCCGCCGCCATGCGCATGATCTGCTCCCACATCACCCGCAGGCGAATTTCGGGGCCGAACGCCTTGCGCGCGCGCAGCGCCGAGGTGGCGATCTCGACATAAGCCCAGAAGGGCAGCGCCCAGGCGAACAGGGCGATGCCGGTGGCGAGCTGGTCGCGGTCCTTCGGGGCGACATTGACGACACCGGCAATCCAGTGCGCGCCGAGACTGGTTGCCAGCGCGATCAGGATGCACGGCAAGACGCCGAACAGCATCGCCTGCCGCAGCGCCATCGCGCGTTCGGCGTCATCGCTGGCCTGCGGTACCACCCGCTGGAGCGCGCTGGTCATGCCGAGATCCGCGAAATTCTCGACCAGATTCACCGCCGACCAGAGCACCATGTACAGGCCATAGGTGGGCAGTCCGAACAGCCAGACATAGAGCGGCTGGGAGATGATCTCGATGACGCCGCCGGCCCGCGCGAGCAGTGCCGTCCCCGCGCCCTTGGCAACCTGGCGTGCGCCGGGGGGGAGTTCGGTGGGAGCAGAGGCCATCCGCGTGCTTTAGATCATCCCCCCTTCCATTCAAGGGATCGGAAGAGGAAGGGAATCATGCGGATAAATCATCGCTTAGGCGTTGAGCCCCGCGCAGCTATTCGCTATCGCCGGTCGAACTAAGGCAGGGGGTTTCGAGTCATGGCCGAGTTCGCGCTTCCCAAAAACAGCAAGATCAAGAAGGGCAGGACCCTGAAGGCTTCGGGCGCCAAGGATCCGAAAGCCTTCAAGATCTATCGCTACGATCCCGACAGCGGCGAAAACCCGCGTTATGATACGTTCGAGGTCGACCTCGCCGAGTGCGGACCCATGGTTCTCGACGCGCTCATCAAGATCAAGAGCGAGCAGGATCCCACGCTCACCTTCCGACGGTCGTGCCGTGAGGGCATCTGCGGTTCATGCTCGATGAACATGGATGGCAGGAACGGCCTCGCCTGCACCACGGCGATCGAGGACTGCAAGGGCGAGGTTCGCATCACCCCGCTGCCGCATATGGATGTGATCAAGGACCTGGTTCCGGACTTCACCCATTTCTATGCGCAATATGCCTCGATCCAGCCCTGGCTGAAGACGGTGACGCCCGACCCGTCGGGCAAGGAGCGTCTCCAGTCGCCTGACGATCGCAACAAGCTCGATGGCCTGTACGAGTGCATCCTGTGCGCCTGCTGCTCGACCTCTTGCCCGAGCTATTGGTGGAACAGCGACAAATTCCTCGGACCGGCGATCCTGTTGCAGGCCTATCGCTGGCTCGCCGACAGCCGCGACGAGATGACCGGCGAGCGTCTCGATGAACTCGAGGATCCGTTCCGCCTGTATCGCTGCCACACGATCATGAACTGCGCGAATGTCTGTCCAAAGGGCCTGAGCCCGGCCAAGGCGATCGCGGAGATCAAGAAGATGGTGGTCGAGCGCCAGCTCTGACCTTTCGTCCGGGAAAGACGATGGCGAGTTTCGGCGGGCTCATCCGCGGGCTGGATCGATGACCAGCGTCATCGCCCGCTATGAGGAGCTGCTGGCCTCGGGCGAGTTGCGGCCGGATCCCGACCAGCGCGTGACGGTCGAGCGTCTCGACCGCTTGGCCACCGCGCTTGCCGAGCAGCCGGTCAAGGGCAGCCTGCTGTGGCGAATGCTCGGCAAGGCGCCGGTGCCGCCGCGTGGCCTCTATATGTGGGGTGGGGTCGGCCGCGGCAAATCGATGCTGATGGACCTGTTCTACGATTGCGTGCGAATCGAAGCCAAGCGACGCGTGCATTTCCACGAGTTCATGCTGGAGGTTCACGATCGGCTCCGAGTCGAGCGTCTCAAGGAGAAGGGTGATCCGATCCCGCCGGTCGTCGAGGCGATCGCCGCGCAGGCCAAGGTGCTGGCGTTTGACGAGATGGTCGTGAACAACATGGCTGACGCTGCGATTCTGAGCCGCCTCTTCACCAGCCTGATACTGGACGCGGGCGTGACCATCGTCACCACGTCCAACCGTCCACCGCGCGATCTCTACAAGGATGGCCTGAACCGCGAGCTGTTCCTGCCCTTCATCGACCTCATCGAAGCGAAGCTCGACGTGCTGTCGCTCAACGGCCCTACCGATTACAGGCTGGAGCGGCTTGGCGGCCATCCCGTCTGGTACACGCCGAACGGGCCGGCGGCCAGCGAGGCGCTGTCGCAGGCGTTCTTCCGGCTGACCGATTACCCGCCCGAGGATAAGGCGCATGTTCCCACGGCTGAACTCGCCGTCCCGGGCGGCCGCACCCTTCATGTCCCCAAGAGCCTGAAGGGGGTCGCGGTATTCTCGTTCAAGCGGCTCTGCGCAGAGGCGCGGGGCGCCGCCGATTATCTGGCGATCGCCCGCAACTACCACACCGTCATCATCGTCGGCATCCCGCTGCTCGGTCCCGAGAACCGCAATGAGGCATCCCGCTTCAAGGTGCTGATCGACGCATTTTACGAGCATAAGGTGAAGCTGCTGGCGAGTGCCGAGGCCGATCCGGCGAACCTCTATCCCGAAGGCGACGGCGCGTTCGAATTCGAGCGCACGGTTTCGCGCCTGATGGAGATGCAGAGCCTGGACTATCTCGCCACCGGACACGGCAGCGAGATGTGATGCAGGGCGGCGTGGAGCGGCTGAAGCTCCTCGACGGCTGGCGGGCGATAAGCATATTGGCAGTGTTGGCGGGGCATCTCCTGCCGCTCGGGCCGCACCGCTGGCAGGGCAACGACATGGTCGCCCGCTTCGGGATGAGCATCTTCTTCGTCCTGTCCGGATTTCTGATCGTGAGCATATTGTGGCGCGACCAGAATGTCGGCCGCTTCCTGGTCCGCCGGCTCGCGCGGATCGTGCCGCTCGCCTGGCTCGCGATCCTGATCGTCTTTTCGCTGGAAGGCGCGTCGGTGGCCGATTGGCTTGCGAATCTCTTCTTCTACGCGAACCTGCCGCCCCAGCATCTCGATCATGCGGGCCATTTCTGGAGCCTGGGCGTCGAGATGCAATTCTATCTCGGCATCGCCATCGTCGTTGCGGCGTTCGGGCAGCGTGGCCTGTGGCTCGTTCCACCCGCCGCGCTGGCGATAACGCTGCTGCGAATCTGGGCCGGGATGCCGACGACGATCGTCACGCTTTATCGCGTAGACGACATCCTGGCCGGCGGATGCCTTGCGCTGATCCATCTCGGCCCAGCGCGTTCTTTCCCCGCGAGGGCGCTTGCGAGGGTGCCGTTCTGGCCTCTGGGCGCGCTGGCGCTCGCCGCCTGTCATGCCGAGGCCGGAGTGCTGGCATATGCGCGTCCGTACCTCGCAGCCATGATGGTGGGAGCGCTGCTGTATCAGCCCGAGCATCGGATCCGGCCCGTGCTGGAGTCCCGCCCCATGGGCTATATCGCCCGGATTTCCTACGCGCTCTATGTGATCCATCCCTTCACGGTGCGTGGCTGGCTTGGGGAGGGCGACGCCGTGGTTCGCTATTGCAAGCGCCCGCTGGCGATCGCGCTCGCATTCGTTGCCGCGCATATTTCCACCTTTCGCTTCGAACGCGCCTTCATTCGATGGAGTCATCGAGGTGCGCAGCCAAGAAACGAAAAGGCATCCAGCAATGCGGCTTCACGCCGCCCTTAAAAAACTTCTGTGGGCACTGCAGCATAAGGTTGCCCCATGGGTTTGGCGAGGCTAAGCGGGCACCGCACCTTGGGGCGGCTGCATTGGAGCGGGCGTCCTCCCTGGCGATTTATATCGGAGGAGTCGAATGGCTCGTACTAAAATTGCGCTGATTGGCGCCGGCAACATCGGCGGCACTCTTGCCCATCTCGCGGCATCCAAGGAACTGGGCGACGTCGTACTGTTCGACGTGGTCGAAGGCATTCCGCAGGGCAAGGCGCTCGATCTATCGCAATGCGCGCCCGTCGAGGGCTTCGATGCCAAGCTCAAGGGCACGAATGACTATGCCGATATCGCCGGTGCCGATGTCATCATCGTCACGGCCGGCGTCGCGCGCAAGCCCGGCATGAGCCGCGATGATCTGCTCGGCATCAATCTGAAGGTCATGAAGGCGGTCGGCGAGGGCATCAAGGCCAACGCCCCCGACGCCTTCGTCATCTGCATCACCAACCCGCTTGATGCGATGGTGTGGGCGCTGCGTGAGTTTTCGGGCCTTCCGCACAACAAGGTGGTCGGCATGGCCGGCGTGCTGGACTCGTCGCGTTTCGCCGCGTTCCTCGCCGAAGAGTTCAATGTCTCTGTCCAGGATATCACCACCTTCGTGCTGGGCGGCCATGGCGATACGATGGTGCCGGTCGTCGAATATTCGACCGTCGCGGGCATCCCGATCCCCGACCTGATCAAGATGGGCTGGTCCACCCAGGAGCGGATCGACGCGATCGTCCAGCGCACCCGCAGCGGCGGCGGCGAGATCGTCGCCTTGCTCAAGACCGGTTCCGCCTTCTATGCGCCCGCCACTTCGGCCATCGCGATGGCGGAGAGCTATCTCAAGGACAAGAAGCGGGT
>Ga0068854_100003019_pt1 | contig 10454 bp, 13 predicted proteins | sample KBSCornC42_FD_66590 | JGI IMG/M metagenome (GOLD analysis project Ga0068854, IMG submission 66590) | Corn rhizosphere microbial communities from Kellogg Biological Station, Michigan, USA - KBS Corn C4-2 | ecosystem: Host-associated > Plants > Roots > Rhizosphere > Soil ... | reverse complement strand
GCGGCCCTGGTAGCGCACGGGGATGCCCACTCTCACCCGCCGGCTCGTGCCCAGCTGTCAGGGGCGCGGCGGGTGAGAACGCGGCCGGTGTAACGCCGGCGGGCGCACCCCGTCCACCCTCACCGCAAGCTCACCTGGCGCGGAGCAGCTCGGCCAGCACCACCGCGTCGTTGTGCTCGCTGTCCCGCGCCCCGTGGACGAGCGTCACCTTCCCGGAGCTCGACCGGCGGCGGAGCTCGTCGAGCTTGTCGCCCTCTGCGGCCAGCTCCTCGATGTAGCGGCGACGGAACTCCTCGAATCGCGCCGGGTCGTGGCCGAACCAGCGCCGCAGCTCCGTGCTCGGCGCCAGCTCGCGTGCCCACTCGTCCAGCCGGGCCCGCTCCTTCGACACGCCCCGCGGCCACAGGCGATCGATGAGCACCCGATAGCCGTCGTCCTCATCGACCGGCTCATAGGCACGCTTCACGGCGACATCGGGCACGAGCCTCGGATCTCCTTTCGAAGCCCAACTCTGGTCGTCCCGGGACGGATGATACGTCAGCCTGGCGTCGCGTCCCGCGCACGCTCATCGACGGGCGGTCGCGCCGTCAGGCCATCACCGCACTCCCGGCGGGTCTGCGGCGTCACCAGGGGCCGCCGTCCCTCGCGGACGCTGGGAACGAACTCGATGACGTGCAGCACGACGATGCGCGCCGCAAACCTCGTCGCGACCGACCGAGCCGCCGGCAGGGCGCGCTCCGACTCCGCCCCGCTGAGCACGAGGACGACGGTCGTCCCTGAAGATCTTCCGTGGCGCTGCATTCCCCCTCACCATCGTCCTGCGATGTCCGCCCGGCCATCGGTCCCAGACTCCATCTTCGAGGGGTGCGCCGCGCTAGAACTCTGTGAGGGACTCGAGGTTTGATGCGTTTCTCACGGCTTCCGCTGCTTTGGCGGGTCTTTGCGATTAATGCCGCGTTGCTGGTGGTTGCGACGGTGGTGCTCGCGTTGACTCCGGTGACGATCCATGCGCCGATCGCGTTTGTTGAGGCGGTTTTGCTGATTTTGGGTCTGATCGTGATGTTGGCGGCGAATCTTGTGCTGTTGCGGCATACGTTGCTGCCGATTCGTCGTTTGATCGAGGGGATGCGGACGGTCGATCTGTTGCGGCCGGGGCAGCGCTTGGTGGTGGGTGGCGGTGTTGAGGCGGCCGAGTTGGTGCGGGCGTTCAATCAGATGCTGGAGCGGCTCGAGGTCGAGCGGCGCGAGAGCGGGCGGCGCGCCTTGCGGGCGCAGGAGGCGGAGCGGCTGCGGATCGCGCGCGGCCTGCACGATGAGGTGGGGCAGGCGCTGACGGGGGTGTTGTTGGAGCTGGATTTCCTTGCCGGTGCCGAGGCCGGCGATCGCCGTCGCGCTGTCGGGGATGCGAAGCTGGCGGTGCGTCAGGCGCTGGGGGAGGTTCGTCGGATCGCGCAGGAGCTTCGGCCGGAGATGCTCGAGCAGCTGGGCCTGCGAAGTGCGCTTACGGAGTTGTCGCGCAGGTTCAGCGACCAGAGCGGGGTGACGGTGCGGCGCCGTTTCGCCGATGGCCTGCCGGCTCTGTCGGATGAAGCGGAGCTGGCCGTCTACCGGGTCGCCCAGGAGAGCCTGACGAACGTTGCCCGCCACGCCGCGGCGTCGCAGGTGGAGCTGGCGCTCGAACCGGGCGCCGGAAGCATCGTCCTTCGCGTCGCCGACGACGGGCGCGGCATGGCCGAGACGGCCACCGGCGACGGTCACGGCGGGCTGCGCGGGATGCGCGAGCGGGCATTGCTGGTCGGCGGCGCGCTGGCGATCAAGGCCGCTCGCAACGGAGGCGTCGAGGTTCGGCTCGAAGTGCCGGCGGGAGAGGCCACGGCCGGGACGCCGCCGCCGGCCGGCTGAGACGCGGTCGGCGTCTCGACGTTCGAGCGACATACGGTCCTGAGATCCGGTGCGCGGGTGGGGTCGCAGGCGGCGTCGGATGGGGGTGTCGACCCGATGGTGCTGCGGCCGTTCTCGGGCAAGAGTGACGGTATGCCAGGTTCCCCGCAGACCAGCCCCGTCCTGAGCCCCACGCGCGCCGTCGATCTCGACGCGGTCGGTGCGTGCCTGGGGTATCGGGTCGACGATCCCGACGGTCGCGTTGGCACCGTCACCGGCCTCATCGCCGGCGCCTGGACCGATCGACCGGATGCGATCGAGGTGCGCGTCGGGTTGTTTCGGACGGCCAGCCTCGTCGTCCCGACCGACGCCGTCGCCGTCGTGCACCCGGCCCGCCGGCGGGTGATCCTCCGCGAGCCCGTCGACCTCGACGACGCCAGGATCCCGTGAGCCCGCCGGCCGCCGCAACGACGTATGCCGTCGGGCCGGGTCACGCGCCCTCGCGCATGCCCCCGCGACCGGGTCGGTGCCGGCTCCGCGGTGCGCCTCGTGCGGCTACGCGATCGCGAGCTACCGCACGGCCCCATGTGCCACACCCGCAGGTGGATCGCGGACCGCCGGATGGTCCCCGGCGGCGCCGGTCGCAGCTTGACCAGGCCTTCGCGACGCAGGTGGGCGGAGACGTAGCGCAGGCCCTGCGGCGCGGCCTCGATCCCCCGCGACGCGCCTCGCCGGATCAGGAGGAGCTGAGGCGCGCGAAGCGCGATCCGGCCGCCGTCGACCAGGGGGTGCCGCTGCCGGCGACGATCACCAGAAGGACGTCGCGCTCGTCGTTCGTATGCTCGGGGACGCCGCCGCCGGGGGGCCACGCCAGGACGTTCGCGTTCAGATCGTCGCTCGCGATCGACCACAGCGTTCCCCGGCCCTCCATGTCGAGCGGCGTGTCCGCGACCGCGGCCGTCGCGGGCATGTGCTCCGCCAGGTCGAGCGCTCGCAGCTCCGACCCGGGCACGACCCTCTCCGCCAGCGGGAAGAGCTCCCGCCCCTCGAGCCGGATATGCGCGTCCAGCTGCTCGCCGAGGGCCCGCAGCACCTCCGGGTCCGGTGGCCCCGGCGACCGCTGGAGACGGACGGCGCCCGCCCGCAGGCCGATGTGGTCGCGGGTGGCCCGCTCCACGAGCTCGGCCGGCTCGTCGAGCGACGCCGCCACGAGCGGGAACAGGACGTCCTCCTCCTCGCGGAATGGTCACCGCCCTCCCGGTCGACGAAGCGCACGAACGTCTCCGCCGCCGCCAGCCGCTCTGGGCTGGCCCGCCACGAGATTTGGGGCGTGCACCCCAGGGCGGGCGGCGCTCCGTGTGGCTAGCGTGGAGGTGATGCCGGAGACCGGCGGGCACGTCCGCCGGCCACCCGAGAAAGGGGGTGCTCGAGATGCCGGTTGCAGGCATGCTGCTGTCCTTCCTGACGGGCCTTGGTGTCGGGATCTTCGGCCTGATCGTGGTCATCATCAGCGTCGTGGTCGTGGGACTGGCGATGCGCCCCCAGCCGTAGGCCGCTGGATGTCGGCGAGGGCCGATCGCAGGCCCATGGCATCGCTCCTGGCGCGTTCGTCTAAGCCGGTCAGGACGCCGGCCCCTCAAGCCGGAAACGCAGGTTCGAATCCTGCACGCGCCATCCTCCCTGGGGCCTTGATCCCGGCTCCTTGGCGTGCGCGCCCGATGGCCGAGGCCGGCTCTCGCGGCCACTGTGCGAGTATGGCACGTGCAAGCGAGAGCGAACGGAGGTCTTCGTGGCCGAGCTGAGTGCGACCCGAAGTGAGCTGCTCGCGCGTCGCGCGCGGGTCGATCTCGCGACACGGGGCCGCGACCTGCTCAAGGACAAGCGCGCCGCGCTGATGAAGGAGTTCGGGCACCTGAGCACGTCCGTCGTCGAGGTGATGGAAGAGCTTGGGCGGGGCGCGGTGGAGAGCCGGCGGGCGCTGGTGGATGCGGTGTCGGCCGACGGCGTGGAGACGGTCGCCTCGGCGGCACTGGCCGCGTCCGGCGACGTCGCAACGCACCTCTCCGCCCGGAATGTCGCCGGAGTGCGGGTGGTCGACCTGCGGCACGAGCCGGTCGCTCGGCCCCGGACCGGGCGCGGGTACGACCTGCTCGCGACCACGCCGCACGTGGATGCCGCCGCGGGCGGATTCGAGCGCCAGCTCGACCGCCTGCTCGACGTTGCCGCGACCGAGCTCAGCCTGCGGCGACTGGCGGCGGAGATCACCCGGACGACCCGTCGCGTCAACGCGCTCGACCACGTCGTCATCCCGCGTCTGGAGCGCGAGCGTGATGCGATCCAGGCGGTGCTCGACGAGCGCGAGCTCGAAGACCGCGTCCGGCTCCGGCGCGCGCGCGCGGCCGGCCGGCGGCGGCGCGCGCGCGCCGCCGGCCGGCGGCGGGCATCGACGACACGGGTGGCGGGATGACGTCCCCCGCCGAGGACAGCGCCCTCGGGTCGGTGCTCGGCCTGGAGCGCGCGCTGGAGACGGCGAACGCCGCGGCGGCCGACGCCGATGGGCGCGTCGGGCGGGCGCGCGAGGAGGCGGACGCGATCCTCGCAGCGGCGCGCGAACGCGCCCAGCGGCGCTCAGTGGAACGCGAGAGCTCGCTCATGGCCGCGGCCGAGGCGGACGCGCGGCAGGTGACCGCCGATGCCGAGGCGCGGGCGGCGCACCTGCGGGCGCGGGCGCGGGAAGTGGAAGGGCAGTTCGTGGCGGCCGGGCTGGCGCTGGTGCTGCCCGGGGCGGAGCGGGAGGCGACGTGCTCGAGGCGATGACGCGCGTGCGGATCGTGGGCCGGGAGCCGCGGCTCGAAGAGGTGCTGCAGCGCCTCTACCGGATCCGGCTCCTGCAGCTCGAACCCGCCGTCGAGGGGCCGGACACGCCGCTGACACCGGTGCCGGGCGACGCCCTCCGCGACGAGCGGGCGGCGGAGCTCCGTCTCCTCCTCGCCCGGCTGGACGGGCTGCTCGAGCTCGCGGGCTCAGGCCCGGCGGTGACGGACGACGGGCACGACCTCGAGGCGGGTCAGGTTGCCGCGGAGCTCGACCGGGTCGCGCCGGAGATCGAGTCGCTCGCCACCCGCATCGACGATCTGCGGGACGAGCTCGCGGTCATGCCCCGCTACCTCGAGCCGCTCCGGCAGCTGCTCCCGCTCGTCCCCGACCTGGCCGCGCTCGACGAGCAGGCGCTCCGCGCCCTCCGGCTCGACACCGTCGCGCTCGTTCTCGACACGGAGGACGACAGGCTCGTGGAGACGCTCCGCGCTGCGTTGCACGAGCTCGTGGGCGACCGCTTCGAGCTGGTCGCGAAGCGGGTCGACGCCGAGGCCGTCGGCTGCCTGATCGTCGTCGCCCACGGCGATGCACACACCATGCGCGAGCTGCTCGGCCGCGAGCAGGTGCGGCATCTGCCGCTCCCCCAACCCTACGCGCGCCTCTCGTTCCACGGGGCGGTCGCCGCGATGGAGGCGCGGCTGCGGGATCTCCCCGTCGAGCTCGAGCGGGCGCAGGCCGACCTGCGCCGGATCCTCGAGCCTCGGTCGCGGGGCTGGCGCGCCGCCTCCATCCGGCTCGCGGCCGAGCTCGAACAGCTCGAGGCGGTGGAGCGCCTGGGCGCCACGGCGCGCACCTTCGTCGCCGTCGGCTGGACGCCGAGCTCGCAGCTGCCGGTGCTCAGACAGGAGCTGGAGCGCGCTGCGAACGCCGAGATCGCCCTCGAGGTGGTCGAGCCGACACCGGACACCGCGCCGCCCGTGCTGATGCGGAACCGGGCGCCCGTTCGCCCGTTCGAGTTCCTCGTCCGCCTGCTCGACCTGCCGCGGGCGGGCTCGCTCGACCCGACGATGCTGATGGCCGTGTTCCTGCCGCTGATGGTCGGCGTGATGGTCGGCGATATCGTCTACGGCGTGCTCCTGCTGGGGCTCGCGCTGTTCGCCCGTCGCCGCTTCGCCGCCGGCTCGCCGGTCGTCCGAGACCTGAGCCGGGTGTTCGTCGCGGGAGCGCTCTGGGCGATCGTGTTCGGCTTCCTCTTCGGCGAAGCGCTCGGCGACCTCGGGAGACACGTGGTCGGCCTGCCCGCGCTGTGGTTCTACCGCGGCGGGCGGGATGCCGTCGAGCCGCTGCTGCTGTTCGCGCTGGCGCTCGGGGCCGTGCACGTCGTGCTCGGCCTCGTGCTCGGCGTCTGGCGATCGGCCCTGGAGCGGCGCGGCGGCGAGCTGCTGGAACGGTCGGGCTCGCTGCTCGCCATCGGCGGTGTGTTCGTCCTCGCCGGAGTCGCGGCCGACCGCCTGCCCGGAGGCGCGCTCGCCCCAGCCGCCGCGGCGATCCTGGTCGGCGTCGTCCTGCTGGTCGTCCCCGGCGGCGCCCTGGGGCTGATGATGGGCCCGCTGGGGCTGATCGGGACGCTCGGCAACGTGCTCTCCTACCTGCGGCTGGCCGCTGTCGGGCTCGCGTCCGCGTACCTCGCCATCGTCGCCAACAAGCTGGGGTCGCTCGGGCCGATCTGGATGGGCGTGCTGGTCGCCGCGCTCTTCCATGCCCTCAACCTGGCGCTGGCGGCGTTCAGCCCGATGATCCAGGCGCTGCGCCTGCACTACGTCGAGTTCTTCAGCAAGTTCTACGAGGGCGGCGGCGAGCCGTTCCGCCCGTTCGGAGAGCGCAGCGCCGCATGAGCTTCCACACCCACCGACGAGAAGGAGGAGCACGATGCAGCATGGATTGATGGCGCTGGGGGCGGGGATCGCAGTCGGTCTCGCCGCCCTCGGTACCGGGTTCGCCCAGGCCAAGATCGGCGCCGCGGGAATGGCCGCGATCGCCGAGAAGCCGGAGCTGACCGGCCGCGCGATTCTGATGGTCGCGATCCCCGAAACCCTGGTCATCCTCGGGTTCGCCGTGGCGGCCATGATTCTGGTGCTGCTCTGAGGACATGGCGCTCAAGGACCTGCTGACCGCGCTCGAAGCCGATGCCGCCAGGGAGTCCGAGCGGCGGCGTGCGGAGGCCGACGCCGAGGCGTCGCGCATCGTGGAGTCGGCGCGGTCCGAGGCACGCGCGCTCGAGCAGCGGGCGGAGCGGGCCGACGACGTCCGCCTCGCGCGCGAGATCGAGCGGCGGCGCGCCGAGGCGAGGCTCGCGGCCGCCGCCAGGCTGCGCGAGGAATACGAAGCCTGCGTCACGGGCCTGCACGCCGCGCTTCACCTGCGCCTCGGGAAGGTGCGCGAGAGCGACGGCTATCCGGCCGTCCTGCGAGCGTTGATCGAGGGGGGCATCGCGGCGCTGCCCGCGGCGTCCCTGCTGCGGGTCGACCCCCGTGACGGGCAACTCGCGCGCGCCGTCGCCGGCGAGCTCAGCCTCGAGCTCGAGATGGAACCCGGACCGGAGACCCTGGGTGGCGTCGAGGTGGCCGCGGGGGACGGGCTCACGGTCCGCAACACGCTGGACGAGCGGCTGCGAAACGCGGAGCCGGCGCTGCGCGTCCTGGCCGGTGAGCTCCTCCAGGCCGAGGCGCCACCCCTCGCGGAAGGCGGGCCGTGAGCGTCCTCACCGCATCGCCGGATTTCGTGTACGGGAACACGCGGCTTCGTGCCCGCAAGGCCCAGCTCCTGACCGAGGCGGACTACGACGCGCTCCTCGGCCGGGACCTCGACGGCGTCCGGGACGCGCTCACCCAAACCGCGTACCGACCGGAGATCGAGGCCGTGCTCGCGCGAGGGGCCGGGGCACTGGGCCTCGAGACGGCGGTGCGCGACCATCTGGCGCGCGTGCTCGGGGAGATGCGCGCGTTCTACCGGGAGCGCGCCAGAGAGCTCGTCGCCCTCCTCCTCTCACGGTTCGACCTCCAGAACCTGCTCACCCTCGTGCGCGGCCGGGCGCGCGCGCAGCCGGCAGACGTGATCCTCCGGGCGGTCGTCCCGATCGGGCCGCTCGCGCACGGCCCGGCCGAGGAGATCGCCCGCCGCGACGACGTCACGGCGGCGGTCGAGCTGCTGATCACCTGGCGGCTGCCCGATCCCGACACGGCGGCGAGGCTGGCCGCCGCCTGGCCGCGCTTCGAGCGCACCCAGGATCTTGCCCGGCTCGAGCACGAGCTCGCCGTGGCGCACGCAGGCCGGGTCGAGCGCAGCCTGGCGCGGGCCCCGGAGACGTTGCGGGAGCTGGTCGCCCGCGAACGCGACGCCACGAACGTGCTGACCGTGCTGCGCCTGCGCGCCGCGCTCCGGGCCGGGGAGCTGACGGAGCTGCCGCCGCCGGGCCCTGACCGCTTCCTCCCAGGGGGGCGCATCGGCGAGAACGCCCTCGAGGAGGCGCTGCGCCTGCCGGCGCCCACCGACACGGTCGCCACGCTTGCCGACGCCGCCCACCGGCCCGATTGGCGCAGACCGCTCGAGCGCTACCCGGCCGGCGGCGACCTGCCGCTCCTCCAACGCCAGCTCGAGGACGCGCGGCTGCGGTGGGCGCTGCGGCTCTTCCTCGCCGGCGACCCCCTGGGCATCGATGTGCCGATCGCCTACACGGTCGGAAACGAGAATGAGGCCCGCAATCTCCGCATCGTCGCCGAGAGCGCGGCCGGCGGCGAGCCCGCCGAGGTCGTTCGCGCGCGGCTCCTGATCCCGGACGGCGGCGGACTATGGGACGCCTGATCGTGCTCACAACGCCCGACCTCCAGCTCGGCTACCGACTGGCCGGAGTCGCCACCCGGGCCGTCGCATCCACCGCTGAGACGGCGGAGGCGCTGGAGGAGCTGCTCGACACGGAGGCGGACGACGTGATTGCCGTCCACGAGCCGTTCTTCCACGACCTCGAGGGCTCGCTCCGCCGTCGCATCGACGCGGCCACGTCGCCGCTCGTCGTCGCGATGCCGGGAGGGCGGGAGGCGGATGTCGAAGGCGAGCGCCGCGCGCGCATGCTGCAGATGCTCTGGCAGGCCGTCGGCTACGAGATGACGTTCGACCGAGGAGACAGTGCAGATTGACCGAGACACGCGCACCCGGGCGGGCGCACGCGGCCGGCGTCGGCGCGGTCCACGCCGTCTCCGGCCCGGTGGTGACGGCACGCGGGCTCCCGGCCGCGCGCCTGTACAACGTGGTGCTCGTCGGCCACGCCCGCCTCCCCGGTGAGGTGATCCGCCTCGACGCCGGCGACGTCGTCGTCCAGGTGTACGAGGACACGGCGGGCCTCGCCGTCGGGGAGCCGGTCGCCGACACCGGGGAGCAACTCCAGGTGGAGCTCGGCCCGGGCCTGCTCGGCTCGATCTTCGACGGCATCCAACGTCCGCTGACGACGCTGGCGCGGCGCGGCGACGACCCGGTGGGCGAACCGATGATCGAGCGGGGAGCATCTGCACCCTCGCTCGACCGCAGCCGCGCATGGCCGTTCGAGCCCGACGTCGCGGAGGGGGACGAGGTCTCCGCCGGGGACGTGCTCGGCACCGTCCAGGAGACCGGCGCGCTCGAGCACCGCGTCCTCGTCCCGCCGGGGGTCGCGGGCGCCGTCACCCGGGTCGCCCGGGGGCAGGTGCGGGTCGACGAGCCCGTCGCGTGGATCGACGGCGAACCCCTGCCTCCCCTCTCCCGCTGGCCGGTCCGGCTGGCGCGGCCGATCGCGCGCCGGCTCGCCCTCGACCAGCCGCTCGTGACCGGTCAGAGGGCGATCGACTCGCTCTTCCCGATCGCCCGTGGCGGGGCCGCAAGCATCCCCGGAGGCTTCGGGACCGGCAAGACCGTGCTCGAGCAGTCGCTCGCGAAGTGGTCGCACGCCGACGTGATCGTCTACGTGGCATGCGGCGAGCGCGGCAACGAGCTCACCGAGATGCTCAACGAGTTCCCGACGCTCACCGACCCGCGCACCGGCTCGCCGCTTCTCGAGCGCACCGTCATCATCGCGAACACGAGCAACATGCCCGTCGCGGCCCGCGAGGCGAGCATCTACACCGGGATCACGATCGCTGAGTACTTCCGCGACCAGGGCCGCGACGTCGCCGTTCTGGCCGACAGCACCAGCCGCTGGGGGGAGGCGCTGCGGGAGGTGTCGAGCCGGCTCGAGGAGATGCCGGCCGAGGAGGGCTACCCGGCCTACCTCTCCACCCGGCTGGCCGAGTTCTACGAGCGCGCCGGCGCCGTCACATGCCTCGGCGGCGGCGAACGCACGGGCTCCGTCTCGATCGTCGGCGCGGTGTCGCCGGCGGGGGGCGACTTCTCGGAGCCCATCACGCAGCACAGCCTGCGGCTCGCCGGGACCTTCTGGGGGCTCGACACGAACCTCGCCCGCCGGCGCCACTTCCCCGCGATCGACTGGAACCGCAGCTACACGCTCTACGACCTCGACGCCTGGTTCGACGACGAGGTGGCGCCCGACTGGCACGCGCAGCGGGCATGGGTGCTGCAGCTGCTCCAGCAGGAGAGCTCGCTGCTCGAGATCGTGCAGCTGCTCGGCACCGACTCGCTGGCCCCGGCCGAGCGCGTCGTTCTCGAGACGGGGCGGCTGCTGCGCGAGGACTTCCTGCAACAGTCGGCCTTCGACGACATCGACGCCTACT
>Ga0068854_100003017_pt1 | contig 10457 bp, 9 predicted proteins | sample KBSCornC42_FD_66590 | JGI IMG/M metagenome (GOLD analysis project Ga0068854, IMG submission 66590) | Corn rhizosphere microbial communities from Kellogg Biological Station, Michigan, USA - KBS Corn C4-2 | ecosystem: Host-associated > Plants > Roots > Rhizosphere > Soil ... | reverse complement strand
GGCGTTGCCGGCAGTCTTTTCCATCGCCGCGTACATGCGCTCGCGCAGCGCAGGCGCGAACGCGGCCAACTCGCCGACGAAGCGGATGCGTACGCCGTAGCCGTGCAGTTCGTTGACCTCTCGGTCGAGCGCCTTGAGGAACAGTTCCATGAGCGCGCCGACCTCATCCTGCGGCCGTTTCCAGTTCTCCGAGGAGAACGCGAAAAGGGTCAGCGCCTCGATGCCGCGGCGCAGGCAGGCCTCGATGATCGCACGCACCGCCTTCTGCCCGGCACGGTGACCGAACGTGCGCGGCCGATGGCGCTGTTTGGCCCAGCGGCCGTTGCCGTCCATGACGATGGCGATATGGCGCGGGAGTTTATTTGTGGAGTTTTCCACTTTGTAGTGTCTTGCTCGTCATTCCGGCATGAATGCCGGGGTTCGTTGAACGCACGTCCGTGATGCGTGCAACGAACTCGCGCGCATCGTGCGCGCGACCTTTCGGGCATTTCCGTCATGCCCTCGCCGCGGCAAACGGGGACCCGAGGATCAAAAGCGGAAAAGAAAAAACGTGAGGTGTTGCGTCTCTTTTTTTTGTTTTTTACATCGCCATCAATTCGTCTTCTTTCGATTTGACCACGCCGTCGACGTCCTTGACGAACTTGTCGGTGAGCTTCTGCATGTCGTCCTCGGCCTTGCGCTCTTCGTCCTCGGTGATCTTCTTGTCCTTGAGCAGTTCCTTGATCTGGTGCAGCGCGTCGCGGCGCACGTTGCGGATCGCGATCTTCGCGTTCTCGCCTTCGTGCGAAACGTGCTTGGACAATTCCTTGCGACGCTCCTGGGTGAGCGGCGGGATGTTGATGCGGATTACCGTGCCGGCCGTGGTCGGGGTGAAGCCGAGGTTGGCGGCGATGATCGCCTTTTCGACGGCCTGCACCATAGGCTTCTCCCACGGCGTGATCGTCAGCGAGCGCGCGTCGGCGACAGCGATGTTGGCCACCTGGCCGATCGGCACGTCGGAACCGTAGTAGTTGACCTTGAGATGATCGACCAGCGCCGTGCTCGCGCGACCGGTGCGCAGGCGCGTCAACTCGTGCTTGAGCGCGTCCACGCTCTTGGCCATGCGCGTCTGCGCGTCGGTTTTGATGTTGTTGAGCATGGCGGGCTCCGTGGTGTTGGAAAGGCTGCGGAGTATATCAGCCCGCCCGCGGGTGATCTCGCGGCTCCGGCAGCGTCAGGCAACGGTGTCGGCCGTGGCTGCGAGGAGGACGGGCTGCGCCGACGTCATTCGGATGGAAGCAGTCCCGGCAGCGTCTTGTGCACGTGATCGATTTCGTGGTCAAGCGAGACTAGGTCGTCGGTCGTCTCTGCAAGTTCTTCGCGCACGCAGGCTTGCAGGCGTGCGCGCAAGCGGTGCACCGCGACCGCGAGGGTGCCACGTTTCATCTGCAGCGTCTCCGCGAGGCGCGAGTAGTCGTCTTCGCTGGGGCGTTCGATCAGGAATTCGCTGACGGCGTCGAACAGATCTTCCTTGCCCGCCGCGGCCGTCTCGGCGCGCAGTCGGCGAATGGCGGCGTGCAGAACGGCTTGCGCCCAGCTGCGCTCGAAAACCTGTTCGGGCGTGGTGGGCTGTTGCGTGTCGCCGAGCGGGTCGCCGGTATCGAGATCGTCGAGTGCGGCGTGGCGGACGGCGCCGCCGCGTTTGAGCGCACGTTGGCGGTCGCTTTCATCGTCGAGGAAATGCTTGAGCGCGGTCAGCAAGAAGGAGCGGAAGCGGCCGCGCGCAGGGTCGGCCTGTGCATGCACGGCGCGCTCGATGAAGCGGGTGAAGAAGCCCTGGGCGAGATCCTCGGCGACGTCCGACGCATGGCCGCGGGCGCGAATGTAGGCGAGCACGGGTGGACGGTAGGTGCGGCATAGCGATTCCAGCGCCACGCGCGCCTCGGCTTGTTCGCCGCGCGAGCGCAGCACCACGCTCCAATGCGTCGTATCGAACCGGGCCATAGACACGTCTCCCCTAGTTGACGCGCCTACAGTCTGCCACAAACGCTTCACGATCAAGCGATCCGCTTACGCGCAATCGCCGTGCAGGGTGAAAGGCGGCCTCGGAAAAAAGTCGCCCCGCATCGGCGGGGCGAACTTCGCACAAGATGGAATCGGCTGTGCGACTCATTTCGTCGATGCAAACGCCGTCAGGTGCTGCTCGTCGTAGGTGCGTGCAAACGAGTCGTAGCGGCGCGCGACCTTGTCGTACGAGGTGGCGTACTGAAGCGAGGTGGTCGCCGCACCGAACAGCATGCCTATTTCGCTCATGGTGAAATTGCGGCGGATCTCTTTGTGGAAGGCCGCGCATTCGACGGTTGAGTTGGGCGGCGTGCAGTCGAGCGTATAGCCACTGCGCGGAGCTTTGGCGGACGAACGCTCCGAATGCACGACGACCGACGGAAGGGACGATTGCGGTTCCGCCTGGGCGATGCCGGCTGTTGCGGAAAGGGCGATTGCGATGTTGAGCAGAAGAATTTTCATGATGTTTCCTCGATGTGATGGATGGACGAAAAAACGTTCCGAAACACGGATGCGGTCCTTCCCTGACCGCATCCGTTCCCTGACGCTTGGGCCTTCGCATCGTGCGCCGGCCGAAGTTTTTGCCTTCGACCATCATTGCGGGAATCGGCCGGCGCGATTACAGCCGGGTCGGCGAAGCGCGAAAAAAGACGCGCACAGGCAAGCGCGCATGCCTTGCACATGCGCTGCGGGAACGACTATCGAGAGCGGATTACTTGCCGGTGTCGACCAGCGTGCCGACGGCTTCGCCGCGCATGATGCGCATGAGGTCGCCCTCGCGGCCCATGTCGTAGATACGCAGCGGCAGTTTGTTGTCGCGGCAAAGTGCGATCGCTGCGGTGTCCATCACCGCGAGCTTGCGTTCGATCACCTGGTCGTAGGTCAGACGATCGTAACGAGTCGCGGTGGCGTCCTTCTTCGGATCGGCGGTGTAGATACCGTCGACCTTGGTCGCCTTGAGTACGAGGCCGGCGCCGATCTCGATCGCGCGCAGCGCGGCGGCCGAATCGGTGGTGAAGAACGGGTTGCCGGTGCCGGCGGCAAAGATCGTGATGCGGCCCTTCTCGAGGTGGCGGATCGCGCGCCGGCGGATGAAGTCTTCGCAGACCTCGTTGATCTTGATCGCGCTCATCACGCGCGCTTCGCCGCCCGATCTCTCGATCGCATCCTGCATCGCGAGCGCGTTGATCACGGTGGCGAGCATGCCCATGTGGTCGCCGGTGACGCGATCCATGCCGGCTGCAGCGAGGCCTTCACCGCGGAAGATGTTGCCGCCGCCGATGACCATGCCGACCTGCACGCCGGCGCGTTCCACCTCGATCGTCTCGCGCGCGAGACGGTAGATCACCTTCGGATCGATGCCGTAGTCGGAATCGCCCATCAACGCTTCGCCAGAAAGTTTCAACAGGATGCGCTTGTATTTCGTCTCGGCGGGCATGGGCGGATCTCGTCGTGATTTGAGAAATTATATCGCGGTGCAGAAAAAATCGCCGGGAGCGATTTTTGACATCGCGTCAGCGATGGCCGGCAGGGTGAGTGCCATGGATGGTAGTCACAAAAAATCGCCGAGAGCGATTTTTGACATCGCGTCAGCTTTGGTGCGCAGGGTGGTGGCCATAAAAAAACCCGCAGTTGCCTGCGGGTTTTTCTTTTCTTCAACGCGAGGCGTTCAAACCTGCATCGCCTTCGCCACTTCAGCCGCGTAGTCCTCGACCACTTTCTCGATGCCTTCGCCGACGGCGAGGCGCTTGAAGCCGAGGATGTCGGCACCGGCGGCCTTGGCCGCGGCCTCGACGCTCTTGTCGGTGTCGAGCACGTAGGCCTGGCCATAGAGCGTGTTTTCGTTGACGATCTTGGCGATCTTGCCGCCGATGATCTTCTCGAGGATCTCGGCCGGCTTGGCCTTGTCCTTCTCGCTCATCTTGGCCAGCTCGATTTCCTTTTCCTTGGCGACGAAGTCGGCCGGGACGTCGGCGGCCTTGTTGTACGGCGGGTTCATCGCGGCGACGTGCATCGCGACGCCACGCGCGAAGTCGGCGTCACCGCCCTTGACCTCGGCGAGCACGCCGATGCGGCCGCCGTGCAGATAGGCACCGACATTGTTCGCGCTGTCGATGCGCACGAGGCGACGCACCTGCACGTTCTCGCCGACCTTGGCGATCAGCGCGGCGCGGGCTTCCTCAACCGTCTCGCCCGAAGTGAGCTTGACGCTCTTGAGCGCCTCGGCGTCGGCGGCACCCGAAGCCAGCGCGGCTTGGGCAACGGCATCGGTGTAGGCGATGAAGTTCGCGTCCTTGGCGACGAAGTCGGTTTCCGAGTTGATTTCGACGAGCACGGCCTTGCCGCCGGCCTGCGCCATCGCGATGCGGCCTTCGGCGGCGACGCGGCTGGCCTTCTTGTCGGCTTTGGCCAGGCCCTGCTTGCGCAGCCACTCGGCCGCGGCGTCGATGTTGCCCTGGTTTTCGGTGAGCGCCTTCTTGCACTCCATCATGCCGGCGCCGGTGCGCTCGCGCAGTTCCTTGACCAGGCTTGCGGTGATTTCCATGGGTACCTCTTTGCGTGATTCAAAAGATGGACGCGCGATCATGCAGATCGCGCGTTACGCTGAGTTGAATGTTTCGTTGCCTTCGAAAGCGAAAGGCAACGCGACGGATCAGACCGCCGCGTCCTTGTCGGCCGCTTCGTTCTCGGCGACTTCGGCTTCGGCGCGGGCGAGGCCGGCAGCGTCGTTGTCGCCAGCCTTCTTCGCCGCCGGGGCGGGACCGCGGCGTTGACCGGCCGGGGCCTTCTTCGGCGCCGGCTTGCGCGGGCCTGGCTTGCGGCGGTCGTCGCGGTCGTCAGCGCGCTTCTTCGTCACCGGATTGCCTTCGGCGTCGAGTTCGACGAACTCGTCCTTGGTCGCGGCAACGTAGGCCGGCGCAGCGGCCTTGCCTTCGAGCACCGCATCGGCAGCAGCGCGCGCGTAGAGCTGCACGGCGCGGATCGCGTCGTCATTGCCCGGGATCGCGTAGTCGACCAGCGACGGGTCGTAGTTGGTATCGACCACGGCGATGACCGGAATGCCGAGCTTCTTCGCTTCCTTGATCGCGATGTCTTCGTGACCGATGTCGATCACGAACAGCGCGTCGGGCAGGGCGTTCATGTTCTTGATGCCGCCGAGCGACTTCTCGAGCTTTTCCTTCTCGCGAATCAGGCCGAGCACTTCGTGCTTGACCAGCTTTTCGAAACGACCGTCGACGGACATCGCCTCGATCTCTTTCAGGCGACCGACCGACTGCTTGACCGTGCGGAAGTTGGTCAGCATGCCGCCGAGCCAGCGTTGGCTGATATAGGGCATGCCGCAACGCGCGGCTTCTTCCTTGAGCGTGTCGCGCGCCGAGCGCTTGGTGCCGACGAACAGCACGGTGCCGCGCTTCTGCGCGATCGCCGACAGGAAGTTCATCGCGTCGGTGAACAGCGGCAGGGTCTTTTCGAGGTTGATGATGTGGATCTTGCCGCGCGCGCCGAAGATGTACGGCGCCATGCGGGGGTTCCAGTAGCGGGTCTGATGACCGAAATGCACGCCGGCTTCGAGCATCTGGCGCATGGTGACTTGAGGCATTGTATACTCTCACTGCAATGGACATCCTCGCGCGTTGTCGTTGGCGCGATGAGTCCGGGGTTTAACCTCCACGTATCCAGCGTTGGCGACCTCGTTTCCCGAAGGGATCGAAGCACCCCGACAACGGTATCGATACGTGTGCGGATTTGGGCAGAATGCCCGGCGGACTTGGGAATTTGCTCCCGCGACCGCATTTCGAAAGCCGGCTTCTGTATTTGCAGCGGCCCGCGAAACTTTGGAATTGTAGCCTGTGGACCCGCTTGGGGACAAGCAGCCCCGGGCCGGACCGAGAAAAGCATGCCCGTTACTATCAAAAATCCCGAACAGATCGAAAAAATGCGCGTCGCCGGCAAGCTTGCCGCCGAGGTGCTGGAAATGATCGTGCCGCACGTCAAACCGGGCATGACGACCGAGGATCTCGACAGGATTTGCCACGATTACATCGTCGATGTGCAGAAGGCGATCCCGGCCAACGTCGGCTATAAGGGCTTTCCAAAGACGATCTGCACCTCGGTCAACCATGTCATCTGCCACGGCATCCCGAGCCCGGGCAAGGTTTTGAAAGACGGCGACATCGTCAACATCGACGTCACCGTGATCAAGGACGGCTGGCACGGTGACACGAGCCGCATGTACTACGTCGGCAAGCCCGACGTGCGCGCGCAGCGCCTGTGCACGGTGACCTACGAGGCGATGATGCTCGGCATTGGCCAGGTCCGGCCCGGCGCGACGCTCGGCGACATCGGCCATGCGATCCAGAAGCACGTCGAAGCGGCCGGGTTCTCGGTCGTGCGCGAATACTGCGGCCACGGCATCGGTCAGATCTATCACGAGGACCCGCAGGTGCTGCACTACGGTCATCGCGGCCAAGGCTTGCGCCTGGAGAAGGGCATGACTTTCACGGTCGAGCCGATGGTCAACGCGGGCAAGCGCGATACGCGCCTTCTGCCCGACGGCTGGACCGTGGTCACGCGCGACCATTCGCTGTCTGCGCAGTGGGAGCACACGGTCACCGTGACCGACGACGGCGTCGAGATCCTGACGCCCTGGCCGCGCGCGGCCTAGGCCGGATCATGTCCGAAGCGGCGGCAAACTTCGATCTTCGTTTGAGCTTGCCGCGTCTGCCCAAGAGCGTGCCGCGCTCGGGCGTGTCCGAGCAGGCGCGGCTTGCGCTGCGGCAATTGCTCGGCGATACCGATCGGCGTTTCGCCGAGGCGTTCGCCGCGATCGATCGCGATCGCTACGATGCAGCCACATCCGAGCTGATCCGCGCGCGCTCGCGCGCGGTCGAGCGCATCGTCGCCCATGTCTGGATCGCCTGCGTCGGCGAGAGCGAGATGCTCGCGCTATTCGCTGCCGGCGGATTCGGGCGCGAGGAGATGTTCCCGTACTCCGACGTCGACCTGCTCGTGTTGAGCGTGCCGAAACCGGAGCCGGCGGCGCTGCGCGCGGTCGAATCGTTCTTCACCTGCCTATGGGACATCGGCTTGAAGCCCGGCCACGCCGTGCGCACGCTGGCCGAATGCCGCGAGTTGGCCGGCGCGGACGCGGTGATCTACACGAGCCTGCTCGACGCGCGATTGCTGCTCGGCTCGACCTCGCTCGCCGACGAATTCGCGCGCCTGATGCACGACGAAACCCTGTGGCCGCCGGCGCAATATTTCGCGGCCAAGCGCGCCGAGGAGGAACAGCGCCGGGCCAAGTTCAACGACACCGCCTACAACCTCGAACCGAATCTAAAGGACGGCCCAGGCGGCCTGCGCGCACTGCAGCTGATCCTGTGGCTCGGCAAGCGCCTGTTCGATGCGCCGACGCTGGAGGCGCTGGTCGCGCGCGGCATGTTGTCCGCGGATGAAGCCGCTGCGGTCGAGGCTGCGCGCGCGCGCCTGCAGCACATCCGCTATGCGTTGCATCTTGCCGCGGGACGCCCCGAAGAACGTCTGCTGTTCGACTACCAGCGCCTGCTGGCCGAGCGCCTGGGCTATACCGACGAGCATGCGCGCAACCTCGGCGTCGAGCAGTTCATGCAAAGCTTCTTTCGCGCCGCGATCGTGGTCGCGCGGCTCAACGAGCAGTTCCTGCAGCGCTGCGAGGAGGCGCTCGATGCGGACTCCGCATCGGCCGTGCCGCAGCGGCTCAGCATCGACTTCGCCAGTCTCGCCGGGCGCCTCGACTGCGATCCGCCTGATCTTTTCCTCAAGCGTCCGGCCGCGCTGATCGACCTGTTCCGCGTCTGGGTCGAGCATCCCGAGATCAAGGGCCTGCGCGCCGATCTCGTCAGCCGCATCAACGAGGCACTGACCAAGATCGGCCGCGATCTCGCTTTCGACGACGGAGTCAATGCCGCGTTCGCGCGCCTGTTGCGCAAGGGCGCGCCGGCAGTCGATGCGCTGATCCGCATGAACCGGTACGGCGTGCTCGCACAGTACCTGCCTGCGTTCGGCAAGGTCGTCGGGCGCATGCAGTACGATCTGTTCCATGTCTACACGGTAGACGAGCACACGATGCGCGTGCTGCGTAACGTCGCGCGCTTCGCCGACGCGGACAAGAGCCGCGAATTCGCGCTCGCGCACCAGCTGTTCGAGCGCCTGGCCAAGCCGGAGCTCCTGATTCTCGCCGCCCTGTTCCATGACATCGCCAAGGGTCGTGGCGGCGATCATTCCGAACTCGGCGAGAAGGATGCGCGCGAGTTCGGTGCTGCGCTCGGCCTGTCCGCGGCCGACATCGACCTCGTCGCCTGGCTCGTGCGCTGGCATCTGCACATGAGCGTGACCGCGCAGCGCCAGGACATCAACGATCCCGACGTCGTCCATCGTTTCGCCGCCACGGTGGAAGATTCCGAGCGGCTCGATTATCTGTACCTGCTGACTTGTGCCGACATCGCCGGCACCAGCGCGAAGCTGTGGAACTCGTGGAAGGACAAGCTGCTCGCCGATCTTTACACGAGCGCGCGCTATGCGCTGCGTGGCGGCCTCGAGCGGCCGCCGCACGTGCCCGAGCGCGTGCGCGAGGCGCAGGCGCAGGCGTACGAGGCACTGGCCGAACTCGGCCTGTCGGCGCAGTCGATCGGACGCATCTGGTCGGACTTCCCCGAGGAAACCTTCCTGCGCTTCAAGCCGAGCCTGATCGCGTGGCAGACCGCGGGCATCGCCAACGCGAGCGACGCGAAAGCGCCACTCGTGCTCGTCGACCCGCAGGGGCCGCGCGGCGGCAGCGAAGTCTTCGTCTATGCGGCGGATCGCGACGGCCTGTTCGCCGCGGTGACCGCCGTGTTAGAACGCATGCGCCTGTCCGTACTCGACGCGCGCATCGTCACCTCGAAGAGCGGCATGGGCATGGACAACTTCCTCGTCCTCGACGCGAATTCGCGCACGCTCGACTCGGGCACCGTGCAGCGCCTGCGTTCGACGCTCGAGGAAACGCTGCGCCAGGATCCGTATCCGGTTTCGGTCGGCGCGCAGCGGCCGTTGAGCCGACTGCGCCACTTCCACATCCCCACGCGCATCGAATTCCGCGACGACGCGCAGAGCGCGCGCACCCAGCTCGCCCTGGTTTGCTCGGATCGTCCCGGCCTGCTAGCCGCGGTGGCGCAGGTGTTCCGTGCGCGCAAGCTGCGCGTGCACGACGCGCGCATCGCCACGTTCGGCGAGCGTGTCGAGGATTTCTTTCAGCTCACCGACGAATACAATCGCATGCTCGATGCCGACGCGTGCAAGGTGCTGCGCGAGGCGCTCATCGAACGCCTCGCCGCGCCGAGCGTCACGAACACCCAGACCGTGGAGACCTATGTTATCTCTTGAAGACACCATCGACTCGGCGTGGGAGCGCCGTACCGATCTGCAACCTACCGAAATCGAATCCGCACTGCGTCCTGCGATCAAGCGCGCGCTCGACCTGCTTGAGAGCGGCGAACTACGCGTCGCCGAGCCCGACGGGCAGGGCGGCTGGAAGGTCAACCAGTGGTTGAAGAAGGCCGTGCTGCTGTCGTTCCGCATCCACGGCAATAAGATGATGGATGCCGCGCCGGCGCCGTATTACGACAAGGTCCCGCTGCGCTTCGAAGGCTACGACGAGGAAAAATTCCGCGCGCTCGGCGCGCGTGCCGTGCCCGGCAGCGTCGTACGCCGCGGCGCGCATATCGCCAAGGACGTCGTACTCATGCCGAGCTTCGTCAACATCGGCGCCTACGTCGGTGCAGGCACGATGGTCGACACCTGGGCCACGGTCGGCTCGTGCGCACAGATCGGCAAGCACGTGCACCTGTCCGGCGGCGTCGGCATCGGCGGCGTGCTCGAGCCGCTGCAGGCCGGGCCGACGATCATCGAGGATGATTGTTTCATCGGTGCGCGTTCGGAGGTTGTCGAAGGCTGCGTCGTCGAGCGCGGTTCGGTGATAGGCATGGGCGTGTTCATCGGCCAGTCCACGCGCATCTACAACCGCGCCACCGGCGAGGTCAGCTACGGCCGCGTGCCCGCCGGGAGCGTCGTCGTCGCCGGCTCGTTGCCGGCGAAGGACGGCAGCCACAGTCTCTATGCCGCGGTGATCGTCAAGCAGGTGGACGAGAAGACGCGCAGCAAGACTTCGATCAACGAGCTGTTGCGCAGCGGCGACTAATCGCACTCGTCCGTTCGTGTCAGCCATCGGTCTCAACCACTACAACATTCGCGCGCCAAGCCCCTTGCTGGAGGAGTTACGCGACTTCTACTGCGCGATGGTGGGCCTGCGCGTCGGCGCACGCCCGGCTTTCCGCAGTCGCGGATATTGGCTCTATGCGGGCGATCGCGACGTGCTGCATTTGACGCAGACGCGTGCG
>Ga0068854_100003006_pt1 | contig 10469 bp, 9 predicted proteins | sample KBSCornC42_FD_66590 | JGI IMG/M metagenome (GOLD analysis project Ga0068854, IMG submission 66590) | Corn rhizosphere microbial communities from Kellogg Biological Station, Michigan, USA - KBS Corn C4-2 | ecosystem: Host-associated > Plants > Roots > Rhizosphere > Soil ... | reverse complement strand
CGCGCGCGAAGGACGCATTCTCTACGCTGGCCCTGCCGCCGACGCGCCGCGCTTAGAGCCTTCCGAAACCAGCTCCTGCGACGGGCGCTGGATCACGCCGGGGCTGATCGACTGCCACACCCACCTCGTCCATGCCGGCGATCGCGCGCACGAGTTCGAGCTGCGGCTTCAAGGCGCCTCCTATGAGGAGATCGCCCGCGCCGGGGGCGGGATAGTGTCGACGATGAAGGCCACTCGCGCGGCCAGCGAGGACGATCTCGTCGCGAGCGCGTTGCCCCGCCTGGACGCCCTGATCGCCGAGGGCGTCACCACGATCGAGATCAAGTCGGGCTATGGTCTCCGCACCGCGGACGAACTCAAGATGCTGCGCGCTGCGCGGCGGCTGGGCCGGCTTCGCCCGGTCCGGGTCTGCACCACCCTGCTCGGCGCGCATGCGCTACCGCCCGAATATGCCGGTGACCGCGACGGCTATGTGCGCCTCGTCTGCGACGAGATGATCCCCGCTGTCGCCGGTGCGGGGCTGGCGGACGCGGTCGACGCCTTTTGCGAAACCATTGGCTTCTCGCCCGCACAGACCTGCCATGTGTTCGACGCGGCCAAGGCAGCGGGGCTGCCGGTCAAGCTGCACGCCGAGCAGCTTTCGAACCTGCGCGGCGCGGCGCTTGCGGCCGAGGCCGGCGCGCTGTCGGCCGATCATCTCGAGCATCTCGATGACGAAGGCGTGGCAGCCATGGCGCAGGCCGGCACGGTCGCGACGCTGCTTCCCGGTGCCTGGTACTTCATGCACGAGACCCGACTCCCGCCGATCGCTGCGTTGCGCGCCGCCGGCGTGCCGATGGCGCTCGCGACCGACAGCAATCCGGGGACCTCGCCGCTGACCTCGCTCCTGCTGGCGATGAACATGGGCGCGACCCTCTTCCGCCTGACCGTCGACGAATGCCTTGCCGGCGTTACCCGCAACGCCGCCCGGGCGCTCGGCCTGGCGCGCGAGACCGGCACGCTGGAGGCGGGCAAGAGCTGCGACCTCGCGATCTGGAACATCGAGCGCCCCGCCGAACTCGTCTATCGCATGGGGCATAATCCGCTGCATGCCCGCATCTGGAAAGGCCAATGACCGGGATCGTCCTCAACCCTGCCGAGGTGCCGCTCGCAGACTGGCGCGCCCTGTATCGCGGCGCAGTCCCGCGCCTCGATCCCGCGTGCGCGCCCGTGATCGCCGCAAGCGCCGCGGCGGTCGGCCGCATCATCACCCGGCACAAGCCGGTCTACGGCCTCAACACCGGCTTCGGAAAACTGGCGAGCGTCAAGATCGGCGACGAGGACCTGGCGACGCTCCAGCGCAACATCGTGCTCAGCCATGCGGCGGGTACCGGCGCCGCGACGCCGGCATCGGTGGTCCGGCTGATGATGGCGCTCAAGCTCGCCAGCCTTGCCCAGGGCGCTTCGGGGGTGAGGCCCGAGACGGTCAAGCTGCTCGAAGCGATGCTGCTCGCAGGGCTGACTCCCATCATCCCCGCCCAGGGCTCGGTGGGCGCCAGCGGCGATCTTGCCCCGCTGGCGCACATGGCCGCGGCCATGATCGGCGTCGGCCATATCGAGGTTGCCGGTCAACGGCTGACGGCGGAGGGCGCCCTGGCAAGAGCCGGCCTGACGCCGCTGACGCTCGGCCCGAAGGAGGGGCTGGCGCTGCTCAACGGCACGCAGTTCTCGACGGCCTATGCGCTGGCCGGGCTGTTCGAAACCGAGCGGCTGTTCCAGTCGGCGCTGATCACCGGCGCGCTCGCCACCGAGGCGGCGAAAGGATCAGACACGCCGTTCGACCCGCGCATCCACCGGCTGCGCCGCCAGCCTGGCCAGATCGAGACCGCCGAGGCGCTGCGCCGGCTGATGACCGGATCGGCAATCCGCGCCAGCCACCTCGTCGACGACGCACGGGTGCAGGATCCCTATTGCCTGCGCTGCCAGCCGCAGGTGATGGGTGCGGTGCTCGACCTGCTACGCCAGGCGGCGGCGACGCTCGGCATCGAGGCCAACGGCGTTTCGGACAATCCGTTGATCTTCCCCGAGAGTGACGAGGCGCTGTCGGGCGGCAACTTCCATGCCGAGCCGGTGGCGTTCGCAGCCGACATGATCGCGCTGGCCATCTGCGAGATCGGCTCGATCAGCGAGCGTCGGGTCGCGATGCTGGTCGATCCGGCGCTATCGGGCCTGCCCGCCTTCCTGACACCGCAGCCGGGCCTGAACTCGGGCTTCATGATCCCGCAGGTGACGGCTGCGTCGCTCGTCTCGGAGAACAAGCAGCGGGCGACGCCGGCGAGTGTGGACTCGATCCCGACCTCGGCCAACCAGGAGGATCATGTGTCGATGGCGGCGCATGGTGCGCGCCGGCTGCTGGAGATGACGGCGAATTGCGGCGCGATCATCGGCATCGAGCTGCTCGCCGCGGCACAGGGATGCGATTTCCACGCGCCGCTGCGGTCGAGCGAGGCGCTGGAGGCGGCGCGGGCGCGGCTGCGGAGCGAGGTGCCGACGCTCGACCATGACCGGCATTTCCATCCGGACATCGAAGCCGCCAAAGCCATCATCGGATCGGGTTCGCTGGTGGAGGCCATCGGCATGACGCTACCGGGGGTGACGCAATAATGACCGGGTGGCTCGAGATCCGCCGCGGGAATGCGCCGCTCGTCGTCGGCTTCCCCCATAGCGGCACCGAAATCCCGCCCGAGCTGGAAGACCGCTTCGTCTCCCCCTGGCTCGCGCGCAAGGATGCCGACTGGTGGATCGACCAGGTCTACGACTTCGCCGCCGAGCTTGGCGCGACCACCATCCGCACCCGCATGTCGCGCAGCGTGATCGACGTGAACCGCGATCCTTCGGGTGCATCGCTCTATCCGGGCCAGACCACGACCGAACTCTGCCCGAGCACCACCTTCGAAGGAGAACCGCTCTATCGCGGCGATCCGCCCGATGCCGCCGAGATCGAGCGCCGCCGCGCGACCTGGTTCGATCCCTATCATGCGGCCCTCGCGGGCGAACTCGAACGGCTTCGCGCTGCGCATGGCAAGGTCGTGCTCTACGACGCCCATTCCATCCCCAGCCGGGTGCCGCGCCTGTTCGACGGGGTGCTGCCGCTATTCAACATCGGCACCAACCATGGCATCACCTGCGATGCGGCGCTGACCCGCGCGGTAGTGGACCTCGCCGCGGCGAGCGGGCGCAGCCATGTCCTCGACGGACGGTTCCGCGGCGGATGGACGACCCGCCATTACGGCCGGCCGGCAGATGGCATCCATGCGATCCAGATGGAGCTCGCGATGCGCGGCTATCTGGCCGAACCCGCGCGGATAGCCCCTGAAAACTGGCCGGCGCCGCTCGACCGCTCGAGCCCGCTGTTCTCCGACCTCCGCAAGATCCTCGCATCGTGCATCGCCTTCGCCCGCGCCTGAGAAAGGACCGATCGTGACCCGCCTCGACAATAGCCGCGTGATCAGGCCCGCCACCGGCACCATGCTGAGCGCGCGATCCTGGCTGACCGAGGCGCCGCTGCGCATGCTGATGAACAACCTCCACCCAGATGTCGCCGAACGGCCGGAGGAGTTGGTGGTCTATGGCGGCATCGGCCGCGCCGCCCGCGACTGGGAGAGCTATGACAAGATCGTCGAGACCCTGCGGCGGCTCGAAGATGACGAGACCCTGCTGATCCAGTCCGGCAAGCCGGTCGGCGTGTTCCGCACCCATGCGGATGCGCCGCGGGTCCTGATCGCCAATTCCAATCTCGTCCCCAAATGGGCGACCTGGGAACATTTCACCGAACTCGATCGCAAGGGCCTTGCGATGTACGGCCAGATGACCGCCGGCAGCTGGATCTACATCGGCACGCAGGGGATCGTGCAGGGCACCTACGAGACGTTCGTCGAGATGGGCCGCCAGCATTATGGCGGCGATCTTGCCGGCCGCTGGCTGCTGACTGCCGGGCTCGGCGGCATGGGCGGCGCGCAACCGCTGGCCAGCGTGATGGCCGGCGCATCCTGCCTCGCGATCGAGTGCCAGCCGAGCCGGATCGAGATGCGGCTGCGCACCGGCTATCTCGATCGCGCCGCTGCCACGATCGACGAAGCGATGGCGATGATCGAGCAGAGCTGCGCGGCAAAGACGCCGGTCTCGGTGGGACTGCTCGGCAACGCCGCGGAGCTGCTGCCCGAGATGTACCGGCGCGGCATCCGGCCCGACCTGCTGACCGACCAGACATCGGCGCATGATCCGGTCAACGGTTATCTGCCGATCGGCTGGACGGTGGCGGAATGGGTCGACCAGCGCGAGCGCGAGCCGGGCAAGGTTGCCGCCGCCGCAAGGGCATCGATGGCGGTCCATGTCCGGGCGATGCTCGATTTCCAGGCCGCCGGCGTGCCGACCGTCGACTATGGCAACAACATCCGCCAGGTTGCCAAGGACGAGGGCGTGGCCAATGCGTTCGATTTCCCCGGCTTCGTCCCCGCCTACATCCGACCGCTGTTCTGCCGCGGCGTCGGGCCATTCCGCTGGGCCGCGCTGTCGGGCGATCCCGAGGACATCTACCGCACCGACGCCAAGGTGAAGGAGCTAGTGCCCGACGATATGCACCTCCACCGCTGGCTCGACATGGCTCGCGAGAAGATCCGGTTCCAGGGCTTGCCGGCTCGGATCTGCTGGGTTGGCCTGGGCGACCGCCACCGGCTCGGCCTCGCCTTCAACACGATGGTGGCGAGCGGCGAGCTGAAGGCGCCGGTGGTGATCGGGCGCGATCATCTCGACTCCGGCTCGGTAGCGAGCCCCAATCGGGAGACCGAGGCGATGCGGGACGGGAGCGATGCCGTCTCCGACTGGCCGCTGCTCAATGCGCTGCTCAACACCGCGAGCGGCGCGACCTGGGTATCGCTCCATCATGGCGGCGGCGTCGGCATGGGCTATTCGCAACATGCGGGGATGGTGATCGTGGCCGACGGTACCGATGCCGCGGCCAGACGGATCGAGAGGGTCCTGTGGAACGATCCTGCGAGCGGCGTGATGCGCCACGCCGATGCCGGCTACGATCTCGCGCTTGACTGCGCACGCGGCAAGGGCCTGGATCTTCCCGGCATATTGGGCTGAACCGCACAGCATCCCCGGCGAAGCTAACCGCCCATTAACCTCGATCCGGTACGGCATTCCCGACTGGAGAGAGCAATGGACATGTCTTCCGTGCAGAAAAATGCTGCCGCAAACAATTATCTGCGCGATGCCGAGATTGCGGAGCGCATCGCCGCCTATAACGGCGACGGCATTCTCGGGAAGCAACTCGAATTGATATGGGATCGGGCATCCGAACTCATCCTGGCGACGGTCGAGGAATACTGGACGCCGAAGCTGGACGATATCTACCGCTCCTGCAATTATGATCCGGAGGTCTCAGCCTCGGTGAGCCTCGAGAATGTCACTCGCAACCGCAGCTACATCCATTCCCATCCGATCGATGCCCAATGGATCAACGCGCTCAGCATGGCCGGCATCGTCATCCTGCAGTTCAAAATTCCGTTGGCTCAGGCCGTGGTCGATATGGCCGCCGAGTCTGCGCTGATCGCCGACCGCATCGCCGAACATTTCTCCGATGAGCCCGAGTTCGTAGCGATGGCGCGGAAAACCGGGCATCTTCTCTCCAGCATCCGGGTGGAGCTTGCGCTCTCCCATATCAACGCGTTTCGCAGGCAGCGTTCGCTGGAAGAGCGCGCGGAAGCTGGCACGATCTTCCGCAACGATGTCGGCGGCATATTGGGTACGACGCTCGAAAGTTCCGGGGCGCTCCGCGACCAGATGCTCGATGCCGCGCGCTCCGCACGCGGGATGCTGGGCAAGACCGGCGATGTCGCGTCCGCCGCTCAGCAGTCGGCAGCAGCCATGCGCGATGCGGCGCAGACCTCTGCCGGGCTGATCCGCGCGATCGAGGACGCCCGGCACGAGGTCGATGTCGCCGTTACAGTTGCGAGCCGCGCGGCTGACCAGTCTGCCGAGGCCGTTGCGGTCTCCGACGCACTCACCAACCATGCGCTCGGCATCGAATCGATATTGGGGCTGATCCGCGACATCGCCGGTCAGACCAATCTTCTCGCACTGAATGCGACGATCGAGGCTGCCCGCGCGGGCGATGCGGGCAGAGGGTTCGCCGTGGTTGCCCAGGAGGTGAAGAATCTCGCCAGCCAGACCGCTCGCGCAACCGACGATATCGCCCGCAAGATCGCCTCCATCCAGACCGCGACCCGCCAGGCGGTCGACGCGAATGGCTCGATCCGCGACACGATCAGCGAAGTCGAGGATCTCGCAAGCCGGCTTCTGGGAGCGATGGACATACAGGCGCGCACGGTGACCATGATTACCGCGGCAGTGGACCAGACGGCGATGGCTGCCGACTCCATGTCCTCAACGGTCGCAGAGATCCGCTCGGATACCGAGAATGTCGCGGCCCATTTCGACCGGCTCGAGGCAGGATTCCGCACCATGGACGGCAAGCTCGAGCAGCTGAAGGACACTGCGCATGCATTCGCCGCGCACATCGCAATTTGAGTGATTTAAAGTCAGGTGAAGCCACCTGATGGCTCTCAAATGCTAGAAAACATCCAGAGCAATGACCGATCGATGTAATCGTTCCTTGCTCTCCACCAGCGGCGCTGCGATGTCCCGCCGCCTCCCCCGCAGCGTCGTTCAGGGTTTCGGCGTCACGCCTGCCGCGTGAGACCTTCGAGACGACTGGCTATGCTTTCCAACGGCGCTGCGGCGCTGGCGGCCTGGATATCCGGCGCGCGCAGGATATCCGCCACCGATGCGCAGCGCTGGCCGACATGGTCCAGAGCCTGCAGCTTTGCAACGTGCGCCGTCGTTATGGCGACGTCCTGGCAAAGCGCCACGCCGAGCATTTCCAGCTCGGCGCGCGCATCGTCCAGTTCGCTCGCCAGCATCGCCAGCAACGCCTTGTGATCGATCAGCATCTGGTTTCCCGATCTTGAAGGTTCAGGCGGCGTCGGCGATGCGGCGGCACGTTTCGAGCGCGACAACGCCGATCTCGCTGAGCGGCAGCTCGCGTTCGACGCCGCCGGCGGCGCAGGCCGCGGCGGGCGCCTCGTGGACCGCCGAGCTGGCGCTGTCCTGAGCCATGGTGAAGCCGCCAGCAGCGCGGAGCGCCTTCAGCCCGGCAGCGCCGTCGGTGCCCATGCCGGTCAGAACAACGCCAACCGCATTCGCGCCCGCAGTCTTGGCCATCGTCGCAAACAGGAGGCTGGCCGAAGGTCGAGCACCGTTGATCGGATCGGACTTCAGCAGGCGCAGCGTGGGGTTGGGCCATCGGCTCATCGCGGCATGGCTCGACGGATCGGTGACGAGGTAGATCGTCCCCTGGACCAGCGGCTGATCATCCTCGGCGAGCGCCACCTGGGCCGCGCAGGATGCCTTCAGCCGCTTGACGAGCGGATCGACGAAGCCCGGCTCGATCTGCAGCAGCAGGACGGTCGGCGGACAGTTCTTCGGAAAGGTCGGGAGCATGTTCAGCGCCGCATCGACGCCGCCGACGGATGCGCTCATGGCGACAACCTTGCCATTCCAGTCATAGCTGGCTTCGGTCGCATGGCGGATCGGCTTGACCTGCTTCACGCCGCCGTTGGACGCGGCGATGACGAGCGCCGCCAGCTTCGGAGCCAGCGCGTTGAATTCGTCCGGCGTGGCGCTCTTGGGCTTGGGGAAGCAGTCGATGGCGCCGAGTTCCAGCGCGCGGAAGGATGTTTCCGCGCCCTTCTGCGTAAGCGTTGACAGCATCACCACCGGGGTGGGCCGCTCGCGCATGATCTCCTCGAGGAATTCGAGGCCGCTCATCCCCGGCATTTCAACGTCCAGCGTTATCACGCTCGGCCGGAGCCGAATCATCATCTCGCGCGCTTCGTCGGCATTGGCGGCCATTCCGACCACTTCAATGCCGCGTGCGCGCTCGAGCACGCCACTGAACAGGGCGCGCATGGTCAGCGAGTCATCCACGATAAGAACTCGGGCTGTCGTCATCTCGGTAATCCTAGGTACGGGGTCAGGCGGCAGCTGCGAGGTCGGTGCCGGCAAGTTCGAGCGACAGGTGATCGAGCGCGAGGACCATCACCATCCGGTCTTCGACCGAAGCGATACCTTCGAGATAGGATGTGGTCGCACTCTCGCCGACGTTCGGCGGCGGCTGCATGCCGTCATTGTCGATCGAGACGATGTCATTGACCGAGTCGACGATCAGGCCCTGGAGCTGCCCGCCGATGCGAACGACGATGATGACGTGCCGCGCCGTCGGCTCGGTAAGGCCCCAGCCCAGCAGCGATGCCAGATCGATCACCGGCAGAACGGTTCCGCGCAGGTTCACAACGCCGCGAACATGCTCGGGAACGTGGGGCAGAAGCGTGGTGGGCGTCCATGCGCGGATCTCGCGGATCGCCATGATGTCGACGCCCAGATATTGTTCGCCGATCTGGAAGGTTATGAGCTGCCGGAGCATGATTTATCCTTTCGGTGAGGCTATCAGAGGGTGACGCGGCGAATTGCCGAGGCGAGCTTGTCCGGATCGAAGGGCTTCACGATCCAGCCCGTCGCGCCGGCTTCGCGGGCGCGGGTCTTCTTGGCATCGGAGCTTTCCGTCGTGAGCACCAGGATCGGCATCTCGCCGCCGCCGCGCTGGGCGCGAACCGCCTCGACCAGGCCGAAACCGTCCATGCGCGGCATGTTGATATCCGTAATCATGAGGTCGGGCTGATCGTTCGTCGCCAGCCACTCGAGGGCGGCGATGCCATCCACGGCCTCATGCACCATATGCCCCTGCTGGACGAGGGTGTGCCGGAGCAGCATGCGCATGCTCGGCGAGTCATCGACCGTCAAAATCGTCTTGGCCATAGTCTTCATCCTCGTTTCAGGGCGCTGCCCCGGCTATTGCAATCGGCGTCTGGAGTCTGCTTACCCACCTTTAGTTCAGAAAAGCTCAACGGCTCCGCCTCCCCTCGGCAGGACCGGACCGCGCGTCACGGCGGGAACATCCGCCGCGACCAGCCGGCAGCGGGCCTTGCCCGCCGTCGCGCGGAAATCGACGCGGCGCGCCAGCACTCCGCCAAGGTTGCTGTGCGCCAGCGGGATGCCATCGCGGAGGAGGAAGGCGCGCGCGAAGTCGGCATTGCTGGTGCCGATCGCCTGCATCCCCGCATGAAGATTGGCGCCGCCATAGAGATGCGCCCGCAATCGGCTGCGGATCGCGCCCGCCTGGAGCATCTCGTTGATCAGCAGTTCCATCGCATAGAGGCCATAGCGCTCGGCCTCCGCGGTGCTGCACACCGTGCCTTCGCGCGGCTCCGCCAGCAGGAAGTGGTTCATGCCGCCAACCCGCGCGAGCGGATCGAACAGGCAGCAGGCGACGCAGCTTCCCAACACGGTCGACATCACGACGTCGTCATTGTCCGTGACACGGCAGCTGCCCTGGACGATGTTGATCCGTATCTCGCGGGACAGTCCCCCATTTATGTCGTGCCTCAGAGGCTGCACAGGTCGAGCACCTTTCCTGCGATGCGGTCGATCGGCAGAACGTCTTCGACAGCGCCAATCTCATTGGCGACCCGCGGCATGCCGTAGACCACGCAGCTCGCCTCGTTCTGGCCGACAGTCCGAGCTCCTGCCTGGCGCATGGCCAGCAGGCCCTCCGCCCCATCACGTCCCATGCCGGTGAGGATCACGCCGACGGCCCGTGCGCCGATCGTCTGCGCAACCGAACGGAACAGCACGTCCACGGACGGACGGTGGCCACTGACGGTGCCTGCATCGATCAGCGAGCAGTGCGGCATCACCGTGCCGCGCACCATCAAGTGGCGCAGTCCACCCGGGGCGATATAGACATGCCCCTGCTCCAGCGGAGCGTCGGGCTCGGCCTCGCTGACCTTCGGCGCGCAGTTGGCATCGAGCCGCGCAGCGAAGGACGTGGTGAACGTCGCCGGCATGTGCTGGACCACGACCGTGGGCGGGCAATTTTCGGGAAAATGCTGCAGCACCGTCATGAGCGCCTCGACGCCACCGGTGGACGCGCCGATCGCGATGATCTTGTCGCCAGCACGATAATTTTTGCGCGGTGCCGACGTCGGCGTCTCGCGGACGAGCGAACGGCGGCGGACGCGGGCAGCGCCCTTGACCATCGCCGCGAGCACGCCATCATCGGTCGCGATCAGGTCGGCAAGGCCGCCGCTGGGCTTGGCATAGCAATCCACCGCGCCCAGCTCGAGCGCGCGCACCGTCGCCTCGGCCCGCTTGGTCGTGAGCGTCGAGCACATCACCACTGGCGTAGGCCGCAGCCGCATCAGCTTTTCGAGGAAGTCGAGACCGTTCATCCCGGGCATCTCGACGTCCAGGGTAATGACGTCGGGGTTCAGTTCACGGATCATCTCGCGCGCCGACTGGGCGCTCGC
>Ga0068854_100003002_pt1 | contig 10473 bp, 14 predicted proteins | sample KBSCornC42_FD_66590 | JGI IMG/M metagenome (GOLD analysis project Ga0068854, IMG submission 66590) | Corn rhizosphere microbial communities from Kellogg Biological Station, Michigan, USA - KBS Corn C4-2 | ecosystem: Host-associated > Plants > Roots > Rhizosphere > Soil ... | reverse complement strand
CTCGCCGCCCGCGCCATAGCGCTTGACCAGGGGAAAGCCGGTCGTCGTGCCGTCGCCGATCCCGAGGCTCTCGTCCACGGCGCCGAAATCGAAGGGATCGCGAAAGCGGAAGGCGCGGGCCGCCCCGCGCCGCGCGCGGAAGAAGGCGATGAGCGTCGCGATGTCCGCCTCGGAGCGGACGCCCGGCCCGGCATCGAAGCGCAGCCGCGCATCGGCCCAGTCGGCATTGCGCTGCTCGACCCCGGCCGCCGTCGTCACGATCGCGGTCGAGAAAGCCGGCGCCACGCTCGCCTCGCGGCCCAGCGCCAGCGGGAAATCCACATCGTCGAAGGCCTGCATGGTCCCCTCCCCGAGATCGAACATGGTGAAACCGTCACGCGCCACCTGCGGCAGCGCCCAGAGGAAGGCGCGCGCCACGCCACGCCCCCGCGCGGCCCGCGCCGCCGCCTCGATGCGCGGCCAGAAGGTCGCGGCGTCGGCCCCGTCCAGCACGAAGCCGGCGAAATAATCCTGCCGGTCCGGCGGATAGCCAAGCCGCTCGGCCGCGACGGCGGCGGCGCGGGCGCTCGCCCCGGTGTCGCCGGCCTGCACCCAGTCATAATCCTCCAGCTGGAGGCGATCGAAGGCCGGGCTCGCCCAGCCGATCGGCAGGTTGGCGCGCATCGCCTCGGGCATGCGCGGATCGAGCACCGTCGGCAGATAGGCGAGCAGCAGCACCTCGGCGTCGGGCGCGACCGCCTTCACCGCCGCGCCGATCGCCTCCGTCGAGGCGGCAAGCAGCAGCCCGGCCGCGTCGAGCACCGCCGTCTGCGCCGGGCTTAGCGGGCCGATCAGGCTCGCCACCTGATCGACGTCCGGCCCGAGCGCCGCCCGCGCGGCCGCATCGTGGAGACAGATCGTGCCGTCCGCGCGCGTCCACCACCAGGGCTCGCCGACCTGGACGCGCACCGGGCCGGCCCCGGCGGCCAGCCCCGCGAAGGCCGCCGCCACGGCGCGGAGATAGGCCATGGCCGGATCGCTGGCCGGCGACAGCAGGGTCGAGGGCGGGTCCCAGCCGGTCAGCGCCGGCGATCCGTCCGCCGCGCGCTGCTTCCAGTCCTCCCAGCAATGCTGGTCGAGCAGCTCGTAGGAGAGCGACAGGATCACCTCGAAGCCCAGCGCCGCCGCCTGCGCGAGGAAATCGCGATGCCACGCCTCCGCCGCGACGTTCAGCACGCCGCCCGCCAGGCTGACGAGGTGCGCGCCGGCGCCCGCCTCCCGTCCGAGCCGGAAATAATGGCTCATGCCGACATAATGATCGATCGCGCCGCGATAGCCGAGGCCGAGGATCTGGCGCAGCACCCGCGCGGGCGTCTGGTCATAGGCATCGTCATAACCGGTCGCGATCATCAGGCCGTGGGGCGGCACCAGCCCGTCGCCGATCGCCAAGGTCGATCCGGCGCCGTCGCTGGCCATCGCGGTGAGTTCCACCCACGCTTCCGCCGGGGCGGCCAGGTCGCCCGCGCCACCGGTGTAGCCGGGCGGCACCAGCGACAGGAACAGGCGGTCGATGTCGCCCGCCCACACCGGGTCCGCATCGGCGGGCAGCGCGAAGCCGCCGTCCATCGCGCCGAAATCGAGCCGGACCGTCGCATCGTCCGGCGTCCCCTCGGCATAGTTCCAGAGGCGGACGTACCAGCTCCGCGCAGCGCCCGAGGCGTCCCGCCCCTCGATCGTCAGCGTCGGGCCATTGACCGCGTCGAGCGGCATCAGCCCGGACGAGCGCCAGCGGAATGCCAGGGTGCATTGCCGGAAATCCCGCGCCGTCTCGTAGCGCAGCAAGGGATGGTCGATCGTGTCCGCCGCATCCCAGATCAGGCCGGCGAGATCGTCCGTCCGGTAGAAGACGGCATCGACCCGGAGCGCCTGCAGCCCGGTGGTCGTCACCGCCGCCATCATCGGGCGCGGGAAGTTCACCGTCCAGAAACGGGGATCGAAACGCTTGATCCAGCCGCCCGCCTGCGCGCGGGCGCGTGCCGCATCGGCCTCGCCGGCCAGCCACCAGCCCATGGTCAGCGATCCGCCTGGGCCAGCGCGCGGGACACCGCCCGCGCCACCTGCCGGCTCGACTGGGCGAGCGCGCGGGGCTCGGTGCCGGTGGGCGCGGCGATGCTGATCGCCACGCGCACGTCGCGGGCCGGGGCCGTGGTCGCGGCCGGGGCAATGCTGCCGGCGGAGGTCGGCACAAACAGCTCCGGCCCCCGCTCGCCCACCATATAGGGCCGCCCCGGCGACACCGGCCCGCCGGTGGCGCGGCCGGGCGATCCGAACAGTGCGCCCAGCAGGCCGGTGCCGCCGCCGGGCTCGCCCACGCCGCTTATGCCGATCAGCGACGCGAGGCCGCTCTTCACCGCCTCCCCCGCCATCTGGGACAAGGCCGAGATCACGGCCTGCTCCAGGTCGGCGAAGCCGAGCTTGCCCGCCTGCACGGCGCGGGCGAGGCCATTCTCGATCAGGGTCGCGGCGCGATCGGCGCCGGTGCCCAGCGCCTTCTGCAGCGAGGCCTGCATGGTCGCGGTGTCCTGCGCGAAGGCCTGCGTGTCGGCGCGCACGCCGATCATCACCGTCTCTACCGTCTCATCCATCGGGAAATTGCTCCTTCAGCGCGGCGATCGTCGCGACGTCGGGCAGGAGGCCGGCGGCCGTTGGCGGCGTCGCGAAGGCGGCCAGCACCGCCTCCAGTTCCGCCGGCGTGGCGCGCCAGAACTCGTCCGGCCGCCAGCCCAGCAAGGCGCCCGCGAGGCCGGCGAGGCGGGTGGCGGAGGCGGCAAACGCCGTGCTCCGGCGCAGGCCGGAGCGTTGGGAGGCAGGGCCGGTGCCCTCCATCCAGGGCTCCGGCCTGCGCCGGAGCACGGAATCGCTCACAGCCCCTTCACGATCTGGCCGAGCAGAGTGCGCAGCACCGGCGTCAGCACGGCGATGCCCGCCTCCACCACCTGCTCGCCGAAACTCTCGTGGGTCAGGTCATTCGGCCTGCCGACGAGGCAGTGGAACACCAATGCCACCGTATCGGCGAGGGTCAGCGTGCCGGCGGCCGCCTGCTCGACCAGAGCGAAAAGCGGGCCGACCTGCTGCTCGGCAGTGACCAGGGCCGCGAAGCTGGGGCGGACGGTGAGCGTCTGGCCGCCGATTGCGAGCGCGGTCTCGCCGCGCGCGGGGTTGGCCGGCGCGCTCATGCCGACACCACCGGGCCGGAGGATTCGAGCGCCAGCGTATAGGCGCGCTCCCCATTGAAATCGCCCGAATAATCCAGCCGGGTGAGGAGGAAGCGGCCCTGCATGGACTCGCCGCTCTCGAAGCTCAGCCGGTAATCGTCGAGCCGGCCGCCAAGCGCGTTGGCCTTGAGGCGCGCCTCGGCGGCCGAGCCGGTGAACACCCCGCTCCCTGCCACCGAGACGCTGCGCGTGCCGGCGCCGGACAGCAATTCGCGCCAGCCGCCCGAATCCTTGCTGGTGATCGCCACCAGCTCACCGGCGATCGACAGCTGCGTGGTGCGCAGGCCGGCGACGGTGGAGAATACGGGCGTGGCGCTGCCGTCGCCGACCTTGAGCAGGAAGGCGCTACCGCTTTACCGCTTTCTGCGGGCATGGAAATCTCCTTCTGTTGGATGAAGCCCCTCCCCGGAAGGGAGGGGGCGCTACAGTTCCAGCGTCCGCACCCGGTAATCGAGCCGCCCCGCCCACGGCCCGCCGGGATCGCGGACAATGCGGGCGCGCAGGAAGAGCAGGCTGGCGATGCGGTGGCCGGCGAGATCGCGCGGCATCGCCTCGATCGCATCCTCGGTGCGGCCGATCAGATCGTGCAGCCGGGCGGGCGTCCTGCCGTCGTCCCAGATCGCGACCGACAGGCGATGCTCGCGGCCGCGCCCGGTCTTGTGGCTCCAGTCGGTGGTCGAGCCGTCCGACAGGGCGATATAGGGGCGGACGGCATCGGCGGGCGGGCCGTCATAGATGCCGGTGACGCCGAGCGCGGCCGCGCGCAGCGTCGCGACCAGCGCGCGCTGGAGCGCCTGCGCCGCGTCGCTCATCGCACCAGCTCCGTGAAATCGCGCAGCCGCGCATCGGTGAGCGAGCGGATCGCGAGGGCCCGCCCGGTCAGCGCGATGCCGCCCGCGACGAGCGACACCCGCACATCGGCCGGCACCTCCCGCGCGATCGCCATGGCGACCCGCGCCTCGGCACCGGCCAGCGCGGCGGCCACGGCGGGGGACAGGCGGATGTCGGTCATCGTACGTCCTCCAGCGTGAAGGCGAGACGGTTGGGCCAGGCCGGGTCGACCGCGACGGTGCGGACGGCGAGCAGCAGCAGGCGCCATTGCAGGCGGTCGCCGGGCACGACGTCGGCCCCGGCGCGCAGCACCGCCCGCCAGCGCGTCCCCGCCGAGGGGAGATCGCCCGCGCCCCAGGGCGCCGGCGCGACCGGCTCCAGCGCCGCCCAGGCCGACCCGATGACGGACCAGCCGCCGTCCGCCCCGCCGAGATCGTCCCGCCCGGCGGCCCGGCGCAGGATCGCGACGCGCTGGCCGAGCGCACCGGCGAACTCGCCGCTCATCGCAGCCGCATCCGGCGATAGGGCCGCCACAAGGCCGTCAAGGCAGCGGGCGGCCCGGCATCGTCCGCCGCATCGCGATGGGCATGGAGATGGGCAACCAGCCGGACGATGCCCTGCCGCAGCGGTGCGGCGAGCGAGGCCCAGTCGGCGGCGAGGCCCGCCGTATAGCCGACCTGCAGCCGCTGTGCGGCGACCGGCGCGGTGAGCCGCACCCAGCCGTCACCCGAGGCATCGATGTCGATCGCATAGGCCCCGACCGGCAGCGCCGCCGCCCCGCCCGACGGATCGAGCATCGCGACCGAGCGGATCGCGCTCACCGGCGTCGCGGGCAGGCGCTGCCATTCCGGGCTGCACGCCGACACCGCGTCCGATCGCTCGGACGCGAACAGGGCGAGGCCGGTGACGCGCTCGCACAGCCCGATCGCCACGGTGGCGAGGGTCGCCAGCAGCGCATCCTCCTCCCCGCCGTCGATCCGCAGATAGGCCCTGGCATCGGCCACGGCCTGCGCCGGCGCGGCCATCACGCCGCCGCCAGGTCGAGCGTGCGGGTGAGCGTGCGGTCGTCGGCCAGCGTCACCGTATGCCGCAGACGGTAGGCCACGCCCCGCACGCCCCCGCCGATGCGCGCGGCGGTGATGCCCGGCGCGGCCTCCACCGGATCGATCGTCAGGCCTTCGGGCCGGCAGGTCCACGCGCTCTCCGCGATGGCGACGCCGAGCAGCCGCGCGCTCGGCCACGCCACGCGATAGTCGAGCGTGGCATCGGGGGATTTGGTCAGCATCGGGGGGCTCTCCGGCGGGGGATGGCAAAGAAAAGGCCCGCGCGACGGGGATCGCGCGGGCCGGGCATGCATGGCGGGAGGAGGATCAGGCGGCCGAGAATTTCATCAGCTTGATCGCCTGCGAATCTGCCACCGCGCCGCCGATCCGGCGGGTCGCGTAGAAATGGACGAAGGGCTTGTGGCTGAACGGATCGCGCAGGATCGCGGTCTCGCCGCGCTCGGCGACGAGATAGCCCGCGCGAAAATTGCCGAAGGCGATCGGCGTGGTGCCCGGTCCGATGTCCGGCATGTCCTCGGTCTCGACCACCGGATAGCCGAGCAGCGTGTCGGGCTGCCCCGCCATCAGCCCCGGCGACCACAGGAACTGGCCCTCCGCCGTCTTCATCTTGCGGATCATGGCCAGCGTGAAGCCGTTCATCACGAACACCGCACCCTGCCGGTAGGGCGCGCGCAGCGACTGGACGAGATCGACCAGCCGGTCCTCGGGCTCGGTCGCGGGGAAATCGCCGTCCACCCCGGTGGCGAGATACTGGATCGTTCCGAACGGGCGCGTGTCGTCGCCGAGGGGGGACTGGGGCGCCTGCAGGAACCCCCTGGGCTTGTTGGCGCCGTCGCCGTTGACGAAGGCCGCGCCCTCGGCCCGCGCGAATTCGGTGGCGATCTCCTGCGCCAGCCAGCCTTCGAGGTCGAAGCCCGCATCGTCGAGCATCGCCTGCGTCGCCGCCGGATTGGCGAAGAGGTCGCCCATCGGCGGCGCGATCTCGTGGAACACCGGCGTGCCGGTCTCGGGCCGCGCCGCATTCTCGGCTGCCCAGCCCGACTGGACGCCGCCCGAGGTCACCAGCTTGCGATAGCCCGCCGAGCCCACGGTCACGACGTTGGCGATGCCCCGGATCGGCGAGATCGCGACCAGCGTCGAGGCGATGGCGGCATCGATCTCGCGCGGCACGGCATAGCCGCCGCTGCTGTCCGCGGTGCCGTCGATCGCCTTCACCTCGATGCCGGCGGCATTGCCGTGGCGCAGATAGCGATCGACGAACTGCTTGGTCTCGGGCGCGGCGGCGCCGGACAGCGGGGCGCGGGCGGCGGCGATGGTGCCGGCGTCGAGCCGGGCCTTGAGATCGGCCATGCCGGCGCGCAGTTCGGCAATGTCCTCGGCCCCCGCGAAGCTCGCCTCCAGCGGATCGAACAGCGGGTCCTGCTTGGTCTCGTACATGCAAATCTCCTCAGACATTCTTGTCCTCCTCGTGAACGGCATGGACCCGCGCGCCGGGCTGCATCGGGAAGGTCACCAGCGAGACCTCGACCAGATCGAGATCGGTGATCGTGCGGCCCCTGGGCGGGCGCGGCCGATTGGCGCGCACGCGATAGCCGAAGCTCAACCCACCCACGGCCCCGTCGCGGAGCAAGGCGGCGGCCTCGGCGGCATGGCCGGCACCGGGGGTAAGCCGGCCGATCACACGCAGCCCGCGCGCATCCTCGGCCAGCCTCTCGATCCGCCCGATCGGATGCTCGGGGCGGTGCTGCCAGAGCAGGGGCACGCCCCGGCCCTGCCCGATCGCGCGGGCGAAGGCGCCCCGGCGGATCACGTCGCCGCCGCGATCGGCCGTGTCGAACAGCGCGGCATAGCCGGCGAAGCGGAGGGTCACGGGCGCGCCTCTCCCTTGTGCTCCGGCGGCAGCGGGTGCGTCGGGTGGCCAGCGCGGCGCACGGCATCCAACGCTCCGGCCTGCGCCGGAGCACAGGGGGACGCGCTCCTCATTCCCGCACCAGCGGCATGAGACCGAGCTTCACCGCCATGCCGAGCATGACGAGGGCGAGCACGATCCGCACTATCCACGCCACCACCGCGTCGCGCGCGGCGCGCTTGGCGTCGCGCCAGGCGGAGAGCAGCTGGCGCAGCTCGTCGAGATCGGCCCGGGCACCGGGATCGGCAAGGCCGAGCCGTTCCAGCGCGCGCTCGGCGCCCAGCTCGCTCGCCTCCTCGACGATGGCGCGGAGCGTCAGCGGGTCGGCGCCCTCGCTCTGCCCCTCCTCGACGAGGCGCGCGAGCAGCAGGCTTTCGGTTTCGGGTGTCATATCGCTTCTCCGAAAAGACGGCGCTCCGGCGCGGGCCGGAGCCGGGGATGGCGCGTTCAGGCCGGCCTCGGCCCGAAGCCGAGCATCTGGCGTTTCTCGTCGTCGGTGAGGAAATCGGCACCGGCGAGCTGCGCCCACAGCGCCTGCCGGTCGCTCGCCAGCGCCGGGACGGAATCGAGATCGATGGCGAGCGTCAGGTCCGGCCACCAGCCGGCGAGGCCCGCCCCCAGCGCCGCCACGATCTTCTGCGCCAGCGGCAGGATGGTGAGCCGCCACAGGGCCCGGTTCGCCTCGGAATAATTGGCATAGGTGTTGTCGCCGGGGAGGCCGAGCAGCATCGGCGGCACCCCGAAGGCCAGCGCGATCTCCCGCGCGGCGGCCGCCTTCAGGTTGATGAAGTCCATGTCGGCGGGCGTCAGGCTCAGCGCCTGCCAGCGCAGCCCACCTTCCAGCAGCATCGGCCGCCCGGCATGGTTCGCGCCCGCAAAGCCCGCCTCCATCTCGGCGCGCAGCCGGTCGAGCTGGTCGACGCTGAGCGTCGCGCCCGGCTCGCCCGGATCGTAGACCAGCGCGCCGGAGGGCCGCGCGGCATTGTCGAGCAGCGCCTTGTTCCAGCGCGTCGCGGCATTGTGGGTCGCGACCGGACCGGAGGCGGCGCCGAGATTGCCGAGGCCATAATGATCGTCGAGCGGATGCATGGCGCGGACGTGGACCAGCCCCGGCCGCCCGTCCGGCGCGGTCGCCGCGATGCGCAGCGCATGGCCCGCCGCGCGATAGACGTAGCCGGCCGGCCAGCCCGTCGCATCGGGCTCCACCGTCACCCGCTCGGGCCGCAGCGGGAAGAGCAGGGCCGGCATCCCGTCCGCATCGCCGACGATCTGCACATAGGCGTTGCCGTGGAGCAGCATATGGGTGGCGACGCTCTCGACCAGCCCGCCGGAGAGCAGGGCCGTGGCCGGGTGCGTGTCCGGCGTCGCGTCGATGGCGATGCTGCCCGCCCCTTCCGCGACGATGCGGACGGCACGCTGGGCGACGGCATTGCTCAGATAGGCGGCGCGCACCTGCGCCTCGTAGCCGGACGGCCAGTCGCCATGCGGCGCCGACAGCGATCCGAAGGCGCGCGTCAGCGCCGGCCGCGCGGTCGCCCGCGCGGACCTGAAATTGAACAGGCGCATGGAAATCTCTCCCGGCTGAAAATCCCTCTCCCGCCTTCGCGGGAGAGGAAGGGGCCCGCCGCGCGGCGGTGGGAAGGTGAGGGTCTTCGTCTTCGACCCGAGCGCCGGCCTTCAAAGAAGAAGACCCTCACCCAACCCTCTCCCGCGAAAGCGGGAGAGGGCTTCATGTGATCACAACACTCTCAGGCCCGGCGCCCCGCGCCGCTCCAGCAGCAGCGCGGTCAGCGCCCAGACCAGGGCGTCGGCGCGATCGGGCGAGCGGCCCGGGCCGTGATAGCCGCCGTCGAGCGTGAAGCCCGCCATCTCGTCCTCCAGCGCCGGAAAGGCACCGGCGTGGCGCACCTGCCCACGCTCGTAGAGCACCGACACCGGCTCGGCCCGCGCCGCCTTGCCGCGCGACGCATGGACCAGCCGCACCGGCAGCCCGGCGTCGCCGGCACGCAGCACGCTCTCCACCATCGCACCGCCATTGTTCGCCTCCGCGATCACCCGGTCGGCGCCATGGGCCCGCGCCGCCGCGACGACCGCCGCCGCCCAGCCCTCGGGCGCGAGGCCCTGCACGCTGGCATCCGCGATCACATAGCCGATGCCGTCGCGGCCGAGCGCCGCGACCACGATCCCGCAGGCATCCGATCCCGCGCCCGCGCCCGCCGGCGGATCGACGCCGATCACCACGCGCGAACGCTCGGGCACGTCGCGCACCCGGCACCGCTCGATCAGCGCGCGGGGCCACAGCGCGCCCTCCATCTCCTCGATCAGCTCGCCGTCCAGCTCCTGCCGGCCGAGCCGGGTGCCGGCATAATCGGCGGTGACGGCCGTCAGGAAATCCGCCGCGAGATGCGCCCGGTTGTCCGCGGTGCGGCCGCCGGAGACCGCGACGTCGTCCCGGTCCAGCAGCCGGCGCAGCAAGGCGACCGGCCGGGGCGTGGTGGTCGCCACGATGCGCGGCCGCTCGCCAAGCCGCAGGCCAAGTGCGAGATTGTCCCACGCCGCCGTGCCGGAGGGCCATTTGCCGATCTCGTCGCACCAGGCATGGCTGTGCTGCGGCCCGCGCAGGCTCTCCGGCTCGCCCGCCGAGAAGAGCCGCGCCTCGGCACCGGTCTGCCAGGTGAGCCGGCGCAGCGACGCCTCCCATTTCGGCCGGTCGTGCGGCGGCGCGATGGCGAGCAACCCGCTCTCGCCCTCCACCATCACCGCCCGCGCCTCGTCCAGCGTCGCGCCGACCAGGGCGATGCGGGCGGACCGGTCCCGCTCGGCCAGGCCCCGCACCCATTCGGCGCCCGCCCGTGTCTTGCCGAAGCCGCGCCCGGCCATCATCAGCCAGATGCGCCAGTCGCCGGGCGGCGCCATCTGCGCATCCCGCGCCCAGAAGAGCCAGCGATGCCGCATCGCCTCCGCCCTCTCCTCGCCGAAACCATGGAGCAGGCGGAGCAGATCGGCTTCGGAGAGCCGGCAGAGGCGCCCGGCGGTGATCTCACCGACATCAATCCGCATCGCCGACTTTCTTCTTCATGTCGGCGAGCTTGCGCGCCAGCCACTCGACCGCGCTTTCGCCGTCGACCGGCGGCCGCAAGGCACGCGCCGCCGTCACCGTGGAGCGATGCGCGGCGAGCAGCGCCATGCCGAGGCGATCGGAGAATTGCTCCTTCACCTCCTCGCCTTTCTCGTTGCGGGTGGTGCGGGCGACGACGCCGCCGAGCGCGCGCTCCAGCAGCACCAGCTCCAGCCGGGCATAGCCCTCGCACAGCGCCTCGTCCCACGCGGCGCGGAACTCGGCGGAGCGGCGGCGTTCGCGGTACGCGCTGCCGGGCATCATGCCGGCGGCGCGTTCGGACGCGGCGACGTTGGA
>Ga0068854_100002995_pt1 | contig 10483 bp, 8 predicted proteins | sample KBSCornC42_FD_66590 | JGI IMG/M metagenome (GOLD analysis project Ga0068854, IMG submission 66590) | Corn rhizosphere microbial communities from Kellogg Biological Station, Michigan, USA - KBS Corn C4-2 | ecosystem: Host-associated > Plants > Roots > Rhizosphere > Soil ... | reverse complement strand
GTCAGCTGCGCGCCGCGCTCTCTGAAGTGTGGAGGCGCGGCGACCTCGGCTCCACTGAGCGAATTGGCAGTTGCCAGACCCTCGATCCGCCTCAAGATTTCGTTTGTCCGAATATTTCTTTCGACTTGGGGGTCTAGCTTGAGATCGAGGCCGCCCGCGTCGCGCAGCTCGCGGGTGAGCGATGCTAGCTGTAGCTCCATGTCCAACGCATGCACGAGCGCCTCGCGGGCGGGTAGGCTGTCGCCCGCCGCCTCGAGCGCGGTCCAAAGACGCCACTGCTGCATTCGAGCTTTGAAGAGGGCTGCGTGGATCGCCTCGAGCGTCGGCTTGGTTGAGAGGAGGTCGCGGGCGGTCAGGTTGAACCAGGCGTTGCCACCCTTTGTCCCCTGAGGATACTCAGAAACTGTCTTGAAGCCGATCTCACGCAGTGCCGTTGCGAACAGTTCCGCCACCCAGCAGTGGTTGTTTCGTTCACCCTCTGGGAACCGGAGGAGATCCTGCACGAAAAGAACGTCACTGCTTCCGAACACCTGGCAGACGGTGTGAATGAGCTGCGCGGCCTCCGCCACCCTGAGTTCGTGGAAGACATTGCGGCAGAAGAATATCCGCGCACTGTCGGGCAACCTTTCGGAGCTGAACTCTTCAATGGTCATCGGCGTTGTGCGGGCCAGAAGCTTTAGTTTCCTACTGAGCTTAAGGACCTCGTCGATCTTGTCTTCGACGTCGACGGGCCGGTAGGACCAGCCCTCGCCATTGCGGAACGCGGGGAGGGTCGAGAGTCGCGCCAGCAGCGATCCGTGCCCACAGCCGATGTCGACAATCTCGCCGCCTTCGCGCTCAATCAGCTTCTCGCTCAGGATGCCGATCGCCGAGGCGAGTTGGGGATCGACATCGGCCCCGCTTGGGCTTTGGACGATTTCACGCGCGAGGTACGTGCTCGTATATTTGAGGACCGCCGCGTCGGTCACTCCTTTGTCATTCGGCATTCCTGTAGCCCCACGTGTTTCTTGTGTCATATCAACTCGCAACGAAGAATACTCAACAGAATTTCAAGGGAAGGTGCCACGAACTGTTCGTAAGACACCCCAAGGTGGAGATCAGCCATCCGCGCGCCCGATCGAGGAAATCGGGTCAATTAGGCGGGACCGTTGCGAGACGGCCGGCAAGCAGGTAGCGGATGACCTCGCTGAGGCTACAAGACTTAAAGATCAATCAGTGGAGACCGCCCCAGGCGTTCGTCGGCCGCGGCGGCTGGACCGAGACCCAGCTGGGGGGAACGGCCGTTTCAGTAGTGACTTCTCCTATCAGTGGCCAGTCTGCACCGACCAAAAGCCGATGAACTGCCGGGCGGCTGCTCGCCAGTCCTAGCCACTTGATGTCCAGATACGACCGGTCCGTCGCCTCTGCCGCGTCACCCTACGTCACCCTTGCGTCGGGCAGCACGCCAAGCCGATTTCCGAACTCGACATTGAGGCCAAGGCGTTGCGACATCATCGGCTCGCCCTGCAGTTCTGCCGACGTCAGGCCGAGCGCCGTCACGACGTGAGCGCGGAGCGTCGGTATCCGCCGCTTGAACTCGCGCGTCCTCGGCTGATCAGGCACCGATGCGGCGATGGCGTCTAGCGCCCATAGGATGGTCGACCAGCATTCGCAGAAGTCGATCGGCATGTCGTCGTAATCACTCGACATGACCAGCCTACCAATCGGCGAGTTCTTGCCGACAAAGAAGCCCGCGACGATCCGGACGATAAGCCGGGGCCAGCCCTTGTCGTCAGCGACGGCGGGCATCCCGTTGGGTGCCGCCACGCATCTCGCCTCCCAGAGGACGAGCACGATCCACAGGCGCAGGCGCAGCACGTCACGCGGTCCGATCATCCGGCCTTCCGTCGCGAGTCCCTCGACGTAGGTTCTGACCGCGCGGTCGTAGGCTGACATGTCCGGCGCGCGCCGAACGCGCGGTGCGACAGCCTCCTCGACTTCCGGCTCTTCAACTGTGTCACCGAGCTCGCCGGTCTCGTCGCCGAGATCCATCCACGATCCGTCGTCGCGCGTGGCGCCGCCACCCGGTTCTTTGTGCTCGACGCCGGAAAGGCGGTTCAGCAGTGCGCGGACGCTGTCGAAGTGCGTGCCGGCGACAGTGCTGTCGCTGCGGCCGCCCCTTCCCTTACGCGCCGGACGCGCGGCCATGAACTCCTCGTATGTCATGAAGCCGACCTCGGGCGTGGCCGTCGACCCGACCGGCTTCGCGCGCGCAGCGCCGCGCACGAAGCCGTCATCGGTACCTTCGTCCTCCGCGTCCGCCCTAGCGAGCTCGTCGAACGCCTGAAGCATCCGGAGCTGCATCTCTGCCGCCTCGTCGAAGGCGCCTAGCGCCTTGCTCACGCTTCCGCCCACGGACTCTCGTCGACGCGCCCGCAGTGCTGACCGGTGGGCGACGTAGCCGCGCAGGGACTCGCCGGCATTCGACTGGACGCGAGCGAACGCGGCGTCTTCGAGCGCTGCCTCTCCGATCCATGCCGTCAACTGATCGCCATTCACGGCGAAGGCTGCCACCTCGATCTCGGCGACGACTTCGCCCGAGGCATTCGACAATGTAACGGTGCCATCGCTCCAGCGTCCAGGCGGTCTGCGCCAGCTGAGTCGGCCTCCCTCCGCCTCGAACGCGCCGGCGCCGCCGGCGTGCATCTCGTCCAGCGGTATCGGCGTGGTCTCGACCGGGTCAGGAAGATCGGAGACGGGGAACGGGTCGGCCTCCAGCCATCCATCCATCCCGAGCACGGCCGTCGCGGTACCGCGCGGAAGGCGTCGGTAGACGCATGCCTCCGCGTTCGTGCCGGCGAACCCTTCGCGGCCGAGCGCCGCGACCGTGCAGTTCGCGCTGCCGCTGAGGACGTGGTCGTGCTCCGCTGTAACCGCGATGACGACCTTCGCGTGCTTGAAGCGACTGGCCTGCCATCCCGAAATGTCGATGATGTCGCAGTGTGCCGGCATCGGCATGCCCGTCGGAAACTCATGCCGGTCTAAATCCAGGAGGATCAAGGTGCGTTCAGGCGCCAACATGCGCCTTAGATCCGCGACCGCTTCTAGATCCGCGTCCCAATAGGGACTTGCGATCACCAGCCGTTCCACCGCCTCACTGCCGACCATGCCGGCGAACCTCGCACCGATCCCTTCGCCGCCCGGTCTTGCGAAGAAGCCGATAGCGGTCCCATCCTCGAGGATGTGCGGTCCGGCTTCTCCGCCCGGTCCGTCGAGCCAGGGAGCGCGGTCCCGCGCCCAGATGATCGCCTCACGCGCAGCGCCAGCGTCGGCAGGCACGAGCGCGTCCACATAGCGCCACGCTGCCTGGACGATCTCCCTTTCCGGGCCGGGTTCGCTTCCGCACTCGATCTCGACCGCGACCTCGACGTTGCCGCCGAGGCCCGCGCCAGTGACGTTGGCCGAACTCACGAAGCACCTACCGCCCTCGCGGCCTACCTGCAGGATGATTTTCGGGTGAAAGACCCCGTCCGCCACCGACGGCGAGTGCAGGATGTATTCGCGACCGAGCGCCTCCGGCAGCGCCGAGCCGTCGCTCAGAGCCATAGTCACCATGCGACCGTCCGCGATCAGTAGGACGTTCGTCGCGCCGGCCGCCGAGAGCTGCGGAAGCATCACCTCCTCGAACGCGGCGAACTCGAGCGCGAAGCTCGTGGCGATTGCAGAGTGGAAACCTCTGCCCTTCCGCTTGGCCAGCCGCTCCGGCAGCTTCAACGGTTCGCTCCGAGCAAGGCGCGCCCGCGCGCCGTCAGACCGTCAGGAGCGACGAGATGAACGTCCTCGAGGAACTGGATCGCAGGCGCGAGGCGCGGCGTCGTCGGCACCGGCTGATATCCGGCCAGGTAGACCAGCCGCCCATCGCGCGCCTCGAAGAGGAAGGTGTAGTCCCGCTGGCGCCTCAGCTTCTGCATGGCGACCCAGCTGTGGCGCAGCACGACGCGCTGCACGACGTACTCTCCGATCACCTCGGCCACGGGCCGCTCGTCTTGGCGATCGAACCAGCGCAGTTCCGTGACGATCGAGCGCGCCTGGCCATTGACTGGCAGTGCCTTCCTCATCGTCTCGCCAAGATCGTCGCGGACCGCCACGCGGCGATGGAGCGCAGCGATGAGCCGAACCGCGTCCCAAGCCTTCTCCTCCGGCGATCCTCGTCTGCCGGTAAGCCTTGTCCACGCTCCTCGCCAGGCGAAACCTTCTACGTCCGTCGCATCCCGCAGCTCCGCCCATGTTTCGCCTGCAGACGCGGTATCGGCTTCCGCCAGCCGCGCCTCGACGGCACCTCTGATCTCGGCGAGCGTGGTTCCTTCTTCCGACTCCCCCATGATCGAGAGAGCCCAGGCGAGCAGACCGGCAGCGGCGACCTGAAACAGGTCCTGGCACTGGTATGCCTCCCAGAGTAGACGCTGGCTTTCGAGATTATTCGGGAGCGCGGTCGCCGGTGGGTCGAACAGCGCCCACCGCACGCTCTCCGGCGTCGGTCGCTCGCCCTCCCGCGCCGCGACGTCAAGGATCAGGTTGAGGCTGGCGCGGCGGCTTCTGTCCGTCACCGTCGCCTCCGGTCCAGCGCCGAATAAGGTATCCTCGTATGCCGCCCGCTCTTCCGACGGATCGGGGATGCGCGACGGCACGATGGGATGTAGCGCCGCCAAGGTGTCGCGGTCGACCTGCGCGGCATCAACTGCAGCAATGAACATGGTCTCGATGTCCGGACCGATCGACGCTCGGAAGGCATTCGCCGCCGCAAGCCCCGCACCCGCCGTGACCCGCTGGATGCCGTTGGGTCCGGGCTCGAAGAGGCCCATTTCCTGCATCTGCGTGTAGTAGGCCGCACCGAACACGCCGAGGCTTTGGATCAGATACCGCTTCACGCTCGCGTCGGTCGAGGCCGCCGCAGCGAAATCGATCACGTCTTCGCCGTTCTGAAGCGCCTGGAAAGCCCAGTCGATGCCACCGACCCCACCCTGGCCGGTCGCATCGGCGCACACCATAGCGAAGAGCGCCTCGGCGCGCCGCACCCACTGGCGCCAGATCTCGAAATCAGTCGTCACCCCGCGACGGGCGTAGGCGTCGCTCAGCCAGCAAAAGAAACCGTAGTATCGCATCCGCAGCGTAATGTTGCTGATCCCCGGCAGCAGGGCTTGGTAGAGGACCACACCAGCGTTTTGCATTCCGAGCGGGTCGAGGCCCCGTTTGTCGATCTTCGTCGTCCACTGCGGCAGCGCGTCCACGTCATCTCCCCCCGCGACGCTCCCCAGTGTCGCTACTGAAGAGAATACCGGTGTATGCCGTTGTTGCAACGGGGACTTCATGGCGATCGCCAAGCGACGGGTATCCTAAGGGCATCATCTACGACATACTTAAGTCAGGCGAGAAGCTCGACTTGGAGCTGCCGGACCGCTCGATGGAACGGAAATGACGGGTTTCGGCCGAATTGAACCGCGCCGGGTCTGCCGGAGGCATTGGGTTGTGAGTCACGCTGCCATATCGATGTTGGCCGCGGCAGCATAATATTGTTCTTCGGCTTCGGCAGGAGGGATGTTGCCGATGGGCTCCAGCAGCCGACGATGGTTGAACCAGTCGACCCATTCGAGCGTGGCGTATTCGACGGCTTCAAAGCTGCGCCACGGCCCGCGTCTGTGGATCACCTCCGCCTTGTAGAGGCCGTTGATCGTCTCGGCCAAAGCGTTGTCGTAGCTGTCGCCGACGCTACCGACCGACGGCTCGATCCCAGCTTCGGCAAGGCGCTCGGTATACTTGATGGACACGTATTGCGACCCGCGGTCGCTATGATGGATGAGGCCGCCCCGATGGGCCGGCCGGCGATCGTGCAGCGCCTGCTCTAATGCGTCGAGAACGAATCTGGCATGCGCCGTTCTACTTGCTCGCCAACCGACGATCCGCCTAGCGTAGGTATCGATGACGAAGGCGACGTAGACGAACCCCGCCCAGGTCGCGACGTAGGTGAAGTCCGACACCCACAGCATGTTAGGCGCTGGCGCGTAGAACCTGCGATTGACGTGATCGAGCGGACATGGCGCCGCCTTGTCGCTGATGGTCGTGCGCACCGGCTTGCCCCGGATCACGCCTGCCAAGCCCATCTCGCGCATCAACCGCGTGACAGTACAGCGAGCGACCGGAAAGCCTTCCCGCATCATCTGCCGCCAGACCTTGCGCACGCCGTAGACCGCGAAGTTCTCGGCGAACACACGCGCGATCTCCGGCTTCAGGGCGACATCCCGCTGCGCCCGCGCCGACAGGCGTGTCGGATCCTGTCGCTGCGCGACACGCTCGTGATAGGTGGATGGGGCGATCGGCAGGACGCGGCAGATCGGCTCGACCCCATAGGTATCGCGGTGATCCTCGATAAACGCGATCATCGCCGGAACGGGCGGTCGAGCTCCGCCTGCGCAAAATATGCCGACGCCTTGCGCAGGATCTCGTTGGCCTGCCTCAGCTCGCGGACCTCGCGCTCCAGGGCCTTCACCTTGTCGGCAAGCTCGGTCGGGACACCAGCGCGCTTGCCGCTGTCGACCTCGGCGCTCTTCACCCACTCATGCAGCGTCTGCGGAACACAGCCGATCTTCTCCGCGATCGATACCACCGCTGACCAGCGCGAGGGATGATCCCGCTCGTGGTCGAAAACCATCCGTACCGCGCGTTCGCGGACTTCCGGTGCAAACTTGTTCGTTGTCTTGCTCATACGGGCTCCACCTTCTCAGGAGTTGGAGCCTCCGGCAAACCCGGCGCGGTTCACTTGTGCGATAGAATGAACCTTGATCCCGCCGCCCATGGGTTGACTCCAAAGCCCCGTTTCCTGCGCAGTTCCGTCAGCAGATCGCGATCAATGATTTCGAACGACAAGCCGAACTTTGCGGCAAGTTCGTCTTGCCATTGCAGAGTCATTGAGGGTGGGGCGAGCACAACGATGAAATCAATCCGCTTTCGCAGGAGCATTTCGCGAACGACAAGCCCAGCTTCGATTGTTTTTCCGAGACCTACGTCGTCAGCAATCAGCAGATTCACTCGAGGAAGCTGAAGCGCCTTCTTTAAGGGAGCGAGCTGGTACGCATCCATTCGAATGCCCGCCCGGAAGGGGGCTTGGAAAAGTTCACGATCGGAGGCGGTCGAACTGTTCCAACGGATGGTGCGAAGGTAAGCTGCAAAAATCTTCGCGTCGTCAGTGCCATGATCGCCAATCAGGTCCCAGAGCTCGTCGTCTCTTGAGGTGGCGGCGATCTCAGCGTCCCATAGGATTGATGCGGTTTCGCCTTGGGCGTCGTCGTCGATACAACTTAGGCGTAGCGATGGAAATGCCACGCTGTCTCGCAGCTGTTCTTCGACCAGCCAGAGCCGGCCGCGCAAATCAACAAATTCACCTACCTGGGGTAACGCCTTCATTCAAAAAGCCCGTTCAGCTAATCAGCCCTCATCTCTCGCCGAGTGGAATTCCCGCGACAATGCCATACACCCTGTAGAGCAAAAGCTTGGATTATTTGCCATATGGCGACTGATGGACGCAGTACGGCTATTTGTCGCTTTTGGCCAGACGCTCCGGAGAGAGCGTCAGCATTGCGGCTTTGCGATGTTAGCGCTGCCCGAAAGGGATACCAGTTGCGTTGATCTTACGGAGATGCAGCGATTTGACCAGCTCCACGGGATACACGGCGGATACACAGAGCTGAGCCCTCTGCCTGCCCCACGTTGCGATATGGCCAAAAGCCCCGTCTTTCCGGGGTGAAAATGGTGGGCGATGACGGGCTCGAACCGCCGACATTCTCGGTGTAAACGAGACGCTCTACCAACTGAGCTAATCGCCCCACGTAGGGATTTCCGGCGCTTCTACGGAATTTTGGCCCCCGGTCAAGGGTACGTTTGCGGAACGAAGAGGAAACAAGCGGAACGGAATGGACCCGAGAGTCCCGGAATAGTCCCGGAGCAATCCATAGGTGCTTTCATGCCATTCACCATGCGCATCGGGGTGCGATCAAATCGTCACCCGCACACCTGATTTCCTCCGGCTTCGGAAGCCGATATCAGGTTAGCACGTGCTCGTTCCAAAACGTCTTCAGTAAGTTCGTGTTGGCCGACTACAATTCCCGCCGACGCAGTCACGACACCGACCCATTCTCCACTGTCACGCAGCCTCAGACGCCGTTCTGCCATAGCAACGAGCGCCTCGTCAGCTAGGACCCGCGCCTGCATAATGGCAGTATCTTTGAGGATGGTGACGAACTTGTTGCCAGACCATCGGACTAGCTCCTGCTCCGGGAAGAAATCACGTAGTGTAGCCGCAAGCGCATTGAGTATGTTATCGCCAACGGACCGGCCGAATTTTTCATTAAGTTCGTCTAAATCATCAAGACCAAACATGATGATCACGTAACTTCGGCCATCATTGGTCAACCGTCGCAACAGATCCTGAGCCCCATCCCTATTAAGTGATCGCGTCAGGACGTCACGGCCAGTATTTGAACGCTCATCTACCTTGCCCTCGATGTGCGCCTGGAGCTTCGCTACATTGTTTCGCAACTCCGCGAGCTCGCGTTCTGCATCAGATAGGCGGGTTACGAAGTCGCTCGCTGTCTGCGGCCAATCACTTGCTTGGGCAACTGCGGTCGCCACGTCACGTTCTAAGCCGCTGGCGACTTCATGAGCCTCGGAGGTGAGGACCCCTAGCTGCTTCGTCTGCTCTGCAACCGCTTTCTCGCGCTTGCCGAGAACCGCCTTACCTTTCGAGAGGAAGCGCTTAACAAGAGTATCAGCTTCCTTGTGGCTGACACGGACGCCGCCGTCCGTCAGTGCATCAATCTCATGGGACAGATCAGGCGACCCATTCGTCACATATGTAAGAGCAAGGTCGTAGTTTACCGCCGACGGCTCAAGCTGGTGATGCTCGAGGAAGGCAAGGGCCTTCCGAGCCTGTTCAAATGTCACTGTCATAGCGCCCGCACCTAATTTTCTATTTTGTTGCTCGCATAGGACTGACCTCCAGCACTGTCAAAGCAAGCCGTCTCCCTATGGGGATGCGCCCGGTTCGATTAGTAAGCCGGGAGGGGTCGGGAAAACTATAACATCTATAACCAACCAGCAAATTCAATGACTTATGGATAACATTACCTATAATCTTTCTATAACCAGATTATACCTTCTGAGAGTGATTTTCCGGCTCAGAAAAAGCCTTATTTTTCAGGGGGATTATAGTTTTACCCCCTCTCAGGTTGCAGAAAATTATAGGGAGAGGCCAACCTTGAAAACGGCAGAAAACCGTCACTTTTCAGCGCTTGTGAGCGGCGGATTATAGATATTACCTTTTTCCCGACCCCTCCCGCTTTCAACGGCGAAGGCACATTAATTTTCGGATGATCGCACCGGCCCGATCAGGGCGCTCTGGGTGCATCAAAACGCATCAGCGCGTGCCGCCTCACGATCGGCAACCGGCCAAGGATCTCTGCCCCTTTCCGGCGAGTGTCGATGGTGCATCAAAAGGGACATGAAAAGCGCGCGGGCGAGGCGGGGGGAAAAGCGCGTTTTGAGGGGTGGCAGGGGGGCACCCCCGGCCCGGCCCCCGGATGCCGGGCCTCGGCGCGATGGGTGCGCCCTGCTGCCCCCGGCAGCGCCCTCCAACTGGTGACCGGCTGCGCAATAATGTTTCACCGCGGCTGATCGCCAAGGGGCACGAAAAAAGGCGGCCTGGAACCGGACCGCCTCACAGCTGCCGAAGGATCGGCGATCAGCGCGTCATGTCAGCCGCCGCGCATCAGCAGCGCCACCGCGCACGTCACCACAAGCGGCGCGATCCAGTCGGCCCATTGGTCCAGCTTCGACCAGACCCGCAGGTCGAACCGGCCCCACCACGGCATGTTGACGCGTCGCCCGTCGCCATACTGCTCGATCCACCGATATTCCGCCTGATCGACCTCGCGCCCGATGAAATAGGCGGAAGCCAGCGCGGCCCCGGCCCACCAGTTGCCGGTCAACAGACCGATGGCCGCCTGCGCGATCAGCGCCATGATAGCGTGCTGAAAATAGTTCATGAGAGGGACAACTCCATTCGCTGCGGGAGGATGCGCGGGGCGGGCGGCGTCTATGCCGCCTTCGCCCGCTCCAAGAACCGGACCGCCTCAAAGCCCAGCTGGTCGTTCAGTTCGAGGAAGATGGACTGCAGGGGCTGGATCTCCAGTTCGAAGAAGCTGTCGAGCGCCTTGGCAGGATCGCCGAAGCCCCCGGCGTTGGCCGGGATGATGCCGAGCAGCTGGGGCGGCACGCGGTGGGCGGCCAGCACATCGTCCCGCGTCGTGTTCTTGATCCCCAGAAATTCGTCCTTTGCGCCAACCTCGGCGATCGGGATGATCTTTATCCCCCCATCCTTCCCGCTCGGCGAGTGGACGAACATGTTGCGGAAATTGCCCGGACCCTTCGCGCGCTTCAGCGCCTCGCGCATGGC
>Ga0068854_100002994_pt1 | contig 10484 bp, 9 predicted proteins | sample KBSCornC42_FD_66590 | JGI IMG/M metagenome (GOLD analysis project Ga0068854, IMG submission 66590) | Corn rhizosphere microbial communities from Kellogg Biological Station, Michigan, USA - KBS Corn C4-2 | ecosystem: Host-associated > Plants > Roots > Rhizosphere > Soil ... | reverse complement strand
GATCGAGTCGCACCTGGCCTTCGACGCGAAGGGCGTCCCCATCGCGCTGAACGAGCCGCCAGATACCTCCTGGGTGTACGGCACCGCGTCGCACGACTGGAAGTACCGCGTGGTCGACGGGCGCGGCGTGGCGCTGTTGTCCTCCGATGCCGGCCAGCCCCCGCTCGCGCCGGCGGGCACCGCCTTCGACGTGGCGCGCGAACGCTTCGACACGGTCGTCGACGCCCTGCCCATGCACGTCGTCACGCAGGCCGAGTCGCGCGGCGACCGGCCGTACTGGATCCAGGTCGCGGTCAGCGATCGCGCGGCGCGGCTGTTCAGCGGCGCGATGGTCGGGCCCATCCTGCAGAACGCGCTGGTGATCGCGGCAGTCGCGCTGCTGCTGTTCGCCGGCGGCGTGCAGGCGATGCTGCACCACCTGCTGCTGCCGCTGCGCCGCGCCTCGGACGCAGCCTCGCGCATCGCGCCGCGCAGCCTCGAGACGCGGCTGTCGGAGGCCGCGATGCCGCGCGAGCTGCAGCCGCTGATCCGCGCGTTCAACGAGGCGCTCGATCGCCTGCAGCAGGGCTACCGCGTGCAGCAGGAATTCCTCGCCGCCGCCGCGCACGAGCTGAAGACGCCGCTGGCGTTGATCCGCGGCCAGGTCGAGCTCAGCGCGTCGGAGGATCGCGAGCTCCTGCTGGGCGACATCGACCGCATGGCGCGCCAGGTGCACCAGCTGCTGCACCTGGCCGAGGTCAGCGAGTCGCACAATTTCAAGATGACCGAGCTCGAGCTCGGTGCGGTCGCCGCCGAGGCGGTCGACTTCCTGCAGCGCCTCGCGCAACGCGCCGGCGTGCACCTGGACCTGCGCGTGGCCGACGGCCTGAAGCCGTGCCGCGCCGACCACGGCGCGCTGTTCGTGCTGCTGAAGAACCTGATCGAGAACGCGATCCAGCATTCGCCGCGCGGCGCGGTCGTGACCGTCGACGTGCGCGCCAACGGCCTGTCGGTGCGCGACGAGGGCGCGGGCATCCCCGACGAGCACCTGTCCGAGCTGTTCAAGCGCTTCTGGCGCGGCGATGCGCGGCGCGACACGGGCGCCGGCCTGGGCCTGGCCATCTGCCACGAGGTGGCGCTGGCCCACGGCTGGTCGCTCGAGGCGCGCAACGGCAGCATCGGCGCCGAGTTCGTCGTGTCGTTCGAGACCGACTGACCGCGCTCGTCAGCGGTCGCTGCGGAACGCCACGTCCACGGCCAGCCCCGTGCCGCCGCCGGCCGTGCGCAGCGTCAGCCGGGCGCCCAGCTGCGACGTGAATTCCTTGACGATGGCCAGCCCGAGCCCGCAGCCGTCGGAGTCCTGGTCGGCCAGGCGATAGAAGCGCTCCAGCACGCGTTCGCGCTCGGATTCGGGAATGCCGGGGCCGTTGTCCTCGACCGTCAGCGTGGCGAGTCCCGGCGCGACGACGATGCGCGTCGTCACGATGCCGCCGGGCTGCGTGTAGCGGAGGGCGTTGTCGACGAGGTTCACCACGATCTCGTGCAGCGTCACGGCGTCGCCGCGCACCTCGACCTCGGCGGCCGCGCATTCGAACCCGAGGTCGATCTGCCGGCTCTGCGCGCGGCCCGCGAGATCGACCAGCACCTGGCGCGCGACGTCGTCCAGGCGCGCATGCGCGCCCGGATGATCGGCGGGGCCGCGTACCTCGGCGCTGGACAGCGTCAGCAGCTGGTTGACGAGCCGCACCGATTGCTGCACCGTCTGGCGCATCGCGGCGAGCGACTCGGCGCGGCCCGCCGTGTCCGAGGCCCGGATCGCGTAGCTCACCTGCGTGGTCAGCAGCGTCAGCGGCGTGCGCAGCTGGTGGGCGGCGTTCTGGATGAAGGTCTGCTGCACCATCGTGTGCCGCTCCAGCCGCATCGCATACTCGTTGATGGCGCCCACGAGCGGGCTCAGCTCGCCGGGCACGGCGCCGATCTCGAGCGCATGCAGCGAGCCCGGGCGGCGCGCGAGCATCTCGTCGCGCAGGCGCAGCAGCGGCTTCAGGCAGCTGCGCAGGCCCACCAGCACGAGCAGCGCGACGAGCGCGAGCGTCGCGAGATGCTGCTGCAACGCCTGCATCCACAGGCTCTTGGCGAGCGCGCTGCGTCCCTGCAGCGTCTGCGCGATCTGCACCCGCACCGGCTGGATGCCGGTCTCGGTCAGGACGGGTTGCAGGTAGATCACGGCGCGCACCGGCTGGCCGCGGACGACCGTGTCGAAGAACTGCGACGTCTCGGGCTGCAGGCGCGCCGGCGACAGCGGAAACTCCGGGTAGCCGGTGATCGTCCGCCCGTCGCTGGTCACGACGCGGTAGTAGACGCGGTCGGTCTCGCCCGACTGGAACAGTTCGAGCGCCGCCGGCGGGATCGGATCGGCGATGACGCCGTCCTCGAAGCGCAGGTCCTCCGCGACGATCCGGGCCGAGCCGAGCAGCAGGCGATCCTGCACCACGGCCGCGGTGGCCTCGGCGCTCTGGCGGCTGGCGACGCCGTCGAACACGACCGCCCCGGCGAGCGGCAGCATCACCCAGGCCAGCAGCCGGCCACGCAGGCTATGCGCCATGGTGGACGGGGCGCAGCACGTAGCCGAGCCCGCGCAGCGTGACGATGGTGGCGTCGCTGCCTTCGAGCTTCTTGCGCAGGCGGTGCACGTAGATCTCGATGGCGTCGGCGGAGACGCCGTCCTCCAGCGACGACAGGCTCTGCGCCAGCGCCGCCTTGGACACGGTGGAGCCGGCCTTCATGACCAGGACCTCGAGCACGGTGCGCTCGCGTGGGGTCAGCGTCAGCGGCTTGCCGGTCAGCGTGAATTCGCGCGTGGCGCCGTGGAAGACGAGGTCGCCGCAGGCGATCTGGGGATTCGCCACGTGGGCCGAGCGGCGCAGCAGCACGCGGATGCGGGCCTCGAGCTCGTCGACCTCGAACGGCTTGGCGACGTAGTCGTCCGCGCCGTGGTCGAGCTCGGTGACGCGGCTGCGCGTGGTGTTGTCGGCGGTCAGCACGAGCACGGGCGTCGTGTTGCCGCGCTCGCGCAGGCGGCGCAGCACCTCGTGGCCGCCCAGCCTGGGCAAGGCGAGATCGAGCAGCACGAGGTCGTAGGTCTCGGTGCGCAGCACGAAGTCGGCATCGGCGCCGTTCTCGACCCAGTCGACCGCGTAGAGCTGCTTGCGCAGCGTGCGTGCGAGCCAGTCCGCCAGCACCTTGTTGTCCTCGACGAGCAGCAGTCGCATGGCGCCGGCGCGGTGTCGTCAGCGCGCGGCCTGCGCGAACTCGGTGGTGTACGTGCGCGACAGGTCGATCGGCTTGGCGGTGACCGCGCGCTCGGCCAGGCGCATCACGCGCAGCACGTTGGCCGGGCCGTCGGCCGGCATCACGCCGTCGACGGTGAACATGGACTTGCTCTGCTGCAGCGTGCTCACGTACAGCGCGCGATCGCCTGCCAGGTAGTCCGCCGGCAGCTGCGCCGCGATGTCCTGCGCGCTGTGCGCCGCGATGTAGTGCAGCGCCTTCACGAGCGCGTTCACCAGCCGCTGCACCTCGTCGCGATGCGCGCGGATCCAGGGCGCCGACATGTACAGGCAGGCCGCCGGATAGGTGCCGCCGAGCGCCCCCGTCGCCTGCTCGGGCGTGCGCAGGTCGACCAGCATCCGGGCCTGGCCGGCCTTCAGCAGCCGCGATGCCGTCGGCTCGGTCGTCATGCCCACGTCGATGCGGCCCGTGCGCAGCGCGTCGGCGAAGCCGTCGCCGGAGCCCACGCCGGAGATCCGGAGCTCGCCCTGCTTCAGGCCGCTGGCCCGTGCCAGGTACTGCATCAGCAGGTGCGTGGACGACCCCATCCCGGTGACCCCGAGCGGGTGGCCGCGGAAGTCGGCCGGGGAGCGGATGGCGTCCGCGTGCCGCGTCGCGACCAGGACGGCTTCGCCCGGCGCCTGGCTGAACTGCACCACCGCCTGCACGAACTTGCCCTTGGCCTGCAGGTCGATCGTGTGGTCGTAGAAGCCGACGACGCCCTGAACGCTGCCGGTGAGCAGGCCGTCCTCCGCGTGGCCGCCGGAGGTGTCGCTCAGCACCTGCACGTCGAGGCCCTGCTCCTTGAAGTAGCCGAGGCGGTCGGCCAGCGCCGCGGGCAGGTAGATCTGCTTCTCGATGCCGCCCACCATCAGCTGGATCGGCTCCGCGCGCGCGGGCGTCACGCATGCGAACGCGCACGCGGCCGCGGCCAGCGTGCGCGCGAGGGTCGTCCGCAGGATCGTGTCGATGCTCATGGCTTGGTCGCCAGTCGTTGTGGGTCCCGTCTCCGGTTCGAATACTACGGTCGCACGGCCCGCGTCGCACCTGTCGCCAGCCCTTCGTTGTTTGGGCGACTACGTGGTTTCCCTCGACCTGTCGGGCTGAAAGCTGTTGGAAGGGTGGGGGCTCATAGCCTCGTCGACAGACGGGGGACGCCATGACGCCCGCCCCGCAACCACGGAGACAGACCCTCATGACACACGTCGTTTCGCGCCGCGAGGCCCTCCTCGCGGCAGCCGCTGCACTGGCCGCTTCGGCCACGGGCACCGCCCGCGCCCAGGGCGCGCCCATCCTCATCAAGTTCAGCCACGTCGTCGCGCCGGACACGCCCAAGGGCAACGGCGCGCAGCGCTTCAAGGAGCTCGCCGAGGAGCGCACGAAAGGGCGCGTGCGGGTGGAGGTCTACCCGAACAGCCAGCTGTACAAGGACAAGGAGGAGATGGAAGCGCTGCAGCTCGGCTCGGTGCAGATGCTCGCGCCGTCGCTCGCGAAGTTCGGGCCGCTGGGCGTCAAGGAGTTCGAGGTCTTCGACCTGCCGTTCATCTTCAGGGACCAGGCCGCGTTCCGCGCGGTCACCGACGGCGCGGTGGGGGCCGACCTGTTCCGCAAGCTCGAGCCCAAGGGCATCCGCGGCATGGCGTACTGGGACAACGGCTTCCACATCATGAGCGCGAACCGGCCGCTGCACCGCGTGGCCGACTTCAAGGGCCTGAAGATGCGCATCCAGTCGTCGAAGGTGCTCGACGCGCAGATGCGTGCACTCGGCGCGATCCCTCAGGTGATGGCCTTCAGCGAGCTGTACCAGGCCCTGCAGTCGGGCGTCGTCGACGGCACCGAGGGCGTGCCGTCGAACTTCTGGACCCAGAAGATCTACGAGGTGCAGAAGCACATGACGCTGTCGTACCACGGCCACCTGGCCTACGCGGTGATCGTCAACAAGAAGTTCTGGGACGGCCTGCCCGAGGACATCCGCAAGATCCTCGATGGCTGCGTGAAGGACGCGACGACCTACGCCAACGCGCTCGCCGCCACCGAGAACGCGATGGCGCTGGACAAGATCCGCGCGAGCGGCAAGACCACGGTCTACACGCCCACCGCCGCCGAGATCGACGAGTGGCGACGAGCGCTGATGCCCGTCCACCACGAGATGGCCGCGCGTGTCGGCCAGCCCACGATCGACGCCGTCTACAGGGCCGCGGGCTTCGTGGCCCCGGCGTGAGTTCACGCATCTGGACTTTCCCCCAGACGACCACCCGCCCCGCGGAAGGGGCGACAACCACCGGAGACAACACCATGACCAAGTTCGCAATGCGCGCGACAGCGCTGGCCGTGCTCGCCCTGAGCCAGCCCGTGTTCGCCAACGAGATCGACGACCTGAAGGCGGAGATCGCCGCGCAGAAGGCCGCCGAGGCGGCGCAGAAGGCCCGCCTGGACGCGCTCGAGGCGCGCCTCAACGCCGTCACGAGCCAGCAGCCCGCCGCGCCCGCGCCGCAGAAGGCCGCGGCCGTGCCACTGGCGCTGACGACCGACCAGAACGGCGCCAAGCTCGCTGACGCCGAGACCGGCGTCTCGCTCTACAACAACGGCACGACCAGCCTGCACATCTACGGCCTGCTCGAGGCCACCGGCAGCCACGCCAATCACCAGACGACCGGCAGCAGTTCGACCACGGGCATGCAGGTCGCCTGGTTCAGCGGCAACCGCCTGGGTTTCGACGCCGACCACGCGCTGGCCATCGGCGACAGCATCGGCCTGCCGGGCCTGAAGGTCATCTCCAAGCTCGAGACCGAGTTCGAGCTGCCCACCGGCGACATGGACACCTCCGACGTGTTCTTCAACCGCGACGCCTGGATGGGCTTCTACAGCGAGGATCTCGGCAAGATCACCATCGGCCGGCAGAACACGCTGACGCGCGACTTCACCGCCAACTGGGGCGACCCGTACGGCGGCGCCGACGTGTCGCTCAAGGAGGGCGGCTACTCCAACGTCAACAACTTCAAGCAGTTCATCTTCTACTCCGGCGGCGCCAACGGCACGCGCCTGAACAGCGCGATCGAGTGGAAGAAGAAGTTCGGCACGCACGTCGTCGCCGGCCTGGGCTTCGCGTTCGGCTCGCAAGGCGCGGGCGGCAGCGGCGACGTCGGCAATGGCGGCTCGACGCCGGGCGATTTCAAGAAGGGCCAGACGCAGGAAGCCTCGATCGCGCTGAATGCGCTGCCGGTCGGCCCGGGCCTGCTGAGCGCGAACCTGTCGTACGACCGGGCCAACGTGAACGACCTGATCCACCAGTCCGAGCTGGTCGGCGGCAATTACCGCATCGGCATGTTCCGCGTCAACGCCGGCTATGCGCACTACACGGCTGAGCAGGGTGTCGGCAACAGCGCCGGCACGCGCACGGACAACTCGTGGACGGTGTCGATGAGCCTGCTGCCCACGCCCGAGAACGAGATCGCGCTGGGCTTCAACGAGTTGAAGGGCCGCCACGCGGGCTTCAACGGCGGGGGCAACATCCTCAACCCGTTCGGCAGCACCGCGGGCGTCTCCGCGGTGGCCGACGGCTCGAAGAAGTCGATCTACGCTTCCTGGATGTACCACGTCGACAGGCAGCTCGACGTCTACCTCGCCGGCGACCACTTCAAGGTGGACGGCGGCTGGGTGATCGGCGATGCGCAGGGCAACGGCAACCACTTCGGTGCCGGCCAGGCCTACAACAACGAGACCGAGGTCGCGATCGGCGCGCGCTACAAGTTCTGACGCGCCTGCCGGGGTCGCGTGCTCAGCGCTTCTCCAGCACGAGCACGCGGAGCGTGCCGGCGACGCCCCGGCGCCGCTGGCCCTCGACCGCCGGCTCGAACTGCGCGGTGGGCAGGTAGAGCCGGTGCGTGGCCGGATCCGCGGCGATGGTGCGCGCGCCGGCGGCGGTCGGGATCGTCTCGACGGTCTCGAAGCGGCCCGGGCGCGTCTCGCGCACGACGCTGATCGTGCCGTCGCCGCCGTTGGCGCTCCAGGCCGCGCCGTCCAGCCAGACGACACCGTCCGGGCCGGCGCCGATGGCGGGCCGCGCGATCACCTCGCCGTCCGCGTCGACGACAACCATCTGCCGGTTGTCGCACACGGCGTAGTGGTTCGCATGGCCGTCGTACGCGAGGCCGCTCGGGCCCTCGCACGGCGCCAGGGCGATGCGCCTGACGATGCGCGCGGCCACGGGGTCGAGCACGGCCATCTCGGCGGCGTCCTCGACGTTGAACCACACGAGGCCGCCGGCGCCCGCGTCGGCGAACTCGGGCTTGCCGCCCGCAGGCACCGTGGCCACCACCGCGCCCTCGGCCGCGTCGATCACGGTGACGTCCCGCGACTTCGCGTTGAATGTCATCACGCGGTGGCTCGCGGCGTCGTACAGGATCGCGTCGGGGCCATGGCCGACGGGGATGGTCGCGCGCACCTTCAGCGTCGCGAGGTCGAACACCGTCACCGCGTCGGCGCGGCCGTCGCTCGCGAAGCCGAGGCCGAGGTCCGCGGCGACGGCCACGCCGTGCACGCCGGCGGTGTCGGGCACCGTGCCGAGGCGCTTGCCGGTGCGCGTGTCCACCACCTCGACCTGCGCGGCGTGCGCCAGGTACAAGCGGTGCGCGTCGCTGTCGACGGTCGGATAGTCCCAGCGCGCCTCGCCGCCGATGGCGATGGGCTCGAGCGTCCTGAGCGAGGGCGCCGCGGCGTGGGCGAGCAGCGGCAGCGCGAGCAGCCAGGGGGCGAGGCGGAATGCGGTCATGGGCGGATTCTGGCGCGAACGGCCGCGCGCCGGTTGCGGCAGGCCGGCGCGGCCGCCGTCTTGCGGGGCGGGCGGCCTGCTCCCGTGCGGGGTCCGAGACCCCGTTCCTGCACGTGCTCGCCGAGAACGCGCCGGCGATCGCGCCGTACGAGAAGCTGCGCGAGCGGCGGCGCGCGCGGTTGCTGATCCTGCGCCGCGTCCGACGCGTCAGAGCGCCTTGCCGCCCGGCTTCGGCGCCGTCGGCGTGCGCGGCGTCGCCGACTGCCCCTGCGGCAGCGTCCGGGTCAGATCGACGAATGCGCGGCCGTGCTGGCCGTCGACCGGCTCGGCGCCCTCGTCGGCGCCCTCGACCGGCGCGACGACGGCCTTGCCGATCGACTCGAGCACGTTGTCGTCGTTCTCGCCGACGACGCGGCCGTTGCGGCCGTCGGGCAGGTCGTCGCGGGTGCGGTCGTCCCGGCGCGGGGAGGAGGTGTTGGCGGTCATGGTCGTGTCCCTCGGTGGATGGGGATCCTCGGGCAATCGCCATGCCCCGGCTCGCGGCCGTCCGGCATGGGCACGAGGACTGCCGCAACCGCGCCGGACGGACTCCAGGGACATGACATGCAGATCCAGGTCAACGCCGACAACCACATCGAGGCCAGCGAGGCCCGCAACGTCTGGGCGCGCAGCGTCGTCGAGGGCGCGATGGCGCACCTGGCCGACAGCGTGACGCGCGTGGAGGTGCACTTGAGCGACGAGAGCGCCGGCAAGGGCGGCGCAGCCGCCCTGCGCTGCACGATGGAGGCGCGCGTCAACGGCCTTCCGCCGGTCGCGGTCAGCAACGACGCCACCGGCATGGACGCCGCCGTCAACGGCGCCGTGCACAAGCTCGTGCGCGCGACGGCGCACGCGCTCGGCCGCGCGGACAAGCATGCTCACGACGAGCGCACGCTGCCCGCGGGCGACGCCGGCGACGGCGAGTTCGTGCCGTCGCGCGCGCCGTTCTAGCGCCGCGGATCGCCCGCGGCGACGCCGCCCTGGCCCGCAGGCAACGTGCCCAGCGCGGCTTCGGCGGCCTGCAGCAGCGGCACCAGCTGGTTGCCGTGTTCGGGCGACCAGACGACGCCCACGCGGGCCGCCAGCGCCAGCCGCGCGACCCCGACGTTGACCGGCGCGGCCAGCGCCTGCGCCACCTTCTCGGCGACGCGGCGCGCCTCGTCCGCATGGTGCAGGTCGACCAGCATCGCGGCGAACTGGCCGCGATCCAGCCGCACCGCCGTGTCCGTCTTGCGCAGCTCGAAGTGCAGGCGGCCGGCGGTGGCGCGCAGGATGTCGTCGCCGACCGTGCGGCCGTACTTCTCGCACAGCGCGTCGAATCCGTCGATCTCGATGAGCATGAAGGCCAGGACCGTCTTCTGGCGCGCGGCGCGCAGCAGTGCCATCTCGGCGCGATCCTGCAGCACGGCGCGCGTGGGCAGGCCGGTGAGACCGTCGTGGTGCGTGAGGCGCAGCGGCGCGCCTTCGCCCTGGTGCAGCGGCTCGACGGCGATCAGTCCGACGACCTGGCCGCGATGGTCGCGCAACGCGCCCACGTTCAGGCGCGTGGCGTGCGACGAGCCGTCCTTGTGGCGCAGCACCCAGTCGTGCTCGCTGGGCACGCCGTCGCGCGTGAGCGCGGTGCCGAGCACGCCGGCGTCGGCCACCACGTGCTCGCCGAGGATGGCCGACAGCTCGGCCGCGCGCGCCTCGAGTTCCTCCTGCGAGATCAGGCTGCCGGCGATGGGCCGCCCGGCGAGTTCGTCGCGGCCGTAGCCCAGCCGCTCGGCGGCCACCGGGTTGATCCAGCGTATTCGGCTGTGCCCGTCGACCCCCAGCACGACTCCAGGGTAGGCATCCAGCAGCAGCTGCTGCACTTCTCCGAGTTCCAGCCAGGTGTGGGACTGCGGATCCAGGGTGGCGTGTTGGCTGTCCATCGGGCCAGTCTCTCACCGACCGGGCGTCGACGACAAGTCCCTGCGCCTGCGTGTCAACCCGATGGCTGGCGACGGCAATGTCGCGTACCGTGCGCGCTGTTCAAATGCGCGCCATGACCCTCGCCCCCGCCTCGATCGTCCGCACCCGGACACCGAAGGGCCCCGACGCCGGCCACGAGACGGCGTGATGGAAGCCTTCGCACTCGGCGCCCTGGTGGGACTGCTGCTCGCGCTCACCGGCGCCGGCGGCGGCATCCTCGCCGTGCCCCTGCTCGTCTTCGCGCTGCACCTCGGCCTGGCCGAGGCCGCGCCCATCGGCCTGCTGGCCGTCGGCCTGGCCGCGGCGATGTCGGCCGCACTGGGCCTGCGCGACGGCATCGTGCGCTACCGCGCGGCCGCGCTGATGGGCGGGCTTGCATTGGCGCTCGCGCCGCTGGGCGTGGCCGCCG
>Ga0068854_100002991_pt1 | contig 10487 bp, 9 predicted proteins | sample KBSCornC42_FD_66590 | JGI IMG/M metagenome (GOLD analysis project Ga0068854, IMG submission 66590) | Corn rhizosphere microbial communities from Kellogg Biological Station, Michigan, USA - KBS Corn C4-2 | ecosystem: Host-associated > Plants > Roots > Rhizosphere > Soil ... | reverse complement strand
CGAAGCGCAGATTCAGGTCGTACAGCTTCTTGGCACGCCCAAAGCCCGGATGGTTGCGGCCCATCACGTCGATCTCGGCGTCGGCCACGGTCGTGCGGGGTGGCACGGTGATGCGCTGACCGAGTTCTTCCTGCGCCAACTGACCGTAGAAGTTGAACTGGCCGGCAATCGACTGGAACTGCTGGCGGGCTTCTTCGTTGCGGTTGTCGGCCTTGAGCGCGCGGCCGTACCAGTACGCCCAGGCGGGATCACGATCGCGCAGGCTGGGGCGCATTTTCTCAACGGCCTGACGCACCATCTTCCAATCGCCGGCGCGCAAGGCCGTGCGCACGCGCCACTCCTGCGACTCGTCGGAGAGGTAGGCATCGCCGCCGAGCGTCAGTTGGCGACGGTAGGCATCCAGCGCATCGGGCGTCTGCTTCTTGGCGGCGTACTGACCGATCACGCCCCAGCCCGCGCCTTGCTCTTCGCGCGACAAGCTGCCGGTTTGCGCCAGCAGATACGCCGTCGCCTGCGACGGATCGTTGCGCGCCATGCGCGTCACGTTGGCCAGCGTGTCGTTGTCCACGCGATCGCCGTCGGGCAGCACCGCGGCAATGCGCGAGGCCTGCGTGACCAGGTTCTGCTCCAGCGACAGTCGCGCCGCAAAAGCCACGTCCGCACGGCTGAACTGCTTGGACTGCGCGAGGTAGCCGATCAGGTCGACACAGCCTTCGCCATAGCCCTTGGGATCCGACAGCGTGTTGCGTGCTTCGGCAGCCACGTTCTGGCCCTTCATCGCGCGCGAGAGCAGGGCATAGCACTCGACCTGCGTGTCGTCCTTCAGCACGAAGTTCGGATACTCGGCGTCGAAGGTCGCCCAATCGCGCTTCTTGCCGAGCACGAGCAGCCAGTCGTTGCGCAGCCGGTCGGCAATCGCCTCGCCCTTGTAGCGTTGCAGGAATGAGCGGATCTCCTCTTCCGGCGCATCGGTACGCGCATAGCCGCTGGCATCGTACAGCTGCGGCTTGATACGGAAATACTGCACGTAAGACTGGATCGGGTAATCGGAGAGGCTGTCGGCCAGCTCCCAGCTGCGCGACACATCGTTGCGCCGCGAAGCGTTGCGCAGCTCGACGAACGCATCGTCCGGATTGGCCGGAATGCCCTGCGGCGCCTGGCGCTTGGCAGCCACCGCCAGCGGCGTCGGGCCGACCACGCTCATGCCGACCACACCCGCAAAAGCCAGCGCGACCGCGCGATATACTGCCTTGGCCTTCAATGTCATCTCCTGCCCCATCCAATCACTGTTAGGTCCGCGAATTATCCCATGCCAGCCTTAGGGAACCCGCACGATCCGGCCCATCCCTCCACGCCAATCGAATCGCGCCGCACGCTGCGCACCATGTTGCTCGATGCACGCACGGCGCTGCCGGATCGCATCGCCCACGATGCCGCGCTGGCGCATCACCTGGCCGAGTTGCTGAACGCACTGCCTGTCAAACGCCTGGCCGCCTACTGGCCAACGCAGGGAGAGTTCGATGCGTTGACCGTGCTGGGCCACTGGTTGGCGGCCGACGCCACGCGCCATGCACTGCTGCCTGTAGTGACTGACAAAATCTCGCCCTTGCAGTTTCGGCGATGGACGCCCGATTGTGAAATGACGCCCGGCGCGTACAACATCCCCATCCCCCGCTCGGGTGAGATGGAAACGCCCGATGCCTTGCTGATCCCGTGCGTGGGCTTTGACGCGCAGCGCTATCGCATCGGCTACGGCGGCGGCTTCTACGATCGCACGCTGGCTGCGCTGCAAGCCGCAGGGCACCGCCCGCGCACGATTGGCGTGGCATATGAAGTGAACCGCGTGGAATCCATCGCGCCGGAACCGCACGACATCGCGCTGGACTGCATCGTCACCGAGCGCGGCGCGTTCTAACCCTGCACAGGAAGCCCATGTCCCACACCCTGAAAACCGTTGCCGACCTCGAAGCCGTGTATGGCGCCCCGAACCCGCGCTCGCTGCTCAAGGAGATCGACCACCTGAACGCCGACTATCGCGCGTTCGTGGAGGCGTCGCCGTTCATCGTGCTGTCATCGGTGGGCGCGCAGGGCACGGACGCTTCGCCGAAGGGCGATGCGCCGGGCTTCGTGCGCATCCTCAACGAACGCCTGCTGGCGGTTCCCGATCGGCCCGGCAACAACCGCATCGACAACCTGCGCAACATCGTCGAAGACGGCCGCGTGTCGGTGCTCTTTATCGTGCCGGCTGTGGGTGAAACGTTGCGCGTGAACGGCACGGCGACCATCTCGGCGGATCCGGAATTGCTCGCGTCATTTGCGGTGCAGGGGAAGCTTCCGCGCAGCGTGATCCTCGTGCAGGTGCAGACGGTGTACTTCCATTGCTCGAAGGCGCTGGTGCGCTCAAAGCTGTGGGAGCGCGGCGCGCAGGAAACCAAACCGGCCGTGCCCACCGCAGGCAAGATCCTGCAGCGCATCAGCGGTGGCGCATTTGATGGCGACGCCTATGATCGCGAATTGCCCCAGCGCCTGAAGACAACGCTGTACTGAGCGTTCAGCGCTTGGCCGTCTTTTTTGCGGCGACCTTCTTGGTCGCCGTTGTCTTTGTTGCCTTGGGCGCCTTGGCAGTCTTTGCTGCGGCGCGCTTGGGCTTGGCCGCCTTGGCATTCGCGTCACGCAGTGCGGCTTCAATGGCCAGCCGCACCCAGTCGCGCAATGGCTGCCCACCGTCGAGCGCCTCTGCCGGCGTGCTCAGGTAGCCCGTCATGCTGATGGTGCGGCCGTTGCGCTCGTAACTGAACGGCGTGCATTTTTCAGCGAGAAAACGTTCGCGCGTGAGGTCGTCCACGCGCAGATAAGACGTGCCGCGCAGCACCAGCGCAAAGACGATGTCGTCGTAATAGAGCGCCGCACCGCTGAACATCCGGCGGGCGCGGATCTCACCGATCTGTGCGGCGAGCGGCCGGAGTTCGTCAAGCAACCAGGCGATCAGCGGATCGGGTGCGGCGGCCATGACGATCTCCTTTGCTGTGCGCGTTCTCTTTACAGACCCAGTCGCTGCCAGATCGCCCGCGTGGAGCCGGCGGCGTTGAGCGTATAGAAGTGCAGGCCCGGCGCGCCGCCTTGCAGCAGGCGGTCGCACATGGCCGTGACCACGTCCAGGCCGAACGCGCGGATCGACTCGCGATCGTCGCCAAAGCCTTCGAGGCGCTTGGCGATCCAGCGCGGCACTTCCGCACCGCACATCTCGGAAAAGCGCATCAGCTGCGACGAATTCGTGATCGGCATGATGCCGGGCACGATCGGCACTTCCACGCCGAGCTTGCGTGCGTCGTCGACGAACTGGAAATACGCGTCGGCGTTGAAGAAGTATTGCGTGATGGCGGAGTCCGCACCGGCCTTCACCTTGCGGGCGAAATTCTCCAGATCGTGCCGCGCCGAGCGCGACTGCGGGTGGTATTCCGGATACGCCGCCACTTCGATGTGGAAGGCCTCGCCGGTTTCCTGTCGGATGAACTCGACCAGCTCGTTGGCAAAGCGGAATTCACCGATCTCGCCCATGCCCGACGGCATGTCGCCGCGCAGCGCGACGATGCGGCGGATGCCGTGTTCGCGATACGTACTGAGAATGCCGCGAATGCTCTCGCGCGACGAACCCACGCACGACAGGTGCGGCGCCGCTTCGATGCCTTCGCGCTGGATTTCCACTACGGCGTCGAGCGTGCCCTGTTGCGTGGTGCCGCCCGCGCCGAACGTCACGGAGATGAAGCGCGGCTTGAGCGGCGAGAGTTGCGCGCGGGTGTTGCGCAGCTTCTCGGCGCCTTCCGCCGTCTTGGGCGGGAAGAATTCGAAACTGAATTGACGGTCTTGCATGACAGAAACCTTAAGCCTCGCGCAGCAACAGGCTCGAGAGCAGCCACGAGATCACGCTGTACAGGATGGAGCCCAGCAGCGCGGCGCCAAAGCTGGCCACCTGAAAGCCCGCCAGCAGGTTGCCGACAAACAGGAACAGCAGCGCGTTGATGATGAAGATGAACAGCCCGAGCGTGAGCAGCGTCACCGGCAGGGTGAGGATCACCAGGATCGGGCGGATCAGCGTGTTGACCAGACCCAGCACGAGCGCCGCGATCAGCGCGGAGCCGAAGCCGTTGACGTGGATGCCTTTGAGCAGATAGGCGACAAGAAGCAACGCGAGCGCGTTGATGACCCAGACAGCGAGCAGTCTCATGGAGGAGTCCTCGGTTGGAGAGCCGGCGGCGGGGAATGCCGCCGGCAGGTACGGCTTAGTAGCGGTAGTGGTCAGCCTTGTACGGGCCTTCCTTGCTCACGCCAATGTACGCAGCTTGCTGGTCCGTCAGCTCGGTCAGTTGCGCGTTCAGCTTCTTCAGCTGCAGGCGCGCGACCTTCTCGTCCAGGTGCTTGGGCAGCGTGTAGACGCCCACCGGGTACTTGTTCGAGCCCTTCACCGCTTCGGTCCACAGTTCGATCTGCGCGATGGTCTGGTTGGCGAACGAGCTGCTCATCACGTACGACGGGTGGCCCGTGGCGCAACCCAGGTTCACCAGGCGGCCCTTGGCCAGGATGATGATCTTCTTGCCGTCGGGGAAGATCACGTGATCGACCTGCGGCTTGATCTCTTCCCACTGGTACTTCTCGACGGACGCGATGTCGATCTCGTTGTCGAAGTGGCCGATGTTGCAGACGATGGCCTGGTCCTTCATCCGGGCCATGTGGTCGTGCGTGATGACGTGGTAGTTGCCCGTGCAGGTCACGAAGATGTCGCCGTGCTCGGCGGCGTAATCCATGGTCACCACGCGGTAGCCTTCCATGGCGGCCTGCAGCGCGCAGATCGGGTCGATTTCGGTTACCCACACTTGCGCCGACAGTGCGCGCAGTGCCTGGGCCGAACCCTTGCCCACGTCGCCGTAGCCGGCCACGATCGCCACCTTGCCGGCGATCATCACGTCGGTCGCGCGCTTGATGCCGTCGACCAGCGATTCACGGCAGCCGTACAGGTTGTCGAACTTGCTCTTGGTGACCGAGTCGTTCACGTTGATGGCCGGGAAGCGCAGCTCGCCGCGCTGGGCCATCTGGTACAGGCGGTGCACGCCCGTGGTGGTTTCTTCGGTCACGCCCTTGATGGCGTCGAGGTTGCGGCTGTAGAACGTTGCGTCCTTGGCCAGCTTTTCCTTGATGGCCGCGAACAGGAAGGTTTCTTCTTCGCTGGTCGGCTTGGCGATCACGGAAGCGTCCTTCTCAGCCTTGGCGCCCAGGTGCAGCAGCAGCGTTGCGTCGCCGCCGTCGTCCAGGATCATGTTCGGCGTGCCGCCGTCGGCCCATTCGAAGATGCGGTGGGTGAAGTCCCAGTATTCCTTGAGCGATTCGCCCTTGAAGGCGAACACCGGCGTGCCCGAGGCGGCAATCGCGGCGGCAGCGTGGTCCTGCGTCGAGAAGATGTTGCACGAGGCCCAGCGCACGTCGGCGCCCAGTGCCTTGAGCGTCTCGATCAGCACGGCGGTCTGGATCGTCATGTGCAACGAGCCGGCAATGCGCGCGCCCTTGAGCGGCTGGCTGGCGGCAAACTCGTCGCGAATCGCCATCAGGCCGGGCATTTCGGTCTCGGCAATGGCGATTTCCTTGCGGCCCCAGTCGGCCAGCTTGATGTCGGCGACGAGGTAATCGTGTTTCAGTTCGGTGACAGCGTTCATTGGATCACTCCGGAAAAGATGGGTGACCGCACGCGGGGAGATGACCACTGAGACGGGGCCCATGCTGGGGCCCCGGATAGATGCGTTCTCGCCATCGTGTCAGCCACGATACTGCGAGCGCCGTTTGAACTTCCGAGCCTGGCGGCCGCCCCGTCTGAACTTGGGCCGGTCGTTGCAACGCTCCTCGGAATGGGCTGGATTGTAGCGGATTCGGCCGTCCGCCACCACGGCCCTTCATTGCTCCAGCAGCATGTTCAGCATCCGTTGCGGATTCGCCAAAAAGTCCCGCGTGACCTGAAAGTGCTCGGTCTCCTCATAGGCAATGCGCCGGATGCCGTCGCCGTCACATTGATAGATCCAGGCGTCGGGATAAGCCATCAGGATCGGTGAGTGCGTGGCGATCACGAACTGGCTTTCCGCCTGCACCAGATCATGCAGGCGCGTGAGCACCGCCAATTGCCGCTGCGGCGACAGCGCCGCCTCGGGTTCGTCGAGCAAGTACAGGCCGTTCGGGCCGAACCGGTTCATCAGCAGCGCGAGAAACGATTCCCCATGCGATTGCGCGTGCAGCGATCGGCCACCGTAGGAGTCGATCACGCGCCCGCCCAGGCCCGGCGCCTCATCCATCTGCTGGATATTGGTGGCCACATTGAAGAAGCTCTCGGCGCGCAGGAAGAACTCGGTGCGCGGCTTGCGAAAGCCCCTGGCAATGCGCAGATGCGCGTGCAGCTCGGAGTGCGACGCATGCGTGCTGAAGTTGAAGTTGCGCGAGCCGCCCTCGGCGTTGAAGCCAAGCGCCACGGCAATCGCCTCCATGAGCGTGGATTTGCCCGAGCCGTTTTCGCCGACGAGGAACGTGACCTTGGGGTGCAGCTCCAGCGTGTCGAGCGCGCGCACGGCGGGCAGGCTGAACGGATAGGCGTCGAAGGCGGCAACGGTGTCGCGTCGCAGCGTGACGTGGCTGACGAACTGGCGGGTGAGCATGGCGCACGGGTAGGCAATCAACGAGATGCCGCATCCTACCGCGCGTACCGGCGCACACGCGGCGGTGTCAAGGCGTTGTCACATTCCAACCTTGCGATCCGGTTAGCAAGTGGCGAAGCAGCATCACGGACCTGCAACACGCGGCCACCAAAGTGCCCGGCATCGTTCAGGGAGCCAACGATGCACAACCATAAACTCACGAAGTACGCCGCCGCCGCGGCCGCTGCACTGGCCATGGCCGCGTGCGGCAGCGACGGCGCGTCCACCTCCGGCAGCGCCACGCCGGACACCACCCCGCCCAGCACCACGCCCGCCAAGAACGTCGTGTTCTTCCTGGGCGACGGCATGGGCCTGACCACCATGACCGCCGCGCGCATCTACAAGGTGGGCGAAGACGGCGAACTCACCATGGACACGCTGCCGGAAACCGGCTTCGTGCGCACGTTCTCGAACAACGCGCAGGTGACCGACTCGGCGCCGTCGATGTCGGCGTACATGACCGGCGTGAAGATGAACAACGAGGTCATCTCGATGTCGCCCGACACGATGGCCTATGACGCGGGCGGCAAGGATTACCTCTCGGGCGCCGACAGCACCTGCCCGAGCGGCAACGGCAAGCCCGTCACCACGCTGCTTGAGCTGATGAAGGCGGCAGGCTACGGCACGGGTGTGGTCACCACCACGCGCATCACGCACGCCACGCCGGCGGCCACGTATTCGCACATCTGCCACCGCGACGGCGAGAACACCATCGCCGCGCAACTCACGCCGGCCGGCAAGGGCTTCAACGCCGCGCTGGGCGATGGCGTGGACGTCGTCTTTGGCGGCGGGCGCAAGCACTTCCAGCCGAGCACGGCGGGCGGCGCCCGCACCGACGGCCGCGACCTGATCGCCGAACTCAAGGCCGGCGGCTATCGCTACGCCAGCAACAAGGCCGAGTTCGACACGCTGCAGGCCACCGACGGCAAGGTCGTGGGCCTGTTCACCAGCAGCCACATGTCGTATGACCTCGACCGGGATCCGAGCAAGGAACCGAGCCTGGGCGAGATGACCAACAAGGCCATCGACGTGCTGGCCGCCAAGAAGAAGGGCTTCTTCCTGATGGTGGAAGGCGGCCGCATCGACCACGCGCTGCATGAGACCACCGCGCGCAAGGCACTGCAGGACACCGTGGCGTTCGACTCTGCCATCCGTGGCGCGATCGACAAGCTCAACACGATCGACCCGGGCTTGAAGAACACGCTGATCGTCGTGACGGCTGACCACGACCACACGCTGGTGCTCAACGGCTACGCCAAGCGCACGGGCCCGACCAGCGACAGCAACCCCGGCGTGCTCGGCCTGCTGAAGAACTACGTGACGGGCGCCAACGCCACCGACACGGGCGGCAACCCGTTCACGATCATCGGCTTCGGCACGGGTGAGAACCGCCCGGCCACGCGCGGCGCACTGACGGATGCCGCCGTGTACGACAAGAGCTATCACCAGGAAGCCGTGATTCCGGTTGCGCCAGGCGGCGAAACGCACGGCGGCACCGATGTCTTCATCGGCGCACGCGGCCTGGGCGCCGAGCGCTTTACCGGCACGATGGACAACACCGAGGTCTTCGGCCTCATCAAGCAGGCCGTGGGTCTGTAAGAGGGAGAGGGCACATCATGAACACGCAATCGAACCGTATCCTGCGCGCCACGCTGCTGGCGCTGGCAGCCGGTGCCTGCGCCCAAGCGCACGCCGCCGGTGAAGCCAAGAACGTGATCTTCTTCCTGGGCGACGGCATGGGCCCGACCACCGTCACCGCCACGCGCATCTACAAGGTGGGCGAGGCCGGCCGCCTGACCATGGAATCGCTCAAGCGCACGGCACGCATCAAGACATACTCCAACGATGCGCAGACCACCGACAGCGCGCCGTCGATGTCGGCGTACATGACCGGCGTGAAGATGAACAACGAGGTCATCTCCATGTCGGCCGACACCAAGGCCAGCGATGCCACCGGCAAGGGCTACGTGAGCGGTGCAGACAGCACGTGCCCCGCCAACAACGGCACGCCTGCCGTGACGCTGCTGGAGCTGGCCAAGGCTGCCGGCAAGTCGGTGGGCGCGGTGACGACCACGCGCGTCACGCACGCCACGCCGGCCGCCACGTACTCGCACATCTGCCACCGCGACGGTGAAAACCAGATCGCCGCGCAGGGCACACCGGGCAACGCGCTGTACAACGCCGCGCTCAAGGACGGCCTCGACGTGCTGCTCGGCGGCGGCCGCCGTCACTACCTGCCGCAAGGCACGACGGGCAGCAAGCGCACCGACACGACCGACCTGACCGCGCAGTTCCAGACCGCCGGCTACAGCTACGTCACCACCGGCACGCAGCTCACCGCCATCAATCCGGCCACGACGAACAAGCTGCTCGGCCTGTTCAACCTGGACCACATGAACTACGAGCTGGACCGCAAGAAGAACAATGTGGACGAGCCCAGCCTGGCCGACATGACCGAAAAGGCCATCCGCGTGCTGCAGAAGAACGGCAAGGGCTATTTCCTGATGGTGGAAGGCGGCCGCATCGACCACGCGCTGCACGGCACCAACGCCAAGCGCGCACTGGAAGACGCGGGCGCATTCGACGAAGCCATCAAGCGCGCGCTGTCGATTGCGGATCTGTCGAACACGCTGATCGTCGTCACGGCCGACCACGACCACACAATGACGATCAACGGCTACCCCCGCAAGGGCAACCCCATCCTGGGCGTGTCGAACGACATCAAGACCGGCCAGCCGCAATTGGCTGCGGACGGCCTGCCGTACACCACGCTGGTGTTCGGCAACGGCGGCACAACGCGCAAGGCGACGCGCGACAACGTGGCCTCGGTCGACACGGCTGCAGACGATTACCTGCAGGAAGTGGGCGTGCAGCTCGGCACCCCTGGTTCGGAAACGCACGGCGGCGGGGATGTGATGCTGTTCTCCTCTGGTCCGGGCAGCACACCGCTGAAGGGCACGCTGGACAACACGAAAGTGTTCGGCGTGGTCAAGACGGCCATGGGCCTCTGATTCCTGCGTTTCCATTGACGCGCATGCCGACACGATCGGCATGCGCTTTTTTCGCTTTCTGCCCCATCGATTCCGCATGACCCAATCTGTCCGAACTTTGCTCGCCATCGCGTTCAGCGCGTTTGCTGCCACGGCACTGGCCGCCGGCCCTGCCGCCACACCCGCGCTGACGGCACTGCGTGTCGAACACCAGCTGTCGTCGCTCGGCGCCGACGGCATCCAGCGCGACGTCCGCTTTGCCGAGCGCGTCTATCGGCAGAGCGACCGCGTCTGGATCGCACGCGAACTGCCGCCCGCATCGGCCCACGCCGAACATGACCACGCCGACACCCACGCCGGCCACAAACACGCCGACACCGACACCGCCCCGCGCTGGATCGAACGCGATGGCAAGGGCGCACTCACCGTGCGCGTGGTGAGCGTTTCGCAGCAGAAGAACTACGCCGTGGAACCCGCCGAATACTCCAACATCGGCTTCGACGGCTCATGGGCCACGGCCTACCACCTGCTCGACCCGGCCGCACTCAAAGGCATGCGCGCCGAAGGCCCGGTACGCAACGGCGTGCAGACCTACCGATCGACGCAAGGCGAGCGCACCGTCACCGTCGATTGGGACGTCGCCGGCCAATACCCGCGTCGCGTGGAATCGCGCAACGCCACCGGCACCCAACGCAAGCTCACGCGCGTGACGGCGTTGCCAGCGCCGGCTGCAGCGCCGTGGGACCGCGCCCAGCGCTACGCTGCCGCT
>Ga0068854_100002983_pt1 | contig 10495 bp, 11 predicted proteins | sample KBSCornC42_FD_66590 | JGI IMG/M metagenome (GOLD analysis project Ga0068854, IMG submission 66590) | Corn rhizosphere microbial communities from Kellogg Biological Station, Michigan, USA - KBS Corn C4-2 | ecosystem: Host-associated > Plants > Roots > Rhizosphere > Soil ... | reverse complement strand
CTCCGCTCTTCGTTGAACCCGCATTGCCCCAGCAATGGTTAAGACTGGGTTAGGGCGACGCATCTTGCCCGCGAATCTTGCAGGCTCATCCTCACGGTCCTAAGCGGACCAGCGCCGGCTCAAGCTCCGGTCCAGCAGCGAAAGGGAAAATGCGGCGATGGCAGCAGTCCGGGACAGACCGATTTCGCCCCACCTCACCATCTGGCGGTGGGGCCCGCACATGCTGGTTTCGATCCTTCACAGGATCACCGGCGCCGGTCTCTCGGTCGTCGGCCTGGCGGTGCTAACCTGGTGGCTTTTGGCCATTTCCGGCGGAACGGCAGCCTATGCAACCTTCACCAAGGTGGCGTCGCACTGGATCGGACTCGTTATCCTGATCGGCCTCACCTGGGCCTTCTTCCAGCACCTGTTTTCCGGCATTCGCCACCTGGTGACGGACACGGGGATGGGGTTCGACCTCAAGGTGAACAAACTTTCTGCGATCCTGACGATTGTCGGATCGGTGCTCTGTACCGCCGTTCTGTGGGCCTATTTCCTGGGAGCGTTCAAATGAGTCTGGGCGACAGCGCAACCGAACTCGGCAAGGTCGAGGGGATCGGTTCCGCCCGTCGCGGCGGCGAGGACTGGATCGCGGAGCGGCTTTCGAGCGTCGCCCTGCTGCTGCTCGGGACCTGGTTCCTCGCGTCGCTGCTGTTCCTTCCCAAGCTCGATCTCGAGACGGTAACCGAATGGCTGCACGGTGCCGGAGGAGCGGTCCCGATGGCTCTGTTTGTGATCGTAAGCTTCTGGCACGCGGTCGATGGGCTGAAGGTGGTGGTGGACGACTATGTGACCGGCGAAGGCAACCGCTGGGCCTGGAATACGCTCATACTCTTCCTCGCGGTGGCGGGCGCGTCGCTCTGCCTGTTCGCCCTTGGCCGGATCGCTTTCGGAGCTGCCTCGTGACCAGCGCCTACAAGATTATCGACCACACCTACGATGTCGTCGTCGTCGGAGCCGGCGGAGCCGGTCTCCGCGCGACGATGGGCGCGGCCGAGCAGGGGCTGAAGACCGCCTGTGTCACCAAGGTGTTTCCGACGCGAAGCCATACGGTGGCTGCGCAAGGCGGAATCGCGGCGAGTCTCGGCAACATGGGCCCGGACCACTGGACCTGGCACATGTACGATACGGTCAAAGGGTCCGACTGGCTCGGCGACCAGGACGCGATCGAGTATCTGACCCGCGAGGCTCCGGCGGCGGTGATCGAGCTCGAGCATATGGGGATGCCGTTCAGCCGCACGCCCGACGGCCGGATTTATCAGCGCGCCTTCGGCGGGATGACCCAGAATATGGGCGAAGGTCCCGCCGCGCAGCGGACCGCGGCGGCAGCCGACCGCACCGGCCATGCGATGCTTCACACGCTCTATAGTCAAAGCCTGAAGCACGACGCGGACTTCTTCATCGAATATTTCGCGATCGACCTGATCATGGAAGATGGCGCCTGCCGGGGGCTGATCGCGCTGTGCCTGGACGACGGGTCCATTCACCGCTTCCGCGCGCAGGCGGTCGTGTTGGCGACCGGCGGTTACGGCCGAATCTACTTCACCGCGACCTCGGCGCACACCTGCACCGGCGATGGGAACGCGATGGTGCTTCGCGCCGGCTTACCGCTACAGGATATGGAGTTCGTCCAGTTTCACCCGACCGGAGTTTACGGCGTCGGAGTGCTCATCACCGAGGGCGCTCGCGGCGAAGGCGGGTACCTCACCAATTCCGAGGGCGAGCGCTTCATGGAGCGCTATGCTCCCAGCGCCAAAGACCTCGCCAGCCGCGACGTCGTCTCCCGCGCCGAAGCGATGGAAATCCGCGAAGGCCGCGGCGTCGGCGAGCACAAGGATCACATTTTCCTTCATCTCGACCATATCGATCCCAAGATCCTGCACGAGCGGCTTCCGGGCATCACTGAGACGGCAAAGACTTTCGCTGGCATCGACCTCACGCGCCAGCCGATTCCGGTGGCGCCCACGGTCCACTATACGATGGGCGGAATCCCCACCAATTATCACGGGGAAGTCGTCGCTCCGCGCGACGGCGATCCCGATGCGGTGGTGCCGGGGCTGTTCGCGGTCGGCGAGGCGGCGTGCGTTTCTGTCCATGGCGCCAACCGGCTCGGCTCCAATAGCCTGATAGACCTGGTCGTCTTCGGCCGCGCCGCAGGACAGCGGCTGGGAGCGATCCTGAAACCCGGCGCTCTCCAGCAGCCGCTGGCCAAGGACAGCGCCGACTTCGCGCTCGAGCGGCTCGACCATTTTCGCTACGCCGACGGCGGCAGCCCGACGGCCAAGCTCCGCGAGGAGATGCAGCGCACGATGCAGGCCGACGCCGCCGTCTTCCGCACCGAGCGGACGTTGGCGGAAGGCGAACAGAAGATCGATGCAGTCTACAAGAAGATGACGGACATCTGCGTGACCGACCGGAGCCTCATCTGGAACAGCGACCTCGTCGAAACGCTCGAACTCGACAACCTCATCGCCCAGGCGGTGGTGACGATGCATTGCGCCGCCAACCGCAAGGAGAGCCGCGGCGCTCACATGCACGAAGATTATCCCAAGCGCGACGACAAGAACTGGATGAAGCACACGATCGCCTGGTTCGACGGCTGGGGCGGAAAGGGCGGCGAGGTGAAGATCGACTATCGCCCGGTGCACGACTTCACGCTCACCGACGACGTCGAGTACATCAAGCCCAAGGCGCGGGTGTATTGAAGCGACCGGTTCGCGAGCTTAGCCAACGTTGGTTACCGCTTGCGCTTGCAGCGTTGGGGCTGATTTCAGCTTGGATTGCGATTGTCGCGTCTGGATTAATCCGGGACGTTCGTTTCACGTCCAACCTTCGGCCTTTGGCTTACGACCTTTCGGTTGGGTATCTAGTCAGCCTTCTCTTCTTCGTGCTCGTAGTGGCGATCCCCGCTACGGTGACAAGACGGCGAACCGCTCGTCTGCTATCAAATCACTATCGCTCGTTTAAGCTCGCCTGCGTCGAGATATATCTAAGTGCAATTGGCGATTCATGGGACTCTGAGCTTCCGGAGCAACTCTTAGATGCCGCCGAATTTTCAAACTACTTTTCGCAGCGATTCTCATGTGACCAGACCCGTTGGCACGCGGTTCACAACGGACTCTATGATTACGGTGTTCCTGAACTGGTGCTAGAGTGCGAACTGTTCGCGCGCGAGATCGAATACACGCTTCTCAAGCTGAATATTGACGACGACGACGTCGCGCTGTTTCTGAAGAGGCTCAGTCGCTCACTGATTCGGTTGCGAACATCCACGCCTACATACGACGATGTAAAGCGACTTTTGAACTTCTTGTATCCCATCCACTCACATTGGAGCTGGCTGGAGGGATACGTAGGGCGGGATCCCGTCGCTGAGATGATTGTGCGCCTTTAGACACGAGACGCCTAATTCGGCTTCTTCGCCTCGGGCTTGAGTGCGTTTTCGCAAACCCCGAGCAAATTCTGCACTTGCGCCACCCGCCGGTCGCGCTGCAAACACGTATCAGCCGATCAGGGAACGGCTGTCGCGGCGCTGGTGGAGAATCCTGACCACATCCAGCATGTCCTCATCAGCTAGGTAATAGATCAGGTGGGAGCCGCACTTGATGCGGCGCAACTCCGGATAGATTTCGCCGCAATCCGAGCCGAGATGCGGATTTCGCGCGACTGCGGTGAGCCTTTCCCGCAGGTGCTTCGTGTAGCGCTCGGCCTGCTCAGCGTCCCATTGCTCTGCCGTGTAGGTCCAGATTTCGGCAAGGTCGCGGCGAGCTTCCGGCCTGAAGCCGACCCGCCGCTTCAACCGTGCTTCCGATGCATCTCGGCGATAAACTCGTCGAAGTCGAACGGCTCGGCCGGTCCGCTGTCGATTCCCTTCTGGATTTCGCGCCGGAGCGCTTCGATCTTTTCTTCCTCGGCTTCGAGGAGCCTCAGACCGGCGCGGACGACCTCGCTAGTCGTTGCGAACCGGCCTTCCTGAACCTTGCGCTCGGCGAATTCGCGAAAATGGTCGCCAAGCGAGATGGACGTGTTCTTCATTTACCAGCGAATACCAAATTCTGGTACAGCCTGCAACGAAGAGCGTCACCTAGCTCGGCTTCTTCGCCTCCGGCTTCAATGCGTTCTCGCAGACGCCGCGCAAATTCTGCAGGCGCGGGCTGGCCGACAGGCTGTCTTCGCTGCCGGTAATCAATTCGCTGCCCAATTCGGTGAGCATCTGCATCGCAAGATCGAGGTGCTGCAGCTTGTAGCCGTGGCGCGCGACGGTATCCGTGGTATGGGCGAGCTCGTCCTCCAGTTCGACGAGGAGCTGCAACACGCCACCAAGCTCGTCGACCAGCTGATATTTGGACTGCCGGAGGAGCTTCGGGTCGGAGAGGATCGCCATCGCCTGATCGAGATGCGGGAGCTTCGAAGAGTGGAGATCGACGGTCTCGGAAGAGCGAGACAGGTCGTCCTTGAGGTTCTTCAGCAATGCCCGAAGGAGGCCGAGATCATCCTCGACGGTGGATGGTTTCGGAGCAGCGCCTGCCGCGGCCTCCGGCGGCTCTTCGGGCGCAGCGCCCGCCTTCAGCATCGCGATGATTTCGTCCACCCGCGACTGGCCGGCATGGGAGGCGGGAGCAAGCCATTTCGAGACATCGATCTCGCCCGAAAACTCCAGCCCGCAACAGTCAGCCGAGCGCCAGATGATCCTTCCCTGAGCGCACCATTCACCGCGCACCAGATGCACCGAGTCGCCCTCGGAAGGCAGCGACGAAGCTTCCAGCATCGCACCGGCGAGCGACAGATTGCCGATCACAACGGGGCTATTGTTCTGACCGAAGTGGAGCGCGGCAGGGATGGCCGTTTCGGTTCGCGCGTAGCGCCGCGCGTCCGGCGCAGGCGCGGCATCATCCGTGCTTGCAACCGGTGAAGGCGATCCGCCTCGACCAAAGAAGGAAAATCTAAGCACCGCTACACGTCCCCACATTGTTCGTCGCTCCCACGATTGCGACGGCCGTTGCCTCCCTCTGCGAGGAAGCCGGCGAACCCACCCTAGAATCCCTTCTCCTAATTAGTCGCAAACGCCTCCTCATTTTCCCGCCAGCGCCGTGGTCACTGTCCCCAGGCTGCGGTGAAGCGAGTCCTGGACGAACCCCACCAGCGCGACCGCGCAGGCGAGCGCGAACATGATGGCAAAGCCATATTGGATCATTGTCGATATGTGCCGGCTCCGTGCCGCGGCCTGTTCGCTCGAGACCCTAGGCGCCGCTCTCCTTTCGGGGCGAACGTCGTTCGATGGCGTCTGGGACCGTCCGAACCCGGCGGCGTCGGGCCGGTGGATCAAAGCGTCGACGGGGACGATATCCTGAGTTGTCAGCCCGAACTGCTGATCCTTTGCCCACGCCACCTTTGCGACGATGACATGAGCGCCCCGGCGGATCTCGACATAGGATCCGCGGCGCGGGGGCGATGCGCCCTGGACCAGCAGGCCTTTGGGAGAGATGTCGCGGATACAGATGTCGAACCAGCCGGCATCCTGTTTCAGGCGCGCAGGGATCAGCACCTTCCGGCGAAGGTGCCGCCGCTTGTCCGTCTGTGCTGATGAACTCAACTTCCCACCCCGGCGCTGTTAAGTTCGCATTAAACGCCGTATGTTTACAGACTCTTAAGTGCCAGTCCGATTGGGATGATCCTGACGACCTCGTCACCGATGGCCCTGCATCGGTAATTCTGTCCGCCAGCCTCTTCGTTTAATGTCTGTTTCGGATCGAAAGCGGAGGTTAGGAAACCGACAGCAGCCGACTGAGAGAATACCGCCCCAAAAAATTCGGGGTGGCCCGTTGCGGCTGCACCGGCCAGTCTGAAAGAATGGCGACCACAATCAACGATCCGTTCTTTATTTTGCGTGGAAATTCGATGGACCTGTCGCGCCTGAATGACGCCGAATGCCGCGTTCTGCGACTGCTTGCCGAGGGTCATACCGCCAAGAGCATCGCCACCGAACTCGATACGACTCCCGCTGCAGTCAACGAGCGCCTGCGCGAGGCGCGGCGAAAGACGGGGGTCGGCTCCAGCCGCGAACTCGCCCGACTGCTCAAGGCACAGGAAAATCGTGACGAACAAATGGGGGTGGGCAGTCGCCACCCCATCGCACCAGACATCTCCCCAGGCGCCGCCGATCCGCGGCGTCGCAAGATGGGAGTGTATGCGATGATTGGATTATTCGTGCTTGCCGCCGCCGGAGCGGCCGCGCTGATGAGCCACCAACCAGCAGCCGAAATACCGGCCGATCCGCTAGTCGGGTCGCTGCTCAAGCCAGTCCCGGAAGATCGGAGCGTCGCCGACCTTTACACGCAAGTTCGCTCCGAACAGCGCGGTCCTTGGGGCCTTCAAATGGAGCAGCAAATCAAGGCCCGGCTGATGAGTCTGCCGCTCGTCGGCAAAAACGGGAACATACTTCGTGTGACTTGCGGAAGCTCCCTTTGTGAGATTGCCGGTGCGGTCGTCATCGCACAGAACAGTCGAACGGCGAGGGCGCTGGATACTCAGATTCCAGACGCCTTGGCGAAGTTGCGGCTCAGCGCGGATAGTGCAAACTTCACGTCTGGAAAGGGCAAACCCGACAAGCTCACTTTCTTGCTCTACTTTTCGCGGGCCAAGAAAGGCGAGCCAATTCGCCGCATCCCGCCGCCACCAGCACCGCCGCCTTCGCGTTAATGCCCGCTCGGGTGAACGCTGGCGTTCAGCTCACGTTGAACGCCAGCATTTGCGAAGCGATCGAAATTTCGCTCAGTTCATCCGCTACACCTACGACTTTCAATTACTGTGCGGAGTGAAAAGCATTGACCGCTCACCTATGTGTATTATGTATGTAATACACATAGGAAGATTCGATTGTGGACACCCGGCGAAAATCTGGTGAGGGGGAAGCGTATGCGGTCTCGTTCTTTGTTCGGGTTTGCTTTTGCTACCCTGATCGGTCTTTCTGTTCCGGTGGTTGCACAACCCGCCGGTCAGGTGGCCACTCCCGAGAGCGCTGACGTTGCAATGCAGAATCCCGCGGTTCGTCTGTTCCAGCAATGGCTCGACGAAATGCAGACTGCGGACGACGCGACCTACACGAAGTTCGTTCAGGAGCATGTCGGAATGCCGGGCGGCCCCGGGCAGTGGCTCGACTTCAGGCACCGGGCCCGGGGCACGCGATTGTACAAGGTCAAGTCGGCGACTGCCGACGGAGCCGAGCTCTGGTTCTTCGATCCGAACATGGACATGTTCGGCACTGCCTCTGTGAAACTCAAGGCAGACGATCCCAATAAGCTGGAAATCGACCGGATGCTCCTCACCCCCGAGATTCCGGCGGGCGCCGCTCTGCCCCCGAAACTCGAAGGATCGGCTTTGGTCAAAGCGTTCAGCGAGCGCGCGCAGCATTATGCCGATAGCGGGGATTTTTCGGGCGCCGTCCTTCTCGCGAAGAATGGGCATATCCTGTTCGAGAAAGCGTATGGTTTCGCTGATCGCGAGGCGCACAAGCCCAATCGGCTCGACACGCAGTTCCGCTTCGGATCAATGGGCAAGATGTTCACGATGATCGGCATCATGCAGCTCGCGCAGAACGGAAAAATCGATCTGTCTGCGCCGATCGGACGGTATCTGCCTGATTATCCGAACCAGGACGTGGCAACGAAGGTCACCGTGTCAAATCTGCTGACGCACACGGGCGGAACCGGCGACATCTTTGGCCCCGATTTTGATGCCCACAAGGCGTCGCTGCGCGACCTCAAGGATTATGTCGATTTGTACGGGACGCGGCCGCTGGAATTCACGCCGGGGACCCGCTTCGCCTACAGCAATTACGGCTTCATTCTGCTCGGCCGGATCATCGAGGAGGTCAGCGGGCTCACGTACGACCAGTATATTCAGCGGAATATCTTTGCGCCTGCGGGGATGGATTCCACCGGGAACCTGCCGGAAAGCGACCTGCTCCCTCGCCGCGCTGTCGCTTACATGGGCTCCGGGCCCAATCTGAAACGCGCCGACGATACGCTACCAGTTCGCGGCACGTCCGCTGGTGGCGGCTATTCCACCGTCGGCGACTTCAACCGGTTCGCCAATGCCCTGGTTTCCCACCGGCTGCTCCATGCGGACACGTTGCAGAAGCTGATCAGCGGCGGAATTACCGGTAAAGACGGTACGTTCTACCCCTATGACTTCGGCATGACTTTGCCGGGAAGCGGACGCTTCATTGGTCATGGCGGCGGCGCGCCTGGCATGAATGGCGACCTGCTTCATTTCCTCGACAGCGGATACACCGTTGTCGTCCTTGCCAATCGCGATCCGCCGGTTGCCGATTTCGTGGCTCAGTTCATTGCCAAGAGGCTGCCCGCCAAGTGAGGTAAAGCCGGGGCGGCTCCGCGAATGCCTGCATCGGATCGAAAGCAGACAGTCACCGGCTAACGTTACGCTGTCCTACAGGCATGCTTTTGTGATGTGTCCGCGCGAATGAGTTTTCATCCGCGCGACTCCCATGTCACATCGCCCATCGCTAGCGCGCGGGCGCGGGCGCGGGCGCGGGCGCGGGCGCGGGCGCACGCACGCGTAGGATCATGACCTTTGTGAACTTTCGCGCTTGGACACTCGAATCCTCACCGGTTTCGGCCGGCCCTGCCCGACCAGTGCCCGTGCCCCTTGGGCTTGTAACCTGGCTCCGCTAGAGCCGCGGCGACATGGCTGACACGATCCCTCCCAAGCGCATTTTCCCGACCTCCAAGACCGAGGCGCAAAACGCCCGGCAGGTACCCTCAATCCCGCAGACGGAGAGCGATGCCTACAAGCTCGCTTTCCAGGACATGGATTTCCTTCTTCGGGAGGATCTCCGCCCTGTCCGCTTCCAGCTGGAGCTCCTGAAGCCCGAACTGTTTCTCCAGGAAGCGAAGATCGCCTCGACCTTCGTCTTCTACGGATCGGCGCGGATTCCTGAGCCAGCCGTCGCGGATGCTCTGATCGCCGCCGCGACCAATGACCAGCAACGCAAGATCGCCGAGCGATTGAAGGCCAAATCGCCCTATTACGAAGTTGCGCGCGAGCTGGCGCGGCTGGCGAGCCGGCACGAATCGAACGGCGACGGGATGCGGCATTTCGTGGTCTGCTCAGGCGGCGGTCCGTCGATCATGGAAGGCGCGAACCGCGGCGCGTGGGACGAAGGCAAGGAAAGTATCGGGCTGAACATCGTCCTCCCGCACGAGCAGCTTCCCAACCGCTACGTCACTCCGGACCTCAGCTTCCAGTTCCACTACTTCGCGCTTCGCAAGATGCACTTCCTCATCCGGGCGCGCGCGGTGGCCGTATTTCCCGGCGGCTATGGCACGTTCGATGAAATGTTCGAGCTGCTGACACTGATTCAGACCGGAAAGGTCCGGCCGCTGCCGATCCTTCTATTCGGCCGCGATTACTGGAACCGCGTCGTCAATTTCGAGGCGATGGTCGAGGAAGGCGTTATCGCTCCGCACGACCTCGATCTCATCCACTGGAGCGAGGATGCTGAGGAGGCGTGGGATTATGTGACGCGCTTCTACGAACAGCATCCGGAGCCGGCGCGGGAGCAGACCGCGCCGCCGGAGTGAAAAGCCTGTCCGTTCGTGTCGAGCGTAGTCGAGACACGTTGCCGACCGACGTCCCTCGACGCCGCTCGGGACGAACGGTTCGTGCTACTTGCCGTTGGGAGCGGCCGGACCGGCGACCTTGTTCGTAGTCGCGGCTTGCTGCTCGGTCGGGACCGGCTGTTTGGAAGCCTTTTCGCCCGGAACGGTGCCGTTCGCCGCGGCGGCAGGTTGCCCCGAACCGCCACCAGCGGTCGGGCTACCTTTGGGGGCGGCGGGGGGCGCCGGCATGGGTAGCGGACTATCACTCTGCTTGTTCAGATAGGCGATCACATTCGCCCGCTCCTGCGGATCGCTCAAGCCCGCGAAGGTCATCTTGGTACCGGGAGCCATGGCTTTAGGACTGGCCAGCCACTTGCTGAGCTTATCCCAATCCCAATTGCCACCGATCTTGGACAAAGCATCGGAAAAAGCGAAGCCATTGCGGTCCTGGCCGATCGGAGCGCCTATAATTCCCCAAAGATTGGGGCCGATCTGGTTGGCGCCGCCCTTGTCGGCATTGTGGCACGCCTGGCATTTCTGGAAGGTCTGCGCACCCTTCGTGGGATCGGCGCTGGCGAGATAGAATTCGATCGGCTTCTCGGCCTCGGCGGCGCCTTCCTCGACAACTCCGGCGATGGGATAGCCCATCTTCTCCGGCCGTTCAGATTTGAAGGCTTCGCCGGCAATGATCGAGCCGCCAAGCGCCACGATTCCGGCAAACAGCACCCAGCCAGCGATGGTGTTGAAACGATCGTCCATTGAGTCCCCTGCGGCGGCCGCCGTGAATGAATTTGCGCGATCCTTTACGGGGCAGTGCCGCCTTGTTCAAGACGCTC
>Ga0068854_100002981_pt1 | contig 10501 bp, 8 predicted proteins | sample KBSCornC42_FD_66590 | JGI IMG/M metagenome (GOLD analysis project Ga0068854, IMG submission 66590) | Corn rhizosphere microbial communities from Kellogg Biological Station, Michigan, USA - KBS Corn C4-2 | ecosystem: Host-associated > Plants > Roots > Rhizosphere > Soil ... | reverse complement strand
CTGTTGTCCATGCCGAAGTTCAGCGTGCCCTGCTGCGCCTTGCTATTGTCGAACCTGTCGGTCGGCAGGCCGGTCACGAGACCGCCGGTCTGGCCGCTTTCATTCTGCGTATAGGCGTAGCGGTAGGTCGCCGAAACGCCGAGATCACCGAAGCGATGGTTGATGCTCGGCTGGATGAAGGCCGAATAGGTCTGGGTGAGGTTCTTTGGATTGGCCGAATCGAATTGCGGGGCGGCGCCGCCTGCCGCGACCCGGCTGCGGGTGACGATAGCGCCGGTATCGACCGCCAACCATTCGTCGACGACATTGGCCTGCAAGCGCATTACGCCGTCCTGCGAGACGCTCTTGCTGATGTCGCCAATCTCGGGGATCCGGTAGCTCAGCCGATAGCTCGCCGAAGCGACGATCCGCCGGTTGTTGATCCGCGCCATCGCGCCGCCGGAGACCTCGGTATAGGTTACGTCGTCGCCACCGGCCCCGTTGAGCTGCATCTCGCCGAGCTGCTGCAGATCGAGAAACGCACCAAGCTCCGGGCGATCCGCATGGGCCGCGCCGCAAAAGACGCTCCCCGCGAGGAGGCCCAGCATGACTCGCGATGTAGGGCTGCTCATCGCGGCGCTTCGTAACCGTAGTAACTGCCGAAGCGGCGCGCGTTCGGCGCGAAGCGCGCGCCGTTGAGGAGAAGCTGAATCTCCTCGCAGCCGCCCAGCAGCAATACCGCGTCGCGCAACTCGGCTTCGCCGGTCCGGTCGGCGCGAACCACCAGCAACACCTGTCCGACATGATAGGCGAGCACCGAAGCCGGCGACGCCGCAAGCGCAGGCGGACTGTCGAACAGGATGATGCGATTGGGCTTGGCCGACAGCCGCTCGATGATCGCGCGGGTGCGATCAGCGGCGATCAGCTCAGTCGCTTCATTGGTGTATTTCCCGGAAGGCAGGACCGACAGATTGCCCACATCGGTCTTGATGATCAGCGTTTCGACATCGATATCCGTATCGGCCAGCGCGTCCATCAGTCCCACGGGGCCATCGATGCCGAGGGTCGACAACACCGTCGGCTTGGCGAAGTCTCCGTCGATCAGCAGGACCTCGATATCGCGTTCATTCGCCATCGAGAGCGCCAGGTTGACTGCGCAGAAAGTCTTGCCCTCATTGGCCTGCGCCGAGCAGATCAGGATGCGGCGGCCATTGGGCAGCGCGGTCGGCCCGATCGCGTTCAGCAGCAGCGTCCGCTTGACGATGCGGAACTCCTCGGCAAGCGCGGTGATCGCCGCATCGGGCATGACGAAGCCCTGGTCGATCAGGTCGGCGCGGTTCACCTTGGCCGTGCGGTAGACGATATCGGGCGAAGGCAGCGCCGCCGGCTCCCTGTCGGCGACCGGTGCGGCAGCCGACGGGGGCGCGGCATTGCCGCCACCGCCAAAGCCGAGCGTGACCGCCGAGAGTGGCGGCGCAGCGATTGTCGCCACGTCAGCTTCCGGCAACGCCGCCGGCATGGGCGTCGGTGCCACCGGCGGGTTCAGCGGTACGTCGACGACCGTGCCCGCGGCGATGCCGTCCGGCATTACGACCCGGGCACGAAGCACCGCTTCGAAGTCGTACACGGACCCAGCCCGCTCGATCAGCGAACCGCGCCCCCGACGCTTCTTGGGAGGCTGTTTGCCCGTGTCGTCCCGCCCGTCCATGCGATCAGGATACCATGATATGCTTAACGAATTCGATCAGCATCAGCAGCATGAACATCCCCGGCAAGCCGGCGGCAGCCGACGAAAACCACATCATCTGCTTGCGGCGGACAGCACGCGTCTCGGCGGTGATGACCTCCGAAATCGATCCCAGCACCGGCAGGCCGCTGGACTTGGCGAGCTGCTGGGTGGTCGTAAAGACGTTCGACAGCTGGCTCTTGGCGAAGGCAACACCCGAACCGACCGCCACCCCGGCGATCAGCACGGCTGTCAGCAACATCGTCCGGTTCGGGGCCGCCGGCTGGTTCGGCAACGACGGCTGGTCGATCACTCGGAACCGCACGCCATCGGTCTTGCCCGTGGCATCCGCCCGCAGCTTGGCGGATTCTCGCTGGGTGAGCAGCTTGTTGTACTGATCGCGCAGCACATCATAGTCGCGGTCGAGGCGGGACTGGTCGATCATCTGTCCCGGCGCAGTCAGCTGGCGCTGGGCGATCAGGTTGACCGCTGACTCCAGCTGGCTCTTGCGCGCGACCAGCGCCGACACATTGCCCTGGCGCTCCGCCTGCATGGACTTGATCGAGACATAGACGGGGTTGGGCGCCATCGGCACCGACGCGTTGCCGCCGCGCGCCTTTTCCGCGCGGAGCTGCGCCAGCTGCGCGCGTATCGCGATCACGTCGGGGTGCTTTTCGGTCCAGCCGCGCGATATCGCCTCCGACAGCTGGCCCTGCAGCTGGCCGATCCGCTGGTCGAGCGAGTCGATGCCGCCGACCGAGCCCGCCGGAATGCTAGCCGGCGTCGCCGCGAGCTGCCCGTTCATCGCGGCGAGCGATCCCTGCGCCGACATCAGGTTGGAATCGATCGTAGCGAGTTCGTTGCGCGCCGCATCCATCCGCTGGTCGAGCGTCCCCGAGCCGGGCAGCGACCCCATCGTCTGCTGGGTGATCAGCGCCCGTTGGCGATCGACATCCGCCAACTCCTTGGCGCGCCGCGCCAGTTCGGCGTCGAGAAAGGTCAGCGTCTCGCTGTTGCTCGTCCTGCTGCCGACCAGATTCTCGGAAACGAAGATATCGATCAGTTTCTGGGTGACGTTACGGGCGATATAGGCCGTCTGCTGCTCGGATACGCCCTTCAGGCTGATGCGTGTCTTGATCTCGAGCAGGTCTTCGCCCTGCGCGGTGATCGAGATTCCGCTCCGCAGTGCGCCGATCAGCGACATCGCCTCGGACGCGGTCAACGGCCGCTCCCCGTTCGAGACGCTGCGCACGACCCGTTTCAATATCTCGGTCGAGGTCAGCGATTGGCGGACGCGATCGATTCCCTTCTGGACGTCGCCCTCGCTGCCGTCGCCGAGCAGTGACTTGACCTGCACCGAAATCCGCGCGCTGCTTTCATAGGCGGCGGGAACGCGCATCACCATCACCCAGCCGACCATGCAGAAAGCCCAGGCAACGGCGAGCGCCAGCCAACGCATCCGCCAGATGGCATAGAGCGCAATCCTGATCTCGGTGTAGATCGCTTCCATCGATTAGCCTGCCGCCCCCACGGTCATCCGATCGGCCTAGAAGGCGCTCTCGGGGATGATGATAACATCGCCCGGTTGCAGCTTCACATTAGCCTTGATGTCGCCGCGCTTCAGCAGGCTGTCGATCCGCAGCTTGAACTCCTGCTGCTGATTGGTCGCCGGATCGTGCCGGACCAGTTTCGCCCGGTTGCCCGCGGCATATTCGGACAGTCCGCCGACCGCGATCATCGCATCGAGCAAGGTCATGTCCGAGCGATAGGCGACCGATGCCGGCTTTTCCGCTGCGCCGACGATCCTGATCTGCTGGGCGAAAGTGCCCGAGAAATTGTTGATGATCACCGATACGATCGGATCCTTGATGTAGGTCGACAGCGCGTCGCGGATGTCGTCGGACAGCTTTGCCGGGGTTTTCCCGACCGCAACCATGTCGCTGATCAGCGGCAGGGTGATCCTCCCGTCAGGACGGACCTGAACCGATGCACCGAGCTCGGGATTGCGCCAGACGAACACGGTCAGCGCGTCGAGCGGCCCGATCGTATAGTCCTCACCCGGCATCGCGCCGGAGGGCACGAAGGGCGCAGGCGGCAGCTCTTTCTCGGCGGCGTGGACGGGTCCGGCAAAGATCATGCCTGCGAGCATGACCGCTCCCGCCAGCTTCCTCATCGCAGCACCGAACGCCATCTTACTTCCTCCAGGGCAAACGCGCCCGTCAGCGGACTTCCGCGCGCCCGCTATACGCCAAGCATGTCCTCATAAACATAAACGATGAACATATGCTTAGGAATCACACGATTTCAGTTCCGTCTATGGTTAATTCGCGCGCCGGCGGATGACCGAGGAAAGCCTGCGGGCTCGCCGTAGCGCCATAGGCGCCGGCAAGGAACAGCGCGACGACATCGCCGACCTCGGCCGGCGGCAAACCGACATGGTCGCCCAGCCGGTCGAGCGGCGTACAAAGGCACCCCACCACCGACACCTCCTCGACCGCAGCCGGCAGGGGATTTTTTACCAGTGAAATCGGATAGTTACGCCTCACGACGGTGCCGAAATTGCCGCTCGCCGCCAGCTGATGATGCAGGCCGCCATCGACGATCAGGAAGATTTCGCCATGGCTGAGCTTCCTGTCGACGATGCGGGTCAGATAGACTCCCGCCTCGCCGACCAACCAGCGGCCGAGTTCGATTGTAAATTCTGTGTCACACAGGATCGGCGGCCGTTCGCCGAGCTCACGTGCCAGAGCCTTGCCCACGATATGTTCGTCGAGCGCGGTATCTGTCGCGAAATAGGGAATTCCGAAGCCGCCGCCGAGATTGACATGCGGTGGCGGAACGCCGCTTTCCTCTCCGATTCGACCGGCCAATGCGATGGAAGAACGCTGCGCCTCGACGATCGCTTCGGCATCGAGCGCCTGCGAGCCGGCGAAGATATGGAGGCCGCGATAGTCCGCGCCGGCCGTCGCAATGCGATGTACGATGGCTGCGGCCTGATCCGCATCCACCCCGAACGGCTTGGCGCCGCCGCCCATCTTCATGCCCGAGCCCTTCAGCTCGAAATCGGGATTGATGCGCAGCGCCAACCGCGGCGTCCGTCCGATCCCCCGGCCGATCGCGATCGCCCGCTCGGCTTCACCGGCGGATTCAAGGTTGAGCGTGATTCCCGCCTCAATCGCCATGGCCAGTTCGCGGTCACGCTTGCCTGGCCCCGCAAAGGATATGCGCAACGGATCCATCCCGGCCTCGAGCGCGACCTGCGCCTCCCCCGCCGAGGCCACGTCGATACCGTCGACCAAGGCGGCGATCGACGCCACCAGCGGCGGATGGGGATTGGCCTTGACCGCATAATGAAGCGACACGCCTGGAAAAGCGGCGCGAAAGCGGGCGATACGCGCCCGAACGACTGCCAGGTCATAGACGAACAGCGGAGTGTCGCCGGCAAGCCCGACCCAGTCCGCAGCTGTGCGGCCGCCGATCATCAGTTCGCCATCGCGCCAGCCATAGTCGGCCGGGATCGGGCCCATTGCCTTCATGCCCCCGCCTCCATCTTCAGCGCGGCCCGGTCAAGCTTGCCGTTGGCGTTGCGCGGCAGTTCGTCGCGCCAGATCACCCGTGCAGGCTGCATGAAGCCCGGCAGGTTACGCCTTAACCAGTCGGAAAGGCGCTGTTCGGCGCCCTCCCCCACAGGCCGCGCATAAAGCAGGATCGCCTGCCCGAGCCGCTCATCGGCGATGCCCAGCGCCACCGCCTCGGCCGCCGCGCCGCTGGCAATCGCCGCCTCCTCGATTTCGGTGGGACTGATGCGCGTGCCCATGCTCTTGATCATCTCGTCGTCGCGGCCGACGAAACGCAGCAGGCCGCCGGCATCGCGCACCACAGTGTCGCCGGACCAGACCGCCATCCCACCATAGCGCGATGCGGCGGGCGCGGGCCGGAAGCGTTCGGCGGTCCGCTCCGCATCGCGCCAATAGCCTTGCGCCACCAGCGGCCCGGCATGGACGAGTTCGCCGGCCTCGCCATCGTCCGCCACGCTGCCGTCGGCGCGGACGACCAGAACCTCGGCGAACGGGATGGCGGATCCGATTGAATCGGGATGGCGGTCGATCAGCCCCGGATCCAGATAGGTCGAGCGAAATGCCTCGGTGAGGCCATACATCGAGAACAGCCCGGCCTTCGGGAACAGCGTCCGCAGCCGGCGCACCAGCGGCACGCTCATCCGTCCGCCGGTATTGGTGAGCCGCCGGATCGGCGCGATGCTCTCCGCCGGCCAATCGGCTTCGGCAATCTGTATCCACAGCGGCGGCACCCCGGCCAGGGTGGTGATCCCATGCCGCGCGACGGCGCGGACGACATCGCGCGGAGTGAGATAGTCGAGCGGATAGACGCAGCCGCCCGCCGCCCATGTGGAGAGCAGCTGGTTCTGGCCATAGTCGAAGCTGAGCGGCAGGACGGCCAGGGTGCGGTCATCGGGGGCGAGGCCGAGATAATCCGCGACACTGATCGCGCCCAGCCACAGATTGGCATGGCTTAGCATCACCCCTTTCGGCCGGCCGGTCGAACCCGATGTGTAGAGGATCGCCACGAGCTCGTCGGGATCGGCCGATGACGGCGGCAAGGACGCCGCCGTGTCGAGCAGCGCGGCGGCGTCGGCCAGCTCGTCCAGCAGGGTGCAGCCTTCGGGCCAGTCGCCCTGCTCGAGCGTTGCGATCCGCCCCTGCCCGGCGATCAGCAGCCGCGCACCGCTGTCGGCGAGGATATGGGCTACCTGGCCATGTTTGAGCAGGGGATTGATCGGCACATGCACGAGCCCCGCGCGCGCCGCGGCCAGCGGCAACAGGCAGGCAAGCCGGTTCTTGGCAACCCAGCTGGCGACGCGGTCGCCCGGCTCCAGGCCCCAGGCGCGCAGCCCTGCCGCGAGAGCGCCCACGGCGCGGTCGAGGCCGGCGTGATCGAGCGCGCCCGACCGGTCGACAAGGGCGGGGGCATCGCGCGCACCGATCAGGGCAAGATGGTCGAGTGGGCGGGTAGTGGGATCGAGTTCAGTGGGCATCGGTACAACAGCTAGCTTATTTCGCACGCCAATCCTTGTCCGGATTGCGCGATCCGTCTAGTTGGACCGCGTCCGAGGACTGGAGGGGCTTGATAGGTGGGCGTGACCGATCCTGATGTCACTGGGGATGTGGTGCGCGCGGTGCTCGTCGACGTGCTCGCGCTGGACGCGCGCCGCGTCGCCGGGTTCACCGCGGAGACCGCGCTGTTCGGTGCGCTGCCCGAACTCGACTCCATGGCCGTTGCCGGGCTGCTCACCGAGCTGGAGGACCGGCTTCACATCATCATCGACGACGACGAGGTCGACGGGGAGATGCTTGAAAGCTTCGGCGCGCTGGTCGCCTTCGTCCGGGGCAAGGCGAAAGGCTGACGCGGCACATCCTCGCTGCCCCTCCCTCGCAAGGAAGGGGAGCCTGGCTCAAGCCGCCTTGGCGTCGGCCTTCGATTCGAAGTCCGCCTCCGCGAGAAAGCGCTCGGCATCGAGCGCCGCCATGCAGCCGGTGCCCGCCGCCGTGACGGCCTGCCGGTAGAGCTTGTCCGATACGTCGCCGCAGCCGAACACGCCGGGCACATTCGTCCGGGTGCCACCCTTCTCGACGATCAGATAGCCGTCCTCGTCCAATTCCAGATGGCCGCGGAACAGCTCGGTCGAGGGATGGTGCCCGATGGCCACGAAACCGCCATCGACCGCCAGGCTCGACGGCTCGCCGGTCTCGCTGTCCTTCAGCGCGATGGCGACCAGGCCCTGATTGCCCTCGCCGCCGACGAAGCGCTCGACCTGCTTGTTCCACAGCACCTTCACATTGGGATGCGCGAACAGCCGTTCCTGCAGGATCTTCTCGGCGCGCAGCGAATCGCGGCGATGGATCAGCGTCACGTCCTGGCTGTGGTTGGTCAGGTACAATGCCTCCTCGACCGCGGTGTTGCCGCCGCCGATCACCGCGACCTTCTTGCCGCGATAGAAGAAGCCGTCGCAGGTCGCGCAGGCCGACACGCCCTTGCCGCCCAGCTCCTGCTCTCCGTCGATGCCCAGCCACTTGGCCTGCGCGCCGGTCGCGATCACCAGCGTGTCGCAGACATAGAGCGTGCCGCCGTCGCCGCGCAGGCGGAAGGGCCGCTCGCTCAGGTCGACATCGACGATCATGTCCCAGATCATGGTCGCCCCGACATGCTCGGCCTGCGCCCGCATCTCTTCCATCAGCCACGGCCCCTGGATCACGTCGCGGAAGCCGGGGTAATTCTCGACATCGGTGGTGATGGTGAGCTGGCCGCCGGGCTGCAGCCCCTGCACCACGATCGGCGCGAGCCCGGCGCGCGCACCATAGATCGCGGCGGACAGGCCCGCCGGGCCCGATCCGAGGATCAGCATGCGGGTCGAGTGAGTGGCGGTCATAGGCGCTGGCGCTCCGGGATTCGGGTTAGAGTGTCAGGAATTCAGATAGGGGTGCATGGACCAGCTTGGCAACCGCCCCAGCTTTACCAGCCCTTAGCTTTCGGTCGTTACGGAACTCGAAAATCTATGCAGTGCTATAGGCGGGATTGGCGGGCCATGAAAATTCGACGACTGCGCAGCCTTCGAGGGCAGGAATGCGGCAAAGCGGCGCTGAAACTGGTGTTTTGCAGTTGCCTGCTCGCCATTGCCCTGGCCACCTCGTCGCCGGCGTTCCAGGCGAATCCGCTGCTCGGCAAGACGGTGAGCGACATCCGGCAGCATTTGCCCGCGACATTCCAGAAGATCACGGAAGCGATGGGTGGGCGAGGCTGAAGCCTATCGCTAAATGCGAATTATTATCAAAAAGCGGTTGACACTCTTGCGAGTGATTATCAATAGCTCCCTCATGACCAGCGGAATAGCCGCCATGAGGGGAATATTATGTCATCGACCAACCGACCGACAACCCACACCCCGGCCTTCCTCGCGCTAGGCTGCATCGGCTTCATCGCCTCCGCACCGGCGCTGGCGCAGGACAGCGGCCAGCCCGCCGGCGGCGAGAAGCGGCTCGGCGGAATGACGGTGACCGACACCGCGATCGACGAGGAGGGCTATAAGGCCGAGCGCGTCGAGAGCCCCAAGGCAGTTGCCCCGCTGCTCGATACGCCACGCTCGATCGTGGTCGTCGACAAGCAGGTCATCAAGGACACCGGCGCGGCGACCCTGGTCGACGCGCTGCGCACCGTTCCCGGGATAACCTTCGGCGCGGCCGAAGGCGGCAATCCGATCGGCGACCGGCCCTTCATCCGGGGCTTCGACAGCCAGGGTTCGACCTATCTCGACGGCGTCCGCGACATCGGCGCGCAAACCCGCGAGATCTTCGCGGTCGAGCAGATCCAGGTGGTGCGCGGTTCGGATTCGACGCTCGGCGGGCGCGGCAGCGCCGGCGGCTCGCTCAACGTGATCTCCAAGCTCCCCGAGCGCGAAACATTCTTCGCCGGGTCGGGGAGCTACGGCACCGACGATTACAAGCGGATCACCGGCGATGTGAATTATCGCCTGTCGGACAGCATCGCCGTCCGACTGAACGCGATGTGGCACGATCAGGACGTCGCGGGCCGCGACGCTATTTACCAGAAGCGCTGGGGCATCGCGCCGTCGGTGACGATCGGCATGGACGGGCCGACCAGGCTGACGCTCAGCTATTATCACCTCGACACCGACGAGCTGCCCGACAGCGGCCTGCCCTTCCTCTATGCCTGCTCGGCCACGATCTGCAACGCGCCCTTGGGCAACACGATCACGACGCCTGCGCTGGGGAATGTCACGACCGCCAGCGGCGTCACCGGCCATGTCGGCCGGGACACCTTCTACGGCCTCAAGAACCGCGACTTCCGCGACAGCAAGACCGATCAGGCGACCATGCGCATCGAGCATGACTTCGGCACGGTGAAGCTGCGCAACACCTCGCGCTTCAGCCATACGTCGCAAGCCTACAGCTTCCTGCTGCCCGACGATTCAACTGGCAACGTCTTCGGCAATCCGGCCAACCTGGCAGGACAGCCCGGTGGACAGGTCTGGCGCCGCGCCAACACCCGCTTCGGCAGCACCGATGCCGTCATCAACCAGACCGATCTGTACGGCACGGTCGAAACCGGCGCGATCAAGCACAGCTTCGCGATCGGCGGCGAGCTGAGCTGGGAACGCGCCGAGCGCGGCGCCCTAGTCCTCTCTACCGGGTCGTCCATCAATCCCCGCTGCTCAACGCTGGCGGTCGCGCGCTATTATTGCACGAGCCTGTTCAACCCGGACCCGAACGATCCGTGGATCAACTATTCCAACGACACCGCGACCGGCGTTCCCACGCCGATCGCCCGCGCGGCGCCGGCCGCCCGAACGATCAACCATGGCAATACCCGGGCGCTCTACGCCTTCGACTCGATTACGTTGACCGAGCAGCTGATCATCAACCTCGGCGCGCGCTACGACCGTTTCGCCTCGCGCACGCTGCTGCCGATTTTCGCTGGCCAACGCCCGGAAATCCGTCGAACCGACAATATCTTTAATTGGCAGGCGGGAGCGATCTTCAAACCGACGCCAGACACCAGCGTCTACGCATCCTACGCGACCGCAGCGACACCCCCGAACAGCCTGATCGGCGAAGGCCAGGAACAGAACGGCCTCGGCACCATCGCCAATACGGTCACGCCGGCACAGGCTGCAACGGCGATAGCCGCACTCAAGGACGCCGCGAAGAACGCGCTAAAGGTCGAGAAGACCAAATCTTTCGAAATCGGCGCCAAGGCCGATCT
>Ga0068854_100002978_pt1 | contig 10506 bp, 6 predicted proteins | sample KBSCornC42_FD_66590 | JGI IMG/M metagenome (GOLD analysis project Ga0068854, IMG submission 66590) | Corn rhizosphere microbial communities from Kellogg Biological Station, Michigan, USA - KBS Corn C4-2 | ecosystem: Host-associated > Plants > Roots > Rhizosphere > Soil ... | reverse complement strand
TATACTACACAATTTAATTTTTGTAACAATATAAAAATCTAGTAAAGGTGCACAGGGTCTTTCCGTCTAATCATATAAAATCCGTATCTTCACGGATATTCTAATTTCACTGAAGTAATATTGGAGACAGTGAGGAAGTCGTTATACCATTCATGCAGGTCTAAAATTACTAGACAAGGAATTTCGCTACCTTAGGACCGTCAGAGTTACAGCCGCCGTTTACTGGAGATTAAATTAAAAGCTTTAACTTTAAATTCTTAACTTTACAGCACTGGGCAGGTATCAGACTCTATACATCATTTTACAATTTAGCAGAGTCCTGTGTTTTTATTAAACAGTCGCTACCTCATGTTTTTGACACCAAAATTAACATTATATAAAAAATTAATTTTGCCGCTCTTTATACCGAAGTAACAGAGTTATTTTGCCGAGTTCCTTCAATATTATTCGTTCAATCGCTTGGGTACTTTTATACCAATTCACCTGTGTCGGTTTAAGTACAGTTTAAACTTAAGAATTTTCCTGGAAAAGTATCATTCCATTTATTAAAATATAAATTAAAATAGATTGAATTTTTACTTTTCTGTTTTCTTAAATTATAAAAGAAATATTCAATCTTTTTCCTCATCAACATAAGTTTTCACTTTAGTCTTAGAGACTGTATAACTCATTGTAGAAAACCTGTACACTGAAATCTTCGAATTTACAGCGATATAGATTTGATACTATATTTTTCGTTACTTATGTCAGCATTCTCACTTTTGATTTCTCCAAAAAATTTTACAATTCTTCTTCAAAGAAGGTACAAAACGTTCCACTACCATAAAAATTTCATTTTATTTACTGCTTCGGTAAACTTTTTAGCCTCTATACATTTTCGGAAAAAATCAACTGGAATTAATTAATGATCTATTACGATTTCTTTAAAGGATGGCTGCTTCCAAGCCCACCTTTTAATTGTTTTTGTGTTAAATTCTCCTTTTTCACTTAAAAGTTATTTTAAGACCTTAGCATGTAATCTGGGCTGTTTCCCTCTCGACCTTCGACCTTATCATCGGAAGTCTGTCTATTATATATTTTCTCGACATATCGAGTTTTATGGTATTTGAAGTTTACTTACTTTCAGTAAGACGACCAAATCCCCATTAAGTAATAAGTGCTCTACCCCCATAATTAATTATATAATACTCTACCTAAATAGATTTCGTAGAAAACCAGCTATTGCTAAGTTTGATTAGCCTTTCACCCCTAACCACAATTCATCTCAGTATTTTGCTACATACACGAGTTCAGCCCTCAGTTGTTTTTTACAACAACATCAGCTTGATTATGGTTAGATCACTTAGCTTCGGGTACTATTAAAAATAATTAGTGCTTGTTAAAACTTGCTTTCGCTACGCCTACCTTTTACTAAGTTAAGCTCACTATTTTTAATAACTTGCTGACCCATTATACAAAAGGTACATTTATTCAAATAAAATCTTTGAATTAAATTATTATTTTAAATCTAATTTCAACTGCTATTTCACTCCCTTATGGGTTTTATTTCACCTTTCCCTTACGGTACTTGTTCACTATCGAATATAGTTAGTATTTAGACTTAGAAGGTGGGCCTTCTGTGTTCAAACAATTCTTCTCGAAAATCATTTTACTCACATAATTATCAAATAATTATAGTTATTCTTCATGTAAAAATCTACAAGACTAGCACTTTCTGTGGTATGTTTTTCAAAACATTTAATTTAATTGAAGAATTACTTTATTTGAATTTTTAGTCTTATTCCGATTTCGTTCGCCACTACTAACGGAATCTCGGTTGATTTCTTTTCCTCTAGATATTAAGATGTTTCAATTCTCTAGGTTTTATTAGATTTCTTTTAGAAATAAATTTTTTTAAAGGAAACTCATAGTTAATCATTCCTCACTTACTATGACTTTTCGCAATTTAATACGTCCTCTTTGACTAACTATATCTAGGTATTCATTAGATATAATAATTTTAAATTTTTTGATATTAAGTTTATTTATTTGCGAATAGAGAGATTTGAACTCTCAAATTTTGTTTGGAAGACAAATAATTTACCATTAATTTATACTCGCTTCATTATAAATTAGGATAATAGGATTCGAACCTATGCTCATGATGCCAAAAACCAATGCCTTACCTCTTGGCTATATCCTAATTTTTATTCCTTGTGAGAATTAAACTCACGTTCTCGCTCTGAAAAAGCAATGTCCTAATCACTAGACGAAAGGAACATATAAATACAAATTCGCTGAAAGAAATAGGATTCGAACCTATGAAAATATTAAATTAGTAAATTTACAGTCTACCGCCTTTAACCACTCAGCCATTCTTTCCTCTCATCACAGGAATTGAACCTATACTCCATTCATTAACAGTGAATTGCTTTACCAATTAAGCTAGATGAGATTAAACTATCTTTAAATTCGTTAATTACCTCAGAAGAGACTTGAACTCTTAAAAACTTTTCATAATAAGAAAACTAAATTCTAAGTTTAGCGCGTCTACCATTCCGCCACTGAGGCTTTTTAAATAGGCCTAAATAGATTCGAACTATCAACTCTACAAATATCACTTGTATACTCTACCATTGAGTTATAGACCTTAATCAATTTCTACTACGCTTAGAAAGATTCGAACTTTCATAACACGAATCCGAAGTTCGGAACTTTTCCAATTAAGATATAAGCGCTTCATATATGTATATTTTGGAGACAATTGGATTCGAACCAACACCTACATACTTGCAAAGTATGAACTCTATCCATTAAGCTATATCCCCTAAAATATAGGCCTAATAGGACTCGAACCTATAATAAAACCATTATGAGTAGTATGCTTTGCCTTTAAGCTATAAGCCCATGTCTAACTTTCACCAATTTGCAATAACTGGACTTGAACCAGTATTTTCAGAGCATGAATCTAACGAGTTACCAAATTACTCTATATTGCAATCATTTTAAAATTTTGTACCGTATGAGACTCGAACTCATAACCTTTGAACTACAAAATCAATGCTCTACCAATTAAGCTAACAGTACAATTTTATATAAGATTTTAATTTTTAGAAATTTTTTTAGAAAACTTATTTTTAAATTTCAATAACTGTTTATTTTCAAAAGTCGTTACTTTTCCTTTTAACCAAGGTGCTGTATTAAAAATATCTACTACTAATGGAAAAAAATAAAACTGACTATACTTAGTATATAAAATACCGGTTGAGTATATAAATTGAAATTGTGAATTAAAAAAAGCAGTTTGACGTTTCATTATAAATTATTTTTTTATAAAAAGTTTTTAATCTAAATCTGAATGTACTGGGACTTGAACCCAGAACCTTTAAGTTAAAAGCTTACAGCTCTACCTTTGAGCTATACATTCGTTATTTTTTAATTGTTTAGAATTGGATTCGAACCAATGACACAAACAGTTTCAGTGTTTTACTCTACCACTGAGCTACCTAAACTTAAATATTCTAATCAAGTTTCACCATCAAAAGCTATATATGAAATATATAGAAATTACTTAGGAATTCTGATGGGATCCAGTATTGCTATATATAATATGAATTTTTTCAAATAAAAAATATAAATGAATGCTATTAAATTTATAATATTTCCAGCTACAGGTTCCCCTACAACTACCTTGTTACGACTTCACCACAGTCACTAATTTTAATCTAATAGGAAAATTCCTAATTTTACTCACAGAGTCTCCACCAGGTTATTTAATGCTTACTTAAAATAAAACCAATTTCCAGGGTGTGACGGGCGGTGTGTACAAGATCTAAGAACATATTCACCACAACGTACTAATTTGTGATTACTAGCGATTTCAACTTCATGCTCTCGAGTTACAGAGAACAATTCGAACTAAAATTACTTTTCAAGATTTGCTCCAACTCACATCTTTGCTTCTCATTGTAATAACTATTGTAACACGTGTGTAGCCCAGTTTATAAGGGCCATGACGACTTGACGTCATCCCCACTTTCATCTTATATATCATAAGCAATTTTTTAGAGTTCTAATTAAATTATTTAATTGAGCAACAAAAAATAGGGGTTACGTTCGTTAAAAGGACTGAACCAAACGTTTCACAACACGAACTGACGACAGCCATGCAACACCTGTATATTATACAAAAACTGGTAAGATTTTACGCGTAGTATCGGATTAAACCACATGTTCCACCGCTTGTTTAGATCCCCGTCAATTCCTTTAAGTTTCAACCTTGCGATTGTACTCCCCAGGCGGAATATTTAACGCGTTAGCTATAATGCTGAAAGTTTATTCCAACATTTAATATTCATCGTTTACTGTATGGACTACTAGGGTATCTAATCCTATTCGCTCCCCATACCTTCGCACCTCAGTATCAGTTAAGGACCAGATAGTTGCTTACGCCATTGGTATTCTCTCTAATTTTATCAAATTTCACCTTTACATTAGAAATTCTACTACCCTCTACCTAACTCTAGTTTTGTTGTCTGTAATACGTTATAAAGTTATGCTTTACAATTTAATAATACACATAAACAAACCACCTACGTGCCCTTTACGCCCAGTTAATCTGAATAACACCTGCTCCTTTCGTATTACCGCGGCTGCTGGCACGAAATTTGCCGGAGCTTCTTCTGTAAATACTGTCAATTTCGTCTTTACTGATAGTGCTTTACAAATAGTCTCCTATTCTTCTGATCACACACGAAATATTGCTGGATCAAGCTTTCGCTCATTGTCCAATATTCCACACTGCTGCCTTCCGTAGAAGTCTGAACCTTATCTCAGTTTCAGTGTGGCTACTCGTTCTCCCAAACTAGCTAAGGATCATCGGCTTGGTAAGCTTTTACCCTACCAACTACCTAATCCTATATAAGCTTATCTTTTAACGATATATAATCTTTATTGCTTTTAACACAACACATTTAGTATTAGCTAATATTACTTAGTTATCCTAAATTAAAAGGTAAATTCTTATACGTTACGCACCCGTTCGCTACTTATATGATTAAATATATCCGTTCAACTTGCATGTGTTATGCATATTTCTAGCGTTCATTCTGAGCCAGGATCAAACCCTTCTTTAGAAAAATGTATTATGTTATATTTTTATAAATAATATAAATTCTCAATTTAGCAATTCAAATATATTTTATACAAAGATATTAAGTAAAGTTTAAATTATTTTAAGCCTATTTTTGCTATACACAACTAAAATTTAAATATTAATCTATTTTTATTATAATTTAACAACAATTCTTGCTATAAAACTTATTCACATAAGTTAAAATTTCACTTCTAGAAACACCACTAGAATTTCTTTTCTTTAAGAACCAAAAAATTGATTTTTCTTATTTCCTAGGACTTTTCTAATTAATAAACTAAACCTTTTAGTAGTATCGGATTTGAACCCATAACCTTTTCTGTGTAAAAGAAATGCTCTACCAATTGAGCTAACCACTAAAATTTGACGAATAATGGGGCTTGAACCCATAACCACCAGATCCACAAACTAGTACTCTACCAATTGAGCTATATTCGTTATACTCATTAGCTTCAATATCAGACTAAAAGTGGATTTGAACCACTATTATTAGATTTGCAATCCAATACATTACCAATTATGTTATTTAGTCTAAATTCCGGGTTAAACAGGACTTGAACCTACATCTTTCAAAATGACAATTTGAAGCTTTACCAAATTAAGCTATTAACCCTGATTAAAATTCACTTAAAATGCAAATAATAATAAAAAAGCAATCATTAATACAAATAGAGCAACCGCTTCAGTTAACGCAAATCCAAGTAATGCATATGTAAATAATTGATTTACTAATGAAGGATTCCGTGCCACTCCTGTAATTAATGCTGCAAAAACTGTACCAATACCTAAACCTACCCCAGCTAATCCAATTGTTGCTAATCCTGCTCCAATAACTTTTGCACTCTCTAAAAGCATAGAATTTTCTTTTTAAGAACCTGTTAACCACTTATTATCCAATAAGATAATAATTTTAAAATTATTAATTTGTTATATTGTATAATACATGTATATACATGAAAAAAACTGAAGTTTTTACGGGTTTAAAATAATAAACTTATTTTAGTTTAAATTAATTATATAATAAAAAACTTGCAGAATAAAAATAATCTAGAAAAAAAGAGGGTACCATTCCTAATAATAAAACCATAAAAATAAAAGGAAAAAAAATACAAAATTCACGTTGAGATAAATCTATATAAATAGAATTATATTGAATTTTCAAGTTTCCTAAACAAATACGATTATAAAGTCAAATGGAATATAACGACCCAAAAAATATTCCAGAAGTTCCAAGAAAACTTACTAACCAATTTTGGTTAAAGCTCCCAATTAATATTAAAAGTTCTCCAACAAAACTGCTAGTTCCAGGTAATCCTAAATTACTTAAAGAAAAAAATAAAAAAACTAAAGAAAAAATAGGCATAACTAAAGTTAACCCGCTGTAATATTTTATTAAACGTGTATGATGACGATCATATAGGACCCCAATACATAAAAAAAGAGCACTAGCAACAAGTCCATGACTTATTGACATAAACAAACCACCAATTAAACCCTGAATTGTATTTGAAAACAAACCTAATAATCCAAAATTCATATGAGCTACAGAAGAATACGCAACAATTCTCTTTAAATCAATTTGACGTATTGTTGTCAAAGAACTATAAAGAATTGAAATAATACTAATAGTATACACAAGCGGAGTAAAATAAAGATTAGCATAAGGAAATAGTACAAAAGAAAATCGCACTAAACCATAAATACCTAATTTTAACAAAACACCTGCTAAAATAACAGAACCTACTGTAGGAGCCTCAACATGAGCTTCTGGTAATCAAATATGAAAAGGTATAACTGGAAGTTTAACAGCAAAGGATACAAAAAACATAAGTCATAACAATAGCTGCCTATCTGTACTAAATTTGTGTGAAGCTAAAGTCAAAAAGTTTGTTGTTCCAGCTTCAAATAAAATAAGAAGAATACCTAATAACATTACTAGCGAACCTAATAATGTATAGATGAAAAAAAAGTAAGAGGCTTTAATTCTACGTTCCCGAGACCCCCAGATACCAATAATTAGAAACATTGGAATTAAAACACTTTCAAAAAAGATATAAAATAATACCAAATCTAACACAGAAAAAATAAGCAATAAAAAAACTTCTAAAAATAAAAACAGAAGTAAAAAGCTCTTCACATTTAAAATAATATTTTTCCATCCAGCTAAAATACAAATTGGAATTAAAAATGTAGTTAATATTATAAAAAACAAGGAAATCCCATCTAAACCTAAAATGAAATTTATACCAAGAAAAGACAATCAATATTTATAAAATAATCATTGAAAAAATAAACTACTTTTTTCAAAAAAAATTCATAAAAACAGTGATAAATAAAAAGTTAATATCGAAAAGAATAATGCTAACTTTTTAGCTAATAATTGTGATGAAGCCGAAATAAATATTAGACATAAAATACCTATACAAGGACAAAGAAGTGTTAATATTAAACTCATTGGTAATTTAGTTAAAATAATTACATACTAACTATATAATATTCTATTATAATAAAAAAACTAAATGTATATATCATAAACTTACCGTACTTTTCCTAAAACTTAATAATCTTATTATCGATCAATTTCACCAAAAACGATATCTTGTGTACCTATAATAGTCACGACATCAGCAATCATATGCCCTTGTGCCATAAAATTTAAACCTTGTAAATGAGCAAAGCCAGGAGCTTTTATTTTACATCTATAAGGTTTATTTGAACCATCTGAAACTAAGTATATTCCGAATTCCCCCTTTGGAGCCTCAGCTGAAACATAGGCTTCATTAGCTTCTATGTTAAATCCTTTAGAATATAATTTAAAATGATGAATTAAAGCTTCCATTGAACTTTTAATCTCTTCTCGTGAAGGGGGCGTAAGTTTTCTATCATCAATTTTAACAAGTCCTTCAGGAAGTTGATTGATACATTGTAAAATAATTTTAACACTCTGACGCATTTCACCAATACGTACTAAATAACGATCGTAACAATCACCATTTTTTCCAATAGGAACTTCAAAATCTAACTTTGAATAAATTTCATAAGGTTGAACTTTTCTTAAATCTCAAGAAATTCCTGATCCACGTAATAATACACCAGTAAAACCTCAATCTAATGCTTGTTCTTTAGTAACAACCCCAACGTCAACTAAACGTTGTTTTCAAATTCGATTATTTGTTAAAAGTTCTTCCATCTCATCAATCCTCGAATTAAATTGTATTGCGAATTCATATATCTCTGATAATAAACCTAAAGGTAAATCCTGACTAACACCTCCCGGTCTTATATAGTTAGCATGCATCCGTGCACCCGAAACTCGCTCGTAAAATTCCATTAACTTCTCCCGTTCCTCAAAACCTCACAAAAAAGGAGTTAGCGCTCCAACGTCTAAAGCATGTGTTGTAACAGCCATTAAATGATTTAAAATACGTGTAATTTCTAAAAATAGCACTCGAATATATTGAGCTCGAATCGGAACAGAACAATTTAGCAACTTTTCAATAGCTAGTGAAAACACATGTTCCTGAACCATCATTGAAACATAATCCAATCTATCAAAATATGGTAAAGCTTGCATATAAGTTTTGTACTCAATTAATTTTTCAGTACCTCTGTGTAACAAACCAACATGAGGATCAGCTCTTCGAACAACTTCCCCATCTAATTCTAAAACTAATCTTAAAACTCCATGAGCTGCAGGATGTTGAGGTCCAAAATTCATTGTAAAATTTTTTATTGTTTTTTTTCTTGCTATATTCATATGTATATAAGAGGATAAATTTATATTCCCATCTCCATTTATATTTTAACAAATTTTAGAGTTTTGTTCTAATTTTCTTATAGAAATATCTATGATATACTCCTTCTCTACAGATCTAATTATATTTTTACCAGAATTATTTTTTATAACAACTACATTAATAATATTATTATGAAGCTTAGAATTTAGTACTAAATCCTGAACCTGAAATACAGAATTAATAAAAAATATAACTTATTTATTAATAGAAATAAACATTATAACACTTTTACTTTTACTAAATAACCTTTATAAAACAAGAATTATCTTTTATGAGAGTCTTATAAGTGATAATTACACCATTTTTATAAAAATAACTCTACTCCTTGCTATTATTCTTTTTTTGGTAATAGCACTTGAACCTTCTAAACAGGAATTTTCAGATAAATTTGAATTTCTTATATTAATTGCGCTTGCAACCTTTGCCCTTCTTGTTCTTATCTCTACAAATGATTTAATATCATTTTACCTCAGTATTGAAATGCAAAGCTTATGTTTGTATGTATTAGCCGCATTTAAACACACTTCACAACTCTCAATAGAAGCTGGACTTAAATACTTTGTATTAGGTGCGCTATCCTCTAGTCTTTTGTTATTTGGAATGTCTCTAATTTACGGTTTTACAGGTTCTACTAATTTTATAGAAATTTCTAAAAATATTTTATTAAATAATGTAAATCTAGATACCACATCAAGTACATTTATTCTAGGATTTATCTTAATTTTATGTGGATTTCTATTTAAGTTAACGGCTGTACCATTTCACATCTGAAGTCCTGACGTCTATGAAGGAGCACCTCTTCTTGTAATGATATTCTTTGCAACAATTCCTAAATTAGCAATATTTTGTCTCTTCACAAAATTACTGTACACTGTATTTTTTAATTTGTATTTCATTTGACAACCTATTTTAGTTGTAACAGCATCCTTAACAATTTTATTCTCTAGTATTGCAACATTATATCAAAAAAAAATCAAAAGATTCTTAGCATATAGTTCAATCAATCATGTAGGTTATATGTTAATGAGTTTAGCTACTGGAACACTTATTGGGGTGCATGCTTTTTTCTTATATGTTTATATATACATAATTACTATGTTTACTTTTTTTAGTATATTAATATTCTTAAAAAAAGAAACAAACAAAAATATTATTTATTTAACAGATCTACTGTATTTAAAAAAAACATACCCAGTTGTTCGAATCACAATTACACTATTATTTTTCTCAATAGCAGGTATACCACCTTTAATTGGATTTTTCGCTAAATTCTATGTTTTCCTCGCTGCACTAGAAGCCCATTATTATTTATTATTATTAATTAGTATACTATGCAGTACACTTAGTGCATTTTACTATATTCGAATAATTAAAATTACTAATTTTGAAAAAACTTTTAATTTAACTACCGTAGCATTTAAACCTAATACGATCGTATATACATATAGCCTTTTAGGGGTATTACTTATAACTCTTTTCTTCATAATCCCTAATTTTCTAATAACAGAAACATACTATTTAGGATTACTTTTAACCTAACAAATATGCAATTTAAAAATAAAATTCAAATATCAATAA
>Ga0068854_100002976_pt1 | contig 10510 bp, 12 predicted proteins | sample KBSCornC42_FD_66590 | JGI IMG/M metagenome (GOLD analysis project Ga0068854, IMG submission 66590) | Corn rhizosphere microbial communities from Kellogg Biological Station, Michigan, USA - KBS Corn C4-2 | ecosystem: Host-associated > Plants > Roots > Rhizosphere > Soil ... | reverse complement strand
TCGGCCATTTCCCGCGCCGGCCGGTGATGCCGGGGGTGATGATGCTCGAGGCGCTGGCGCAGGCGGCGGCGCTGCTTGCGTTCGACGCGCTCGGCGCGAAGGCCGAGGACAACACGCTCTACTACTTCGCGGGCATCGACTCGGCACGCTTCAAGCGCCCGGTCGAGCCGGGCGACCAGGTGATCCTCGACGTCACGCTCGACCGGATGAAGTCGAACATCTTCAAGTTCCACGCGCGTGCCAGCGTCGACGGCGAGACCGCGGTCGAGGCGGGGCTGATGTGCGCGGTTCGCTCGGTCGAGTAGGGCGGTCGTGACCGGCATCCATGCGACGGCGATCGTCGAGCCTGGCGCCGAACTGGCCGCCGACGTCGCGGTCGGCGCCTACAGCATCGTCCGGGCGCCGGTGCGGATCGGCGCCGGCAGCGTGATCGGGCCGCATTGCGTGATCGAGGGCCGCACGACGATCGGCCGCGACAACCGCATCTCGCCGTTCAACGCCATCGGCGGCGTGCCGCAGGACAAGAAGTACGGCGGCGAGGACACGAGCCTCGAGATCGGCGACCGCAACACGATCCGCGAGTTCTGCTCGATCCACATCGGCACCGCCCAGGACGCCGGCGTCACGCGCATCGGCGACGACAACTGGATCATGAACCACGTCCACATCGCCCACGACTGCCAGGTCGGCGACCAGACGATCATCGCCGGCTACTCGGGCCTCGCCGGCCACGTGCAGCTCGGCGACTGGGCGATCGTCGGCGGGCAAAGCGGACTCCTGCAGTTCGTTCGCATCGGCGCGCACGCCATGATCGGCTTCCAGAGTCACGTCTCGCAGGACGTGCCGCCTTTCATGATGGTCGACGGCCATCCGCTCACCGTGCGCGGCTTCAACGCCGAAGGCATGCGCCGACGCGGCTTCTCGGCCGAGCGCATCGCGGCAGTCAAGCAGGTGCACCGGCTGCTGTACCGCGACGGCCTCACCTTCGACGACGCGCGTGCGCGCATCGCCGCGCTCGCCGATTCGATTCCCGAAGCGGCCGACGACGTGCGCCTGGTCGGCGACTTCCTCGCCTCGGCCAAGCGCGGCATCGCGCGCTGAGCTTCGATCCGGGCGCGGATGAACCCCGACCCACCCCGGTTCGCGATGGTCGCGGGCGAGGCCTCGGGCGACCTGCTCGGTGGCGCGTTGCTCGCCAGCCTGCGCGCGCGCTGGCCGAAGCTCGTCGCCGAAGGCATCGGCGGGCCGCGAATGGCCGAGCGCGGCTTCGTCGCCTGGTGGCCGCACGACAAGCTGTCGGTGCGCGGCTACTTCGAGGTGCTCGGCCACTTCCGCGAGATCCTCGCGATCAGGAACCACCTCGTCGAGCGGCTGCTCGCCGACAAGCCGGACGCCTTCATCGGCGTCGATGCGCCCGACTTCAACCTCGGCGTCGAGGCCAAGCTGAAGGCCGCGGGCGTGAAAACGATTCATTTCGTCAGCCCTTCGATCTGGGCCTGGCGCGGCAACCGCATCGCGGCCATCGGCCGCGCCACCGACCTGGTCCTCTGCATCTTCCCGTTCGAGCCCGAGATCTACGCCCGGCGCAGCATCAACGCCGTCTACGTCGGCCACCCGCTCGCCAGCGCCATCCCGTTCGAGGTGCCGCGCGCCGCCGCCCGCACCACGCTCGGCATCGATGCCGGCGCGACGCTGGTCGCGCTGCTGCCCGGAAGCCGGCGCTCCGAGATCCGCTACATCGCGCCGCGCCTGTTCGCCGCCGCCGCCGAGATGAGCCGCTCCCGGCCCGGGCTGCGCTTCGTCGTTCCGATCGTCCCCGGCCTGCGCGATGCAATCGAGGCGCTGCGCAACGAGCACGCGCCCGGGGCCGCCATCACGCTCGTCGACGGCCACGCGCACGAAGCGCTCGCCGCCTGCGACGTCGCGATCGTCGCCAGCGGCACGGCGACGCTCGAGGCGGCGCTCTTCAAGCGGCCGATGGTCGTCGTCTACGTGATGCACTTCCTCAGCTGGCCGATCGGCAAGCTCATGCACTACCAGCCGTGGATCTCGCTGCCGAACATCCTGCTGCGCGAGCACGCCGTCCCCGAGCTGCTGCAGGGCGATGCGACGCCGGCGAAGATCGCCGCCGCCGCCTTCAAGTGGCTCGACGACCCCGGCGCGGCCGAGTCGCTGCGCGTCCGCTTCGAGGGCATCCACCGGGCGCTCCAACGCGACACCGGCGCGCTCGCCACCGCCGCGATCGAATCCGTCCTCGCCGCCTGACGCCGCCATGCACGCCAAGACCTTCATGCGCGCCGCCAAGCTGCGCGGGATCGTCGATGTCGCCGGGCTGATGGCCGGGGTCGACGAGGTCGGCCGCGGCCCGCTCGCCGGCCCGGTCGTCGCCGCTGCGGTGATCCTCGAGGAGAAGCGGACGATCCGCGGCCTCAACGACTCGAAGCTGCTGACGCCCGAGGAGCGCGAGCGCCTCGACCGCGAGATCAGGAAGCGCGCGATCTGCATCAGCGTCGCCTCGGCGAGCGTCACCGAGATCGACACGCTGAACATCCTGCACGCGGCGCTCCTGGCGATGCGACGCGCCGTCGAGGGCCTCGCGCAGCAGCCGCAGATCGTCCTCGTCGACGGCAACCAGCGGCCGCAGCTGGCGATGCCGGTTCGCACGGTCGTCGGCGGCGATGCCAAGGTGCGCTCGATCTCGGCGGCGTCGATCGTCGCCAAGGTGTACCGCGACCGTCTCTGCATGCAGCTGCACGAGGAGCATCCGCAGTACGGCTTCGACAGCCACAAGGGCTACTCGACGCCCGAGCATTTGAGCGCGCTGCGCGAGCACGGCGCGTGTCCGCACCACCGGCGCAGCTTCGCGCCGGTCCGAAGCGTCCTCGACCGGCTGTTCTGAACAGGCCCCGTCGGTGGCCAACGTCACGCAGATCACGTCCCGGCGCAATCCGCTGCTCGCGCGGCTGAGGAAGCTGGTCGACGACGGCGCGTCGTACCGGCGCCTCGGCGTCGTCCTGCTCGAGGGCGAGCACCTGTGCGCGGCATGGCTGGCGCAGCGGCCGGCGCCCGTGCTGCACGCGATCGTCAGCACGGCGGCATGGGACGAGCCGCACCTGCGCCAGCTGGCACAGGCGGCGGACGAGATCGCGGTCGTCGACGCGGCCGTCCTCGGCCAGCTCGGCACGCTCGACTCGCCGGCGCCGATCGCCTTCCTCGTGCCGGCGCCGGAGCGCGCGACCGTCGGCGCGACCGAGCCGACGCTCGTCCTCGACCGCCTCCAGGATCCGGGCAACGTCGGCAGCGTGCTGCGCAGCGCGGCGGCGTTCGGCTTCACCCAGGCGATCGCACTGGTCGGCACGGCGGCGCTCTGGTCACCCAAGGTCGTTCGCGCCGGCATGGGCGCGCACTTCGCGCTGCGACTCGTCGAGAGCGCCGACGAGGCGGTGCTCGGCCAGCTTGCCGTTCCGCTGTTCGGCACGAGCTCGCACGCCGAGCAGCGCATCGACGAGGCCGCCTTGCCGTGGCCTTGCGCCTGGGTGTTCGGCCACGAAGGGCAGGGCGTCGCCGCCGGCGTCGCTCGGCATTGCCGCGAGATGCTCGTCATCCCCCAGCCGGGTGGCGGCGAATCGCTCAACGTCGCGGCGGCCGCCGCGGTCTGCCTCTACGAGACCGCGCGCCAGCGCGGCCGCTGAGCTGCGCCGAATCCGTTACAACATCGATCGGCCGGTTGTCGATCCGGCCCGGCCGCATTCGACAAGAAGACGGCAGCCGAGGTCGCGCATCCGCAAGACCGCTGCACCTCTTCAGGAGACCCCATGCGATTCATGATCATCCGCAAGGCCGATCGCGACACCGAGGCCGGCGTCATGCCGAGCGAGCAGCTGCTTGCCGACATGATGAAATACAACGAAGAGATGGTGAAGGCCGGCGTCATGCTGGCCGGCGAAGGACTGCATCCGAGTGCGAAGGGCGCGCGCGTGAAATTCTCGAACGGCAGGCCGACCGTCGTCGACGGTCCGTTCGCCGAGACCAAGGAGCTGATCGCCGGCTTCACGATGATCCAGGTCGCCTCGCGCCAGGAGGCACTCGACTGGATCAAGCGCTGGCCGGCGAGCGACGGCGGCGGCAACGTCGAGCTCGAGCTGCGCCAGGTGTTCGAGGCCGAGGATTTCGGCGCCGAGTTCACGCCCGAGATGCGCGCGACCGAGGAGCGCCTGCGCGCCGAGATCGATCAGCGTGCCGGTGGCGCGGCGAAGCGATGACAGTCGATCACGCGGAGGCGACGCGACCATGACGACGCTGCGCTTGCCGACCTACGAGGACGTCGTCGAGGCGGCAGCGCGGATCGACGGGAAGGCGCATCGCACGCCCGTTCTCACCTCGCGCACGGCCGATGCCGAGCTCGGCGCGCGCGTCTTCTTCAAGTGCGAGAACTTCCAGCGCATCGGCGCGTTCAAGTTTCGCGGCGCGTACAACGCGCTGGCGCGCTTCGACGAGCATCAGCGACGCGCCGGCGTCGTCGCCTTCTCGTCGGGCAACCACGCGCAGGCGATCTCGCTGGCGGCGACGCTGCTCGGCATGCCGGCGGTGATCGTCATGCCGCACGACGCGCCGGCCGCGAAGGTCGCGGCGACCCAAGGCTACGGCGCCACCGTCGTCGTCTACGACCGCTACCGCGAAGACCGCGAGGCCATCGGCAGGAAGCTCGCCGAGGAGCGCGGCATGACACTCATCCCGCCCTACGACCATCCGGACGTCATCGCCGGCCAGGGCACCGCCGCCAAGGAGCTGATCGAGGAGGTCGGCACGCTCGACGCGCTCTTCGTCTGCCTCGGCGGCGGCGGCCTGCTCGCAGGCGCCGCGCTGGCGGCACGCGAACTCGCGCCGGCGTGCAAGATCTACGGCGTCGAGCCGGAGGCCGGCAACGACGGTCAGCAGTCGTTCCGGACCGGCCGCATCGTCACCATCGAGACGCCGCGAACGATCGCCGACGGCGCCCAGACCCTGCACCTGGGCGAGCACACCTTTCCGATCATTCGCAGGGAAGTCGCCGACATCCTGACCGCGAGCGACGCCGAGCTCGTCGCTGCGATGCGCTTCTTCGCCGAACGCATGAAGATGATCGTCGAGCCGACCGGCACGCTCGGCTTCGCGGCGGCGCGGCGGATGGGGAGCGAGCTCGCAGGGCAGCGCGTCGGTGTGCTGATCAGCGGCGGCAACATCGACCTGTCGCGGTTCGCCGAGCTTGTCGGCGCCCCGCAGGGCTGAGCGACGGGCGTTCGCGGGCTTCGCGGCCGCAATCGGCCGCCCTATACTGACCTCGGCCTGCCTGCCCGCCGGATCGACGGGCGTCCTGAGGACGGATGCACTTGCAGATCGCAACGCGCCAAGTCGCCGACGCCGTCATCGCCATGCCGGTGGGCCGCATCGACCATCGGACCGCCGGTGAGTTCGAGGCGGCGCTGACGCCGCTGGTCGCCGCTGCCGCGGCCGCAAAGGGCGCCCTCGTCCTCGATTTCTCTCGCATCGAGTACATCAGCAGCGTCGGCCTGCGGGTCCTCATGATCGCGGCCAAGAAGATGCGGGAACGCGAAGCGCCGCTGCTCGTCACCGCGCTGCAGAGCGTCGTCGCCGAGATCTTCGCCATCAGCCGCTTCGACCGCATCCTCACCGTGACCGCGACACTCGACGACGCGATGGCGCTCTGCTCGCCCGCCGCGCTTGCCCAACACCGAGCGGGTTCTTCGCCGGCGCCATGAAGGCAGTGCGGTTCTGGGGAACGCGGGGCTCGCTTCCGGTCGCGCTGACCGCTCGCGACGTGAGGGAGAAGATCCTCGGCGTGCTGCGTGCCGCGCGCGGCCGACCGCTCGCCAGCGAGGCGGATGTCGAGTCGGTGCTCACCGGCCTGCCGTTCGCCGCGGTGGGCACCTACGGCGGCCACAGCTCGTGCGTGCAGATCGACAGCGGCGGGCCGGAGTTCTTCGTCTGCGACATGGGCAGCGGCCTGCGGCCGTTCGGCCAGTGGGCGACGGCGCAGCGCAAGGGCATCGCTCAGACCTTCCACATCTTCATGTCGCACCTGCACTGGGACCACATCATGGGTCTCCCGTTCTTCGTGCCGGCGTTCATTGCGGGTAACCGCGTCGTCATCTACGGCAGTCATGAGGGGCTCGAAGCGGCGTTGCGGCGGCAGCAGGACAAGCCTTCGTTCCCGGTCGATTTCTCGATCTTCGGCGCGAAGCTCGAATTCGTTCATCTCGAGCCGGGGCGAACGCGCGAGGTCGCCGGCGTCGCGGTGACGTCGATGCTGCAGCGCCATGCCGGCGACTCCTACGGCTATCGATTCGAAGGGCAGGGCAAGGTCGTCGTGTACTCGACCGATTCCGAGCATCCGCTCGCGCAAGCGGAGCACGCCGAGCGCTTCGTGCGCTTCTTCCACGGCGCCGACCTGGTCATCTTCGACGCCATGTACTCGCTCGCCGACGCCATCTCGGTCAAGGCCGACTGGGGCCATTCCAGCAACATCGTCGGCGTCGAGCTGTGCCAGATGGCCGAGGTACGCCACCTCTGCCTCTTCCATCATGAACCGGTCTTCGACGACGCCGCCATCGATGCTGTCCTGGCCGAGACCCGCCGCCTCGAGGAGATCACTCGCGGCGCTCACCCCCTGCACGTCAGCGCGGCCTACGACGGGATGGAAATCGCGCTGTGACGCCGCGCGCCGAGCGCAGGGCGGCGGCGGGCTGGATCGATCGCATCGGGCTTGTCGGCATCGTCCTGAGCCTGGCCTTCGCGGCGCTCACGTGGCTGCAGCCGGCGTGGGCCGACCGGCTGCAATCGGCCTGGTTCGACGCTTACCAATCGCTCGCGCCGCGCCAGGTCAGCGTCCTGCCCGTCACCGTCGTCGAGATCGACCAGAAGAGCCTGGCCGCGATCGGGCAATGGCCCTGGCCTCGCACGCACCTCGCCCGCCTGGTCAACACCGTCAACCGGGCCGACGCGGCTGCCATCGGGCTCAACGTCCTGATGCCCGAAGCCGATGCCTTGTCGCCCGAGCGGCTGCTGTCGGATGCGACGGTGCAGGACCGATCGGTGGCCGCCGCGCTGCGAAGCCTGCTCTCCTACGACGCCATGCTGGCCCGGGCGCTGGCCTCGGCACCTACGGTGCTGGCCTTCGTCGGAACGGGCGATGCCTCGTGGGCGCCGTTGCGGGCAGCGCCCATCACGGTCCAGGCGAAGCGAACCGGCGGCGACGCGCCCGAGCTGGTGGTCGTCCATCACGCCGGCGCGCTGACGAGCATCGACGAGCTGAACAGCCAGGCCAGCGGCTGGGGCCTGATCTCGGTCGATCCCACGCGCGGGATCGTGCGCCGCATCCCGCTCGTCGCAAGCGTCCAGGGCACGCTCGTGCCGACGCTGGCCGTCGAGATGCTGCGCGTGGCCTATCGCGCCCCCGTGATCCGGCTGACGGCGACGGGCAGCTCGATGACCGGCCTCAGCGTCGGCACCACGCGCGTGCCGACCGAGAATGACGGCGCGGTTCGCGTCTACTACTCGAAGCACCGCGCCGATCGCTTCGTCTCGGCGGTCGATGTTCTCGAGGACCGGGTCGACGCTGCGCTCCTGCGCAAGCAGCTGGTGCTGATCGGACCGAGCGCATTCGGCCTGCAGGACGTCCAGGACACGCCGATCGGCGAGCGGATGTCGGGCAGCGAGATCCAGGCGCAGCTGCTCGAGAACCTGCTCGACGGCACGTTGCTGAATCGGCCGCGCTGGGCGCCCGCCGCCGAGGCGTTCCTCGTTCTCGTGTGCGGCGTGCTGCTCGTCTGGGCGATGCGCCGCCTGCACCCGCTCAGCGCCGCATTGCTCATGCTGATCCTGGTCGCGCTCTCGGTGCTCGGCGCGTTCGCGCTGTTCCGCGTCGAGCGCGTGCTGCTCGACGCGGCGACGCCGAGCCTCTACCTTCTGCTGACCTTCGGCATCCTGCTCGTGCTCTCGCTCGCTGAATCGACTCGGCAGCGCAGGTCGCTCGAAAGCGTCGTCCAGGGCCAGCGCGAACGGACCGCGCGCATCGCCGGTGAGCTCGAGGCGGCGCAGCGCATCCAGACCGCGAGCCTGCCTCGCCCCGACCTCCTGCGCGGCGATGCGCGCGCCGATCTGTACGCGGCGCTGACGCCCGCCCGAGAAGTCGGCGGCGACCTCTACGACTACTTCATGCTCGACGACGATCGGCTGTTCCTGCTGATCGGCGACGTCGCCGGCAAGGGACTCACCGCCTCGATCTTCATGGCGGTCAGCAAGGCCCTCTACAAGGGCCTGATGATCCGCACCCCGCGCGCCGACATCGGCGACATCATGACCGCGGCGAACGCCGAGGTGTCGCGCGACAACGTCGAGATGCTCTTCGTCACGGTCTTCGCTGCGATCCTCGACCTGCGCAGCGGCGAGCTCGCGTATTGCAACGCCGGCCACGAGAATCCTTTCGTGATGCGGCCGGGCGACCCGCATCCCGAGCGGATCGGCGACGGCGACGGGCCGCCGCTGTGCGCCATGAGCGACTACGACTATCGCAGCGCCTGCCGCCGGCTCCTGCCGGGGGAGCTGCTCTGCCTGATGACCGACGGCGTCACGGAAGCGCAGAACCCGGCCGGCGAGCTCTATGGCCATGCCAGGGCCGAGCGGATCATCGGCGAGCTCTTCGGCGCCGACGCCAGCGCCCGCGAGCTCGTGACGGCACTGCGAGCCGACGTGCTGGAGTTCGAGGACGGCGCCGAGCCGAACGACGATCTGACGCTGATCGCGCTGCGCTGGAACGGCCCGGCGCCCGCGGCGCCCGCTGCACGGGGCTAGCTGGACATGCGCGCGGCGTCAGCGAACCAGGATCTCGACCCGCCGGTTGCGCGGCTCGGCGACGCCGTCGCCGGTGGGAACCGCCAGCTCGCGCTTGCCGCGGCCGATCGTCACCACCTTGTCGGCGGCCAGGCCGCGCGCCGCGAACGCCGCACGAACGACATCGGCGCGCTGGCGCGACAGCGCGTCGTTGAGGGCGTCGTTGCCGACGGTGTCGGTGTGGCCGATGACGATGACGTCGGCGACCGGCCGCTTGGCGATCTCGGCGAACACGGTGTCGACGACCCGCTTCGACTCGTCGGTGAACTCGTCCTTGCCTTCGACGAAGAAGAGCGTGAACTGGGCCGGCGGCAAGGGCTGTGCCGCGAGCGCGGCGCCGTACTTCGTCTGCACTTGCTGGGCGTTCGATGCGAAGGCTTCGGCGCTGCTGCGGCTCAGGCGTGCGCCGGCGTAGGGCTGGGAGAGGACGACCTGGCGTTCGCCCTGCGTGACGGTCACGGCCGTTTCCTGCCCTGCCGCGTTCGGCAGCAGCACGATCGTCTCCTTCGGGCCGGCGCAGGCGACGAGCAGCGTCGCGACGAGGAGGCCGGCTCCGCGCGCGCGCCTACTCATCGACCGACACCACGAACTCGGTGCCCCGCACGCCCAGCACCGCCGACGGCGTCCGGACGGTCATCGATTGCGGCGACTTCTTGGCGATGCGGCCCGACACCACCGCGAGCGTGCCGCGGCGCAAGCGGGCGTCGAAGCGGCCGTCGCTCGTGGTCGGGTCGAACTCGAAGTGCTCCAGGCTCAGGATGCTGTTCGGCCCGGCCGAGAGCAGGGAGTTGTCGCGCATGGTGATCCCCACCGAACCGTCGGCGCCGGTCCGCAGCACGTCGTCGGCCTCGAGCACCAGGCCGACGCGCCCGGGCAGCGACTGGCCCTTGCGCTCGACGGACACCTGGCCGGTGACCACCTTGATCTGGCCGACGTCGGCCTGCGCGACGTGGCAAAGGCCGAGGAGTGCCGCCACCAGCAGGCCGCGCCCGCGCAGCAACATCGTGATCATCAGCACCCCTCCGCGGCTGGTTGTTGTTATCGAGAGCAGGGAGCTTAACCTGCGCCGGAGCGCTGACCATGCCTGCCGCTGACGATTGCACCGTTCGCGCCCGGATGGAAGCCCTCGCGGAGGCGATCGAGTTCGTCGAGGCGTTCTGCAGCGAGCGCGGCGTGGCCGAAAGCGACGGCCTGCGCCTGTCGCTGGTGCTCGAAGAGCTGTTCACCAACACCGTCGTGCACGGCCATGGCGGCGGCAGCGACGCGCCCGTGCGGCTCGGCCTGCGCGCCGACGCGTCGCATCTCGAGCTGTCGTACGAGGACGATGCGCCGCCGTTCGATCCGCTCGATCACCTGGCTCGAGCGCCGATCGATCCGGCTGCCGGCATCAGCGAACGGCCGATCGGGCACCTCGGCATCCCCTTGATCGTCAACATGGCCGAGCGGATCAGCTATGTGCGCGAGGACGGCTGCAACCGCATCCGGCTGGCACTGCGCCGGCACGGCGGCCTCAATACGCCAGCCGGTCCGGCCTGAGGTCGCGCAGGATCGTCGTCGCGATCTCCTCGATCGACTTGTGCGTCGACGACAGCCAGGCGATGCCTTCCTTCTTCATCATCGT
>Ga0068854_100002974_pt1 | contig 10513 bp, 7 predicted proteins | sample KBSCornC42_FD_66590 | JGI IMG/M metagenome (GOLD analysis project Ga0068854, IMG submission 66590) | Corn rhizosphere microbial communities from Kellogg Biological Station, Michigan, USA - KBS Corn C4-2 | ecosystem: Host-associated > Plants > Roots > Rhizosphere > Soil ... | reverse complement strand
CGTAGTTGCCGATGTAGGGATTCGAGGTCCAGCCCCAGAAGCCGTCGGCGGTCAGGCCGGTGCCGATGTCCTGGTAGACCTTCCAGCTGATGCCGGCGGCCGTGAGGCGCTCCGGGTAGGTCGACCACCCGTAGCCCGCCTCGGCGTTGTCCACGACGGGGCCGCCGCCCGAGCCGTCGTTGCCGACCCAGCCGGTCCACATGTGGTACCGGTTCGGGTCGGTCGGGCCCAGCAGCGCGCAGTGGTAGGCGTCGCACACGGTGAACGCGTCGGCGAGCGCGTAGTGGAACGGGATGTCCTGGCGCGTGAGGTAGGCCATCGTGTTCGTGCCCTTGGCCGCGATCCACTGGTCGTAGCGCCCGCCGTTCCAGGCCAGGTGCGTGGTGGACCAGTCGTGCGGCGTGCCGTCGAGGAACTGCAGGCCCAGGTTGGGCGCGTCGGGATGGAACGGCAGCAGCTCGCCGCCGTTGTTCGGCTGGTGCCACACGCTCTTGCCGTTGGGCAGCGTGGCCGGGCGCGGATCGCCGAAGCCGCGCACGCCCTTCATCGTGCCGAAGTAGTGGTCGAACGAGCGGTTCTCCTGCATCAGGATGACGATGTGCCGGACGTCCCTGATCGTGCCCGTCTCGCGATGCGCCGGGATGGCCAGCGCCTTCTGGATCAGGCCGGGCACGGCGTTGGCGCCGACGGCACCGGCCGAGGCGGCGAGGCGGAGGAAGTTGCGGCGATTCGATTGGGTCATCGGGGGCTCCTGGCGCGTGGCGACGCGTTGCTTGTCGAGCCCCGGATGCTCGGAAGGTGCGATGTCAGCGCGGTGACATCGCACCCACCCCCCTAGCCTGCCTTGCGTGAAGCTTTCCGTGGGGTGACGGCCCCGCCGATGGACACGCCGTCGTCATATGGGCTGCCCACGATCGCGGCTCGGCCGGTGGTGGCGCATTCCCGCGAACCGCCCGCCGCGAGAACCACAAGTCAAGCCAGGAGCCAGACAGCCATGAAGAAACTCTTCCTCGCCGCGTGCATCGCGGCGTCGTTCGTCGCGGGCGGCGCCCATGCCGCGCAGGGCCGCGTGCCCGAGGGCATCCCGTCGCTCGACCATGTCTTCGTGATCATGATGGAGAACCACGCGTACGCGCAGGTCGCGGGCAACCCGCAGGCGCCGTTCATCAACGCGATGATGGCCAAGGCCAATGTCGCGAAGAACTACTACGCGATCGCGCACCCCAGCCTGACGAACTACCTCGAGGTGGTCGGCGGCTCCAACTTCAACAACCTGTCCGACCAGTACCCCGACTGGCACGACACGGCCTGCATCTCGAGCATCGCCCCGGGCCGCGCCACCAACACCGACAGCCCGGACACCGGCACCATCTGCCCGATCGCCGGCCATCACGGCAGCGATGCGCCCACGCCGGCGCTGGACCTGACGATGAACGAGACCTCGGCCCCGCCGCTGACCAACATCGACGGCACGCGCTCGATCCCCGCCAGCAACGACATCGACGGCATCACCATCGCCGACCAGCTCGTGCGCGCCGGCAAGACGTGGAAGAGCTACCAGGAAGGCCTGCCCGAGACCGGCGCCGACGGCGTCAACATCAGCGACGGCTTCTACAGCGTGGGCGGCAAGAACGCGAAGGGCGTGGGCGTCACGTCCGACTTCGCGGCGCTGTCGACGGCCGGCAACCCGGTGTCGGCGGCCAACGTCGTCGCCCTGTACGCGGTCAAGCACAACCCGTTCGCCTACTTCGCCTCGGTGCAGGAAGGCTGGAACCCCGAGCTCAGCATGCACCGCATGGCCGGCTTCGACGGCGAGAACGGCCTGTACGCCGACCTCAAGGCCGGCCACGTGCCCAACTTCGCCTTCATCGCGCCGAACCAGTGCGAGGACATGCACGGCCGCGGCAACGGCACGGCGTTCTGCAACTACGACGCCGACGACAACGGCACGCAGACCGGCCTGAACCCGTCGCTGATCCTGCAGGGCGACATGGCCGTTCAGCGCATCGTCACCGCGATCAAGGCCTCGCGCACCTGGGCCGAGCGCCGCAGCGCGATCGTCATCCTGTGGGACGAGAACGACTACAGCACGCGCACGTCCAACCAGGTCGTGACCATCGTCGACACGAACTACGGCCAGCACCGCGTCGCCAGCACGAGGTTCTACGACCACTACTCGCTGACGAAGACGCTGGACGCCGCGTTCGACCTGCCCTGCCTGAACCACGCCTGCGACAACGGCGTGGAGGTGATGTCGGACCTGTTCCGCCCCTGATGCGATCCTGCCGCGCCCGGGCGGGCCGCACTGCCCGATGAGCCGCGCCGCGCTCGCGCTGGCCCCGCTGCTGCTCGCCGTGTCCGCACCCGCGGATGCGGCGGGCAGCGCCGTTCCCGCGGTCCCGCCCCCCGCGGCGAGCGCGCCGACGGACGCCCTGCCCTTCGACCCGCGCAGCACCGGCACGGCACCGTGCGGCCGCGGCGTGCCCGCCCCCGGCCACGCGATGCCCGAGCTGCGGCCGGCCGCCGGCGGCGCGACGCTCGCCGTGCGGCAGGACGGCATGCGCCTGTGCTACGTGGCCGACGGCGTCGCCGACGCGCCCGTCCTGCGCGCGCGGCCCGGCGGCGAGCTCGTGCTGACGCTGCGCAACGAGATCACCGACCCGTCGCGCATCGAGGCGGCGATGGCGCCGGGCAAGCTGCGCATCGCCAACGACCCGGTGCCGGAGTCGCCCGGCTTCTACGAAGTGCAGCCCGGCATGCACCACGCCGCCACCGGCGCGACCAACCTGCACGTGCACGGTTTCGCGGTGCCCCCGGTCGCGCCTCAGGACGACGTGCTCACCGTCTGCACCGATCCGGCCAGCGGGCCCGCCGGTTGCGGCCGGCGCGAGTTCACCTACCGCTGGCGCATCCCGGCCACGATGCCCGGGGGCCTGTACTGGTACCACCCGCACATGCACGGCGAGGTGCAGGCGCAGATGCTGATGGGGCTGGCCGGCGCCATCGTCGTCGAAGGGCCGGAGCACGACGCGCGCGCCCGGGCCGGCATCGTCGAACGCGTGCTCGTCGTGCGCCAGACGCAGGACCAGGACGCCGGCAGGACGCCCGCGCAATCGATGACCGCCGCCGCACGCGCGCCGGCGTCCGCGCCCGGCGCGCCTGCCGTGCCCGGCAACGCGGTCGACACGGCGCACGAGCTGCTGTGCACCGCCAGCTCGGGCATCGACCAGATCAGCCTGAACGGCACGCCGGTGCCCCTCGGCGACGCGCCCGACGAATCGCTGGCGCGCTTCGAGATCGACGCCGGCACGCGCCAGTACTGGCAGCTGCTCAACGCCGCCACCGACGCATTCCTCAGCCTGTCGCTGCAGGACGAGCAGGGGCGTGCGCTGCCGCTGCAGGTCGTCGCGCGCGACGGCAGCCCGCTGACCGACGACGCGGGCCACCGGCTGCAGCCGGCGCCGACCATCGAGGCGCTGCCCGTGCCGCCCGGCGGGCGCCTCGAGTTCTGGGTCGCCGCGCCGCCGCCGGGCGTCAAGGCGACCCTCGTGACGCACGCGATCGACACCGGCTGCGCCGGCGACCGGCTGCCCGAACGCCGGCTCGCGGTGGTCGTCGCGCGCGGGGACGCGCCGGCGCGCGTCACGCCCGCGCCCGCGCCCGCCCCCGCCCCCGCGCACGCGGCCGGCGTGCACGACGCGTTCACCGGACTGTTGGCACGCCAGGTCGACCGCCGCCGCGTCATCGCGCTGGCCGAATACCCCCGGCCCGGCGCGGACGACCAGACCGACTTCTACATCGCCGAGCGCCGGCCAGGCGCGGTGCTACGGCCCTACATGATGGGCGACGCTCCCGCGATCACCGTGAGGGCGGGCACGACCGAGGAATGGGTGATCGAGAACTGGACGAACGAGCTGCACACCTTCCACATCCATCAGCTGCACTTCCGCGTGCTGGAGGTCGACGGCCGGCGCGAGGCCGCGCCGCCGTTGCTCGACGTCGTCGAAGTGCCGTATGCCACGGCCACCGGCTTGCACAGCAAGGAAGGCCCGGTGCGCCCGGGGCGCGTCCGCATCCGCATGACCTTCCCGGCGGCATTGGCCGGGGATATCCCCTTCCATTGCCATTTGGTCGACCACGAGGACAACGGCATGATGGCAGTGCTCAGAATCGAGAAGCCCGGCGCGCCGCCGCGGCACGCGGAAGCGCTGCCGATGGCGGCCATGCATCACGGGCAGTGACCGTCGCACCGCTGACACGGACGCCGCGCACGCTCGCCGCATCTCGTTGCCAGGGGTCCGCCATGTTCCACCGTCCGCCACGCGCGCTCGTCGCGCTCGCCATCGCCCTGTCCGCCACCGCCGCTTCGCCGTGGGGCGCGGACGGCCATCGCACGGTCGGTGCGCTGGCCGACCGGCTCATCGCGGGCACCCACGCCCAGGCTCGGGTGCGCGCGCTGCTGGGCGATCTCACGCTGGAGCAGGCGTCGGTGTGGGCCGACTGCGCCAAGGGGGTCGATCCGGCGAAGAACTATGCGTACACCTCGGCCGGCAAGTTCCCGGAGTGCGCGGTCTTCGAGACGCCCGAGGGCGAGGCCGAGATGATCGACTTCGTCCGGCGCAACGACACGAACTGCCCGCGCGCGCCGGGCGACGCGCCGTGCCATGCGCAGTACCACTACACCGACGAGTCCTTCCAGCGCCGGCGCTACCACCGGGGCGACGTGGGCACGCGCGACTACGACGTCGTCGCGGCGATCGCCGCGAGCCTCCACGTGCTCGAGGGCGAGCCCGCGCCCGCGCCGTTCGACATCAAGGACAAGCGCGAGGCGCTGCTGCTGCTGTCGCACTACGTGGGCGACATCGCGCAGCCGCTGCACGTGGGCACCGCCTACCTGCAGCCGGACGGCACCGTCGTGGACACGCAGGCGAGCACCTTCGATCCGGCCACCGACACGCAGGGCGGCAACAGGATCGTCACGATCCGCGTGGCCACCAACCACCGCAGCGAGACGCTGCACGCCACCTGGGACGACATCCCCGAGGCCCTGCACTCGAATCACATCGATGCCGGGTGGCTCATGCTGGCGCGCGCCGAGCCGGCTCCGCGCGGCGACATGCAGGCGTGGCCGGCGCAATGGGCGAGCAGCACTCTGACGCAGGCGCGGCTTGCGCTGAAGGACCTGCGCTTCGGCCCCGAGCAAGGCCCGCAGTGGACGGTGCCGCTGACCGGCCGCTACGACGATTCGATGGCACCGATCAAGAAGCGCCAGCTCACCGCCGCGGGCGCACGCCTGGCGCGCACGCTGATGGCGATCTGGCCGTGACCGGGCGTCGCCGCGCGGTGCGCGCCGGTCGAAGCCTTCGCGGTCCGCGGGCGCTCTTGGCGCCGGGTCAATCGACCAGTTGGCCCATCGTCTTGGCACCCAGCGATTCGCCGTGGGCGCCCATGACGCGCGAGATCTCGCGATAGGCGCTCGCCTGCACGCGCTCGGGCAACGGCACGAACTTGGCCTGGCGTGCCAGCGCGTCGCCATGCAGGTAGGCCCAGGTCAGGAAGCGCAGCGTGCGCTCGGCGCGGTCGCCGGCCGCCGCGACGCGCGGCACCGCCACGTAGGTGCCCATCGTGATGGGCCAGGTGCCGGAGCCTCCGAGGTCGTTGAGCTCGGTCGAGAAGTCGCCCGAGGTGTACCAGGTGCTGTGCGTCACGGCCTGGTGGAAGCCGTCGACACCGGCGCTCACCCACTGGCCGTCGGCGTTCTTCACGGACACGGCGGTGAGCTCGTCGTCCAGCACGTAGTTGTAGTCGATGTAGCCGATCGAGTCCTCCGTCGCCTGCACCGTCTTCGCGACCTCGCCGCTGCCCTTGACGGCCAGCGTGCCCGCGGGCCAGTCGAAGTGGCTGGCCACGCCGTACTTCGCCTTCCAGGCGGGGCTGGTGCGCGAGAGGTAGTCCGAGAAGTGGTACGTGGTGCCGGAGCCGTCGGCACGCGCGACGACGCGGATCGCATGGCCGGGCAGCTTGAGGCCGGGGTTGAGCGCCTTGATCTCCGGCGCGTCCCATTGCGTGACCTGGCCCGAGAAGATGCGGCCCAGCAGGTCGCCAGTCAGGTGCAACTGGTTCGGGCCGACCTTGCCGACGTTGACGACCGGCACGACGCCGGTGATGACCGTCGGGAACATCACGAGGTCGTTCTTCTTCAGGTCGGCCGCGCTGGCGATGACGTCGGACGCGCCGAAGTCGACCTCGTGCCTGTTGATCTTGGCCATGCCGGCGCCCGAGCCGACCGGCGCGTACTCGAGCATCGCGCCGCGCGCCTTGGCGTACTCGCTGCCCCAGATCTTGTAGACGGGGGCGGCCGCCGAGGAGCCGGCGCCGGTGATGGAGTCGGCAGGGGCCGCCTGCGCGGCGCCGGCCAGGGCGGCGCCGACGAGCGCCAGGGTGAGGAAGGTGCGGAGGTTCGTCATGGAGAGGGAGGGGCCAACGACTGTTTTGGGGGCAACCCGGCATTTTCCCTGATCCCGATGACAAGGTCATGTGCACTCGTCACAACGCGCCTGGACTTGCCCCTCCGGACGCCGGACCGACCCCTCCCGCCCGGTGCGCGCCGGCCATCGAACTAGGGGGCGTCGAGCGCCGACACGAAATGGTCACGGCGCGGTCACGGCGCGCTCCGACAGTCGCAGATCCCGCGCGTCCCACGAGGTCGCGCGCCATGAACGACAACGGAGTGAGAGCAATGAACAAGCACCTGATGGCCGCGGCGATCGCTGCCGCCATGATCGCGCCCGCCGCGCACGCGACCACCGTCGCCCTGCCCGGCAACGACAGCTGGGCCGAGTTCGACGTCGACGCCACCATCGCGCAGGATTTCGGCAATGGCTGGATCGACACGAACGACGGCTCCGCGCTGAACTTCATGTTCACGGTCGCCCCGGGCATGCACGGCGTGCTGACCGTCGTCGACGCCGGCTTCGCCGGCGACACGTTCACCATCGCCAACTCGGGCAGCGTCATCGGCACGACCTCGAGCGTCCCCGCGGGCCAACCCATCGGCGCCACCGTCCTCGACTACGACGACGCGCTGGCGAACCCGGCCTACAGCCGCGGCGTGTTCACGCTGGCCCCGGGCAGCTACAGCATCAGCGGCTCGCTACTGCAATCGGTGCTCGGCGACGAAGGCGCGACCAGCGGCGGCGTTCGCCTGGCCGTGTCGGCCATCCCCGAGCCAGCGGGCCCGACGCTGCTGCTCGCCGGCCTGGGCGTCGTCGGCCTCATGGCCCGCCGCCGCAAGTCGGCCAACGCGATCTGAGGAGCCCCGCCCCATGAAGACTTCCCTGTCCGCCTTCGGCCGCACGCTCCTGGCCGCCACGCTCGCCGCCGGCTTCGCCACGGCCGCCTCCGCGCAGACCGCCCCCGCGCCGATCAACGTCAAGATCATCGGCTTCAACGATTTCCACGGCAACCTGCAGTCGCCCGGCACCTTCGGCCAGAACACCCTCGTTCCGTCCGCCCAGCGCCACGCCGTGGGCGGCGCCGAATACATCGCGGCGTATGTCGCGCAGCTCAAGGCGCAGAACCCCAACAACGCGGTCGTCGGCGGCGGCGACTTCATCGGCGCCTCGCCGCTGATCTCCGCGCTGTTCTTCGACGAGCCTGCGGTCGAGGTGATGAACCACGTCGGCGTCGACTTCACCTCCGTCGGCAACCACGAGTTCGACAAGGGCTCGGTCGAACTGAAGCGCCTGCAGAACGGCGGCTGCAAGATCACCAACGGCCAGCCTGATCCGAACAGCTGCAAGGGCCTGGGTTCGGCGACGCCCGGCACGTTCGACGGCGCGCACTTCAAGTGGCTGTCGGCCAACGTGATCGAGAACGCCACCGGCCGCACGTTGCTGCCGCCGTACGGCATCAAGACGTTCAACGGCGTCAAGGTCGCGTTCATCGGCATGACGCTCAAGGGCACGCCCGGCATCGTCACGCCCACCGGCGTGGCGGGCCTGAGCTTCCAGGACGAAGCCGACACCGTCAATGCGCTCGTGCCGCGCCTGCGCGCGCAGGGCATCGAGGCGATCGTCGTGCTGGTGCACCAGGGCGGCTTCCAGACCAGCCCCAACGTCGGCGACATCAACGGCTGCGACGGCAACCTGAAGAATGCCGACGGCAGCAAGTCCGACATCGAGAACATCGTCAACCGCCTCGACGACGCGGTCGACCTCGTGATCAGCGCGCACACGCACGCCGCGTACAACTGCTCGGCCAACACGGTCGACGTGAAGAACGTCGGCGGCAGCGCGCAGTCGACGCCGCGCCCGACCGGCCTGGCCAACAAGGCCGGCCGCCTGATCCCGGTGACCAGCGCCAGCGCGTTCGGCCGCATCGTCACCGACATCGACCTGCAGCTCGACCCGAAGACGCACGACGTGACCTCGGTCAGGCCCACCAACCGCCTCGTCGACCGCACCGACCCCGCGATCAACGCCGCGATCACGGCCGACCCGACGGTGCGCAGCATCGTGAACGGCTACAACGCGCTCGTCTCGCCGCTGGCCAACGCGGTGGTCGCGACGATCACCGGCCCGCTGCCGAACTCGGCCAACGGCGCCGGCGAGATGCCCGCGGGCGACCTGATCGCCGACGCGCAGCTGGCGGCCACGCAGCCGGCCTCGCTCGGCGGGGCGCAGATCGCGTTCATGAACGCCGGCGGCGTGCGCAACCCGGGCTTCGTCACGGCCACGAACACGTACCCGTACGCGCTGACGTATGGCGACGCGTTCACGGTGCAGCCGTTCGGCAACAGCCTGGTCACGATGACCGTCACCGCCATGCAGCTGAAGGCGCTCCTCGAGCAGCAGTTCAGCGGCTGCGCCGGCCAGACGGCCAACCGCGTGATGCAGACGTCCAACGGCCTGAAGTACTCGTGGAGCGCCAGCGCGCCGGCGTGCTCGAAGATCGTCGATGCCAGCTACACGCCGACCGACGTCACCGTCGCGCCGCCGGTGGTCACCGGGCCGACCGAGATCATCGTCAGCGGCGGCGCCGTGCAGAACCCGGGCAAGACCTACCGCATCACCGTCAACAACTTCATGGCGACGGGCGGCGACGGCTTCGGCGTGCTGCTGGGCGGCACCAACGTCCAGGGCGGCGCGCAGGACATCGATGCGCTGGTGGCCTACCTGGCCAGCTTCAAGTCGCCCAAGCCGGCGTACGACCCGAGCCTGCCGGCGATGGGCATCCCGCGCGTGACGCAGCTGCCTTGAGCGTCGTCGCGCTGGCGCGGCGCGGGAGCGTCGCGCTGCTGATCCTGGGGGCGTGCGGCGCGCTGCACGCCCACGACGGCGAGGCCGCCGCCGCGGCGCGGATGCCGCAGCGCGTGGCGCTGCTGGCACGCGCGCAGGCCGAACTCGAACACGGCGACGCCAGCGCCGCGCTCGACGACTTCGAGCGCGCCGCGATGATGCTGCATGCCGCGGACGCCGAGCTGGGCCTGATCCGCGCCGCGATGCAGGACGGCCAGTACCGCCGCGCGCTCGCGTTCTGCGCCCACACCGCCGGCGAGCACACGGACGACGCCGACGGCGGCGTGCTGTACGCCTGGCTGCTGCGCATCGGCGGCCAGGCGGTGCAGGCCTCGCGCACGCTCGCGGACGCGCGGGCACGCGCGCCTGGGGATGCGCTGGTCGCCGCGGTCGACCGTGCGTTCGCGTCGCCGCTGCCCGTCGCCGATGGCGTGCTGCTGCAGCCGGCGCATCGGCTGGCGCCGTGGCCCGTGATTCTGGGCACGCAGGCGCCGCCGCCGGCGTCCGCCCGCTTCGCCTCGAACGCGGTGCTGGTCGACGACGGCGGCGCCGCGCTGCTGCCCCTGTCCGCCCTGCCGTCGCTCGCGAACGCGCGCGTGTGGGTGCGCAACGGCCTCGGACAGGCGACGGCAGCGACGCCGGACGCCGGCGACGCCGCGCTGTCGGCGTGCGGTCTCGCACGCCTCGTGCTGGCCGCCCGGATGCCGCTCGGCGACTCGAAGGCGACGACCGGCCGCGTGCCGTTCGCGGGCAGCCCGGGCTACGCCCTGCAATTCGGCAACGGCGACGCGCCCGCCTGGCCGGTGCTCACGCAAGGCTTTCTCGGCGGCCTGGTGCGCGACTCCGAACTGCGCAAGCTCGGCTTCGACGGCGGCGCCGGTGCGCCGGTGCTCGACGCCAAGGGAACCCTCGTCGGCATCACGCTGGCACCGGTCGATGGCGATGCGACGTGGCGGCCCCTGCCGTCCTTCGCGGCGTCGCAGCCGCCCGCGCCAGCGCCCGCGGGGCCGGCCCTGGTCGCGCCCGACCAGGTCTACGAATCGGGCCTGCGCCGCGCGCTGCAGGTGCTCGTCGACGCGCCGCGCTGAGGACCTTGTCGCGATTGCCCGCGCGGGCCTGCCGGTCGCATCGCCGGTGATACGCTGGTCGCGCGCGGTGTCGCGTCGACGCGGACCATTGGCGCTCTCCCGCAACGAACTAGGATCACCGACATG
>Ga0068854_100002970_pt1 | contig 10521 bp, 9 predicted proteins | sample KBSCornC42_FD_66590 | JGI IMG/M metagenome (GOLD analysis project Ga0068854, IMG submission 66590) | Corn rhizosphere microbial communities from Kellogg Biological Station, Michigan, USA - KBS Corn C4-2 | ecosystem: Host-associated > Plants > Roots > Rhizosphere > Soil ... | reverse complement strand
TCAATAGACCTGCAGCACTGCATCTTCAAAAACGATGCGGCCGGACGGCTTCTCGCACCGCAGACGCGGCGGATCCCATCCACACCCGCGTCTGGCCGGCCGCAGACATTGGTCGAACTCCCCGAACGAGTGCGTCTTTCGGGCGTCCAGTGAGGCGCCTCGCATCTGCTGTCCCATCATTCAACGCTGCAACCGGCCTCTCTTCGTTGGCTGCCCGTCCGCTGCCGCGCGCCATGCGCATGCCTGGCAGCCACAACTGCCCGAGCAAGGCTCGACACAATAGGATCTGCATCGACACGGCACAAGTCGAGTCGCTTTCTTGCGCACTACAAAGAAGTCGGCGAGGTTAAAGAATCCGTTTGTTGCTCGGTAGCGGAGCAGACCTTCTTCAGTCGGATCGGGATTTACCTTCATATGAACCCCCTATGGGAAAGTCATCATGCGACCGCAGCCAAGCAAAGAAGGCCCGAGCTTCTTTGTCGGGAACTTCTTTGGGTTTGCACGTAATTAGGATGAAGAGATAGGTGACATCTCAACTTTCCCTGGCGATATATTCAGCGCTTTTTATCGTCGTCACGCGCCTTGCCTACGTCCTTCTGAAGCTTTCCTGCATCCTTCTCCAAGCGACCGGCCGCCTCTTTGGCGGGATTCCCGGTCGCTTTCCCAGCAGCCTCTTTCAGGCGCCCTTGACTTCATGCTTGGCGCCTTCGATTCGGTTCTTGTCCATGATGAACTCCTGTCGCCGGATTGCGACATCTGTGACACCACGATGCTACGCACTGGTCAGCACCAGCTCTGTACGTCGGCACACACACCAGGACGAAGGCTGGTACGCCCCCGATTCCGTAGACACCTGATAGTGTCTATTGAGGATCGGAGGATCTATGACCAGCAAGCGTTTCACCGACGAGTTCAAGGCCGAGGCGGTCAAGCAAGTCAGCGAGCGTGGTTAACCTAGAAGGCAGCTATCAGAGTTCAGCGATAGGTAACTTTGCGCATGACTTCCGCATGATCTTCCCTGGAATAGGCACGCCAGCGGTCAACTAGCTTCTCCAGATGACACCACGCCAGCTGCTCATTTCCCTTTTGTGGATCACGAAGCCATTTGCGAACCTCCTCACCGCGATCAAAGAGCTTGATCACATGCTCGCCCAACGCTTCGTAAATCATCTGCTCATCAATGTCGCCGGCTTCGATGCCGACCGCCATGAATTCGTAGTAATTGAGCATGTACTTGAGCGCAATGATGCTGCGGGCGGCTCGCAGACGCTTGGTCGTCTCCACATCGTCCTTGACGTATGCATCCTGCGCTTTCTTTAGCGCGTTGGGGGCGTACAGCTCGCTCGGAATATCGTCGACGTCCGACTTGGTCGGCAACCGCTTGCGCACGATATCGGACTGTTTGAGGAATTCGGAATTGGTGCGCGTGCTCAGCACCAGTGACACCGCATGACTCGTACGCTGGCTTCGCCGCCCGGATTGAAACGTGATATACCAGCCCAAGCCTGCCGCCCAGACAGCCACCAGCGGAGCAGGAAGATCCAGCAATTTCGCCACCGGACTTCCATCTGACCGCAGATTGCCGAGGATGAAATAGCACGACAGGTAAAAGGCCACGAGACTTATGACGAACACGACAGAGACAACGATGCATACGGACAGCACCGACTCGTAGCCCTGACGCGCCATGGTCAGCACGGGCCTGGCAAACGCTGCGATCAGAAAAGCATCGATGGCGGCAAGCCACCAGCCGAAAACGTAGTTGTCCATCGACTTAGTGCAGTAGACCGTCAACGCTACGAGAAAAAGCGTGTGCGTCACGACCAGGAGCGTAACGCTCCCCTTGTCGAACGCCTGCGTCAGGCGCCTCAGCGTCCCGATGTCTTCCTTGATGCTCATATTTCCCCCTGAAACGCCAGAGGGCCCCGACCGGGACCCTCCGTTTTGCTGCGTCAAGATCTGCTGATTAGCAGTCGGACGTACCCTGTTGACGGACCATGTCGCTCTCCTCGTCAGATGACTACTTCTTGAGACGCCAGCAAGAACCCCCTGGTCCTCGCATTTATTTGTCTCAATTCCTCAGCGTAAAAACAAGTACAACTATCGAATTCGGTCGAAGATTGTACATCACTTAGATGGAAGCGATTGACTCAAGTTCAATGCAGCCCAATTGGCGCAAGAGACGTAACCAACTGATACTTAAGAAAACCCAGGGCCGCCTAGGAAAATCCTACTTGCCATTTAATAAAATATTAACAATAGGACCTGCCACCGCGGCGCATGGCTCACTCCTTGTATCGGCAGCCGCGCGCCGAACTTTAGTCAACAAATCGTGACGGTGCGCCTTATGGCGCATATCCGCAGCTGTCTTCAACCGGCCGGAACGGGCGGCGACCTGTCCATCCGACTTCGATATCACTGTTGCTGCATAGGCCGTTCCCGGAACTGAGCGCGGCTCAGGCGGCGCGGCGATCAGCGGTTCAGGCGGTTACCTTAGATACCTAATCGAAGGGAGCTGGTTATTATTTCAGGCTCAGCATTGTCAAGACAGATCCATCAGGTAGCTTCATCGATTGACACTGAACGTCTTTGCCCCCCGTGATGGAGCCCGACAACCAGCGGCTTGCAGGTTCAAGATGAATCGGCGTCCGTCCTCCCTGGCTCCCATAAAGCAAGTCAAACGCAGGACTATCGTGGTGGAGTTCGGCCGTCAAAACGAACAGGTCTGTCGGCGCAGCGCCTCCGCGTATGAACCACCCTATTCGATTGGGTCGATGGCACACGACCCATGCCGGGAGCGGCGCGTGCCGAACGAGCTTGATGGCCGCAGCCGTCATACTCGACCTGAACGTTTTGGCCACCGTTTGGGCAGCGTCCAACGTTGGTGCCAATGCACGGGCTGTAGGTGCGACCAGGTAGTCCGGAAGAATGAGCTGGCTGGCATAGGCGTTGGCTTCCGTCTCCTTGGAGCGAGCACCCATGTCCGATGGACTGATGTCGTCGCTGGAACAGAGCGCTCCACCGGAGTAGCGATCACGCATCCAGTGGGCGAGCTCGTGAGCCAACGAAAACCGCTGCCGGCCGATGTTGGCGGCGTTCTGTCTTACGCTGATGATGCCTCGGTCGTCCACCACCACTAGGCGAGCTTCACACCCGCTCAGCGGTCGGTAACGCACCGCCACTCCTTCCGCTGCCGCAATCGCGTCGAGATCGATATGCTCTGGTTCCACAACCCCATGGCGCCAAAGGAGCGCCTCCGCGGGCGAGAACGCGGTGGGATCAATCCTCATGCTCGTCGGGAACAATGGCACCCGCGTCCACCAGGTCGTCGTAGAGCGTTTTCCAGTCCTCGTCTGACTGATGCTTGCCGTCTCGGAAGGCCAGGCCGAGTTCTGGCCGCGCGGCAAAGACTCCTCTAACAAGCGCTTTAAGCGCGTCGATGTCAGGCCGCTTGCGCACGCGTCCACTCAGTGGGACGTATTCGGTGTTCTGCACGGGCCGCGCCTCGCGCAGAACACGCGCCGCCGTCGCCCGCATAGACGCTCGCCACCGTTCGGCTTCCACCTGGGTGTCCACCCCCGCCTCCTTGTCCTCCTTGACCAACTCTTCGGCAGAAAGCGACATAGCGTCCTGGGCAGCGAGCAATCGCAGCCTCATCAGGTCGTGTCGGTCGTCGCGCTTGCTCATGGCCGTTCTCCGCCCAGGCCAAGTTTTGTGAGCCCACGGCGCAGGCGCCGGCGGGCGGTGTTGTACTGGGTCACCGTCATACCTGCGGACTCCTGAATTTCGCGTGGACGCTGCCCATCGCGCAAACACAGCACGAGCATGAGCACCTCCTCATCATTCGCAAAAAAAGCCTCGATGTCGGCAAACACTTTCGCAGACTTTGCCGACTCAGCAGCGCGCTCTTCTTCGGTCGCGCACTCCTCCTCGGTCGACGCCGCACGCAGCGGCCCGATAGCGAAATCGGAGTAGGCCACGCCTTCCGGCACAAAGTCCGCCAGTGAGTCCGTAAGAGTCTGGGTCGGAGACTCTGTCGAAGCATTGGCGATCGAGGACATGGTCATGATGAGGAACGCGACGAACGGCACGTGGAGCGGCCAATGCCGCCCTTTGGCCTGGCCGGCACCATGCATCGCCCGGGCGATCGCTTCGTTCATGAGTTCGAGCGGATCGGTGTATTCGGAGCCATAGAGGAACGCCGAGCCCGCCCGTCGCAACCGGGCGTAGTCCTCGTCGGTCAGATCCTCGATGGCCGTGCGGATCTGCTCGGCCGTGGCGATTGGTTTCATTTCATGGCCTGCCGAGTCCATCGACTCCTCCTTGACCACCTAATGCGGACCAGGGCAAAGACTCGGACATCCCCCGCCGATGTCCGAGTTCTCGGAGGGCGCCGCACCTTTGGGGGAACGGCTCTCCGTGCCGCGATGAGAAGGATACTAAATGAACGGCAAGCGCAACCAGCATGGGGTTCCTCACGCCGACGGGGGCCGTTCGTGGCGAGAGCGTCGAGCGCGTCAACGGCATGTAAGGCATCCAGGCCGGGCCGCCGCCGTGACCCGCGGCCTCGCCCGCAGCCAGGGCATGGAGCTCATTGTCCTTGGGCGCCATGGGCACATCCAGTCGAAAGATAGTTGCGGCCGCGTTCCGTGCCCGCCGAAAGGTTGAAGACCGGGGCTGCTTTGGCGGCCTTTCCTTTTTTCCGATTCCCGACCACGAGGAAGCAATCATGGCTCTGTACAAGTATTCGACGCATCTGGCTAAGAGCGATCACGTCGCATTCGACGAGCAAAGCGAGCCCGGCACCAAGGCAGAAAACGCCGGCATCTATCGCTGTGTGGCGTGCGGCGACGAGATCGGCATCGCCAAGGGTCATACCCTGCCGCCACAGAACCACCACCAGCACTCCGCAGGCCTAGGGCGCATCCGTTGGCAACTCATCGTCTACGCGCAACCGAACGGATGATGACTACTGTCGGTCACGCGAAAAGCAAGGGGCGTTGAAGTGGCCGATTCGTGCCCAGTGCTGACTAGGCTTCCTAGCGCTTCTCGCTGAGCGCTAGGCAGAGAGGCGAGGAGGACGCGAATCTCCTCTTGCATGTCCGAGTTTTCGTCGAGCCCCGCATCTACTTCCATGGGCTCACAAGGTCGATGCGATGTCTCGAACCCGAAGACCGCCGCCCCCTAAGTCCGGATATCAGGAGAAAAACTAATGAATGCCGAAAAGAAAAAGACAAACATCTTCGTCAACGAGGACCATCACCAGATCGAGACGAAGACCATCACTTACGAACGCGTCGTCGATCTGTACCTTGGCGAAGGCAAGCCGCCTTCTAAGCAGTACGTCATCAAATATTCGCACGGTCCCTCGGAGAACCCGAGCGGAACGCTCGCACCCGGAGAAGAGGTCAAGATTAAAGATGGCATGCGATTCCGTGTTTCTGGAACTGGTGAGTCGTAATTCGTTCGTCCAGGATCTTCACGAACTCGGCTATCACGCCGATTTCGTAGGAGGCTATTTCGTGCTCTATGGATTGCCGTATCTGGATCAAGCTGGTGCCCTACAGCACGGCGACCTGTTCAGCCCAGTCAACCTCGGTGCCGACAACGTCATCGAGCCCACCGGCACCCATCAGGTCTGGTGGCGAGGTGGCCGACCGCACGCCAAGGGGGGCACCGAACTGGGTATCAGCCCTACCGCGGCAGCCGTCCAAATCGTCCCAGGCGTCGTGACCGACCTAGCGTTCTCCTTGAAGCTGCTCGACGACAACCAGCAGAAGCGCAACTACGTGTCTTTCCAGGAGAAGATAGAAACGTACCTCGATGTCATCGTTGGGCCGGCTATGGCAGCGCATTCAAGTGCTACTCCGCTGCGCGGCATCGAGCGACGGGCCGCGGAACAGGGATCGCCGCTTCGGCTCCCCGACACCTCGTCGGCGAACTACGGCATCAATGATGTCGCCGATCGTCTACGCGGCAAGAAGGTGGCCATCATCGGACTCGGGGGCACAGGCTCTTGCATTCTGGACTTCATTGCCCGAACGCACCTGGATACCATCGCGCTGTTCGACGATGACAAGATCCACGTCCATACGTTGTTCCGAGTTCCAGGTGTCATAGGCAGAAACGCCATCGGAGAATCGAAAGTTGAGGTGTTGGCCCAACAGTACGACTTCTGGCACGCGGGCATTACACCTGTACCCGAGCGGGTTACCGCCAGCAACGTCGACCGCCTGCGCGGCTTGGACTTCGTATTCGTCTCTGTGGACGATGGCCCCTCGCGGCGCTTCCTCATTGACTGGCTAAACAGTGCGGGCATCCCATACGTTGACTGTGGCATGGGTCTCAACCGGTCCTTTGGCGGCACGCTTAATGGCGTGGTTCGCATCACTGGCGTCGACCGCAGCGCCTACGACCGGACCGTCGACACCCCGTACTTACCGACCGTCAACCCGAAGGACGCCGAGTACCGTAAGCAGGCGCAAATCATCGAGCTTAACGCGCTAAATGCCGCCCTCGCTGTTGTCCGCTTCAAACAGCATTTCGGGCTTTACGAGCGTACCGATGAAGCCGCTTGGTACACCTTCGAAACCGCGTCGTTCGATGCCGACGCGGAGGGGCGCAACCAATGACGTATGTATATAAGGCTGTGGAGCGCATCCCCATCGAGCTGAGTCCTGGCGTTGTCTACCACAATGTGGAGTTCGAGCTGGCGGCACTTCGGTGCGCGTGTGGTTGCGGTCATCGCATTACGTTGCTGGTGCCCGACGGCCACCGAATTTCGGTGGAAGGATCAGTACCTTCCATTACCCCATCGATAATGGTTGGCGACGCGCCCTGTCACTCCCACTACTTCATTAACGACGGGGAGGTGGAATGGCTTCGAGCGTTTTCCCCGGGGCAGGCCGAAGCGACCATGCGGATGCAGGTGGCGCGCCATGTCTCCGCTGACCGAGCGAGCCGCCCGTGGTGGGAACACGGGCGTCGCGTGGTGCTGCGGGCGACTGGCAGGGCCATGCGATTCCTCACTGGCGGCCGGTGAGTCTGACTCGCGCTGTTGATCAGGGCTAGGCCGATCACGGGACCGCACCGCCCGGATCACCCGACTGATGACGATCATGTCTAAGGACCAGGCGGATGCTCTCAAGTCCGTGGCGGACTACGATGCGTCGAGAGCGTGATAGCCCGTGAAGAACGCCATCAGTGCACGCTGGGTTGCGGCACGTAGGTATTCCTTCGAGGGACCTTTCAATCTACCGAAGAGACAAGGCGTAAGCGTTTCGGCTTCCAGCAGGGCTATCAGATACCTAGCTGTGTTGCGTGGATCGGCTTGCCGCAAGGCATCGCGCCCATGGGAGCACTTTCCCCCTGTTCGACCACCACGCTGCTTTGGCAGCGATCCTGGCCATTCAAGCCGGATGTCGTGGCCGAGGGCGGTAACGGCTCGCTTGATCAGGGGCAACCCCTGGTCGGTCCGGAAAGCCTGCGGCTGCTGACCACCCATCGCGACATGGCACGGGCACTTCTCAGTGAAACTGGCGACACCAGTGCCGCCGCTGCGGAGGCATTCCAATCCGGTCAAGCTCGCCGTTGGCCCTCGTCATACGATCTGGTTCACCGAGTTCACAGGTACCTTCTTTATCCTGCCTAACGATGAGCGACGCTGGTTATTCGTGGGCGCGGCCGGTGTCATGACCGGCATCGGTGCCTGGCAAATTGACAAAGCCAACCGACCCGACCCGGCCAGGAAGGATGACCGCGGCGCCGGTTAAACCATTGCTGCTGGCCTCATAAGAAGTAAGCGCGCGCGTGCAGCCGCAGCGAGCTCTCCAGGCTCTGATCCAAGAATCCAATGAAGGGGGAAGCACAGCATGCCGCAGGATGCTTCAGTGCGTTTTGAGGTGATCGAGGAGCGATACTTCTCCCCGCACCACATGCTCATCAGGATGGCAGCGGCGTCGCTATTCCAAGCTCAACGTCACACTCCGATCTATCTCCGCGAAGAGCACATCCTGACTTCAATTGTCATGAGCTCCCTTGCCATCGAGGCTCTATGCAACGCGATCGGCTATCGAGTCGTTGAGGGATGGGCCGACTATGAGCAAATCTCGCCATGGGCGAAAATTAGGCTCCTGTGCTCAAACCTTGGTGTTGCTTATGACAGAGGAGCCCAGCCCTGGCAGCGACTTCAAGCACTGCTGACGTTCCGCAATCAGATCGCACACGGGAAGCCTGAGTACGTTCAAAATCGACGTGTGCTCAACACAGCACAGCTCGAAGCAGTGATGAGCTCCAACGCGATGAACCAACCCTTGTCGTCGCTGGAGTCCAAACTGACCTTGGACAATGCGCGCAGCGCGCTTGCCGTCGTACGTCAGGTCGAGGAACTACTGACTGAAAACATCCCCCACGAACTAAAGCTAGGTATTGCCGTGGAGGGATGGACCTACCGGTCGCGCGAAATCGAGGCCGAGGAGGATGGGCCATCGGGACGGTGAGAACGAACTGATCTTGAATTACGTCACCGGACCTTAGCCCCGATTCGCCACCCTGTTCAGACCTATCCGCTCTGAATCCAAACAGGGCGGCCGCATAGATCATACCGGTCAAAAAGCGCTCGCCAAACGGTAAGCCTCGGCGCAGAAAAAACTTTATTCCCTTACCACATGGACGTCTTGTCGCCTCAGTGCCAGCCATCAAAGACATGACATCACAAAAAAAGGCGCTTGCCGAGAAATAGCAAGCACCCCTCAGAACAGGTCACAACTTTATTACCCAGGGCACAACTTTATTACCTAGGTCACATCTTTATTTCATTTCCACAGTTGCAACACAAGGGTCGTTCTTCTATTCCACCGTCACCGACTTCGCCAGATTGCGCGGCTGATCCACATCGGTACCGCGCAGCACCGCCACGTGATAGGCGAGCAGCTGCATCGGCACCGTGAACACCGCCGGCGCGATGAAGTCGCCGCCGCCGTCGATGCGCAGGATGGAGCCGCGCGCCGCGTTGCCGTCCATGCTGGCTGCGCCATCGGCGAAGACCAGCAGCTCGCCGCCGCGGGCGCGTACTTCCTGCAGGTTGGATTTCAGCTTGTCCAGCAGCGGGCCGTTCGGCGCCACCGCGATCACCGGCATGTCTTCGTCGACCAGGGCGAGCGGGCCGTGCTTGAGTTCACCGGCGGCATAGGCCTCGGCGTGGATGTACGAGATTTCCTTGAGCTTGAGCGCGCCCTCCATCGCCACCGGATACTGCGCGCCGCGGCCGAGGAACAGCGCGTGCTGGCGATGGATCAGGTGCTCGGCGAGATCGACGATCTGCGGTTCGAGTTCCAGCGCCTTCTCGATCTTCTTCGGCAGGCTCTGCAGCTGCGCGGTGAGATCGGCATAGCGCCCATCCTCGAGACCGCGGTGGCGCGCCAGCTGCAAGGTGAGCAGGCCGAGCGCGGCAAGCTGGGTGGTGAAAGCCTTGGTGGAGGCCACGCCGATTTCAGGGCCGGCGCGCGTCATCAGCTTGAGGTCCGCTTCGCGCACCACCGAGGATTCCGGCACGTTGCAGATCGCCAGCGTGCCCAGATAGCCGCGGCGGCGCGATTCGCGCATCGCGGCGAGGGTGTCGGCGGTTTCGCCGGACTGGGAGATCGCCACGAACAGCGTGCCTTCCGGCACCACCGCTTCGCGGTAGCGGTATTCGCTGGCCACTTCGACGTTGACCGGCAGGCGCGCGTATTCCTCGATCCAGTACTTGGCGACGAGGCCGGCGTGGTAGCTGGTGCCGCAGGCGATGATGTGCAGGCCCTTGGTCTTGCCGAGCAGTTCGTCGCCGCTGACGCCGAAGATGTTCGGCAGCACGCCGTGCGGGCCGATACGCGCTTCCAGCGTGTCGGCCACCGCGCGCGGCTGCTCGAAGATTTCCTTCTGCATGTAGTGGCGGTATTCGCCGCGCTCGACGGCATCGCTGGACAGCTCGCTCTCGTGGACGGCGCGCTCGACCACCTGCCCGTCCTGCCCGAACACGCGCACGCGTTCGCGGGTGATTTCCACCACGTCGTGTTCTTCGAGATAGATGATGCGGTTGGTCACCTGGATCAGGGCCTGCGCATCGGAACCGAGGAAGTTCTCGCCGATGCCCACGCCGACCAGCAGCGGCGCGCCGCGGCGGGCGCCGATCACGCGGCCCGGTTCCTTGTCGCTGATCACCGCGATGGCGTAGGCGCCTTCCAGCTCATGCACCACCGAGGACACCGCATCCAGCAGCGACTTGCCGGGGACGAGGCGCTCGCTGATCAGCGCGGCCATCACTTCGGTATCCGTCTCGGAGGTGAACACGTGGCCGCGCGCTTCGAGTTCGCTGCGCAGCGTGGCGTAGTTCTCGATGATGCCGTTGTGCACCAGCGCCACATGGCCGGCGACGTGCGGATGCGCGTTGATCTGGTTCGGCACGCCGTGCGTGGCCCAGCGCGTATGCGCGATGCCGGTGCCGCCGGGGAACGGGTCGGCCAGGTACTGCGATTCCATCTC
>Ga0068854_100002966_pt1 | contig 10524 bp, 8 predicted proteins | sample KBSCornC42_FD_66590 | JGI IMG/M metagenome (GOLD analysis project Ga0068854, IMG submission 66590) | Corn rhizosphere microbial communities from Kellogg Biological Station, Michigan, USA - KBS Corn C4-2 | ecosystem: Host-associated > Plants > Roots > Rhizosphere > Soil ... | reverse complement strand
CTTATTGCCGTCGCGCAGCGCCACGTAGCGGATGATCGGGCGGACGTCGGTGACGCTGGTGTCGACGACCACGGCGTTGTCGCACGCCACCTTGACGTCGACCGGACCTTTCGCGAGGTTGAATCGATCGACCGAGACCGTCAACTTCACCCATCGTGTCGGCGGCGTGAGCACGGCGACCGCGTGGCGGGTCGCCCACACGGCGGAGCGCCGCGCCACATCCAGCGTCGGCTCGGCGTCGGCGAAGCCGTAGAAATATGCCCAGCCGAACTTCGCCGCGCGCGCCGGCACGCGCAGTTCAGTGCGGGCCAAATAGAACGTCCCCGCTGCTGCGGCGACGGCGACGATCCAGATAACCGCCCACGCACGCGCGTGGAGAGCCGGCCTATCGCGACCGGTGGCGGACTGATCCGCGCCGCCCGCCAGCACGACGTACCAGAACGCGAACGTGCAGAAGGCCAGGCTCACCGCGATCGTCTGCGTCGGGATGCCGACGAGCGACACGACGGCCAACCCGATCACGATGCCTTTGACGATCGTCGCCGGAAACCGCGTCGCCGCCGGCGCGCCTGTCGTCAGCACGAACCACGCGAACGTCGCCACCCACACTATCCAGCCGATGCTGCCGACGAGGCCGTTCTCCACGAACTGATGCCGGTACCAGTTCTGCGCGTTGTCGGGAGGGAGGACAACGTGGGTCTGCTGATAGTGGAAGTCGAACACGAGGATGTGAAAGGAGCCGATGCCGACACCGAAAAACGGAAACGCGCGCGCCAGCTCGGTCGCCGTCGCGCCGTAGCCGTTCCGGTCCCACATCTCCCTCGCGAAGCCGGTGACCGACGCCGCCGACCAGGTCGGCAGCATGCCGCGTAGCCGCGGTAATGGACCCGTGGTCGCCGGCAGCCACGCGATCACGGCGACGAGCGCGACGGCGGCGATCGCGCCGGCGGTCAGCATGCGTGTTCGCGTGCGCGGCGCCGCGCGGTGCGCGTGCGTCGACCACGCGCCGTACGCGAGGAATCCGAACGCGATGCAGCCGACGCCGAACCCCGTTCGCGCCGCCGACGCCCACATGCCGATCCACGATGCGACGAGGGCGCACACCGAGAGCGCACGCCGCCTCGCGTCGCGCGTCAGCCACGCGGCCGCGACCAGCGCCGGCCCCCATGCCGCGGCAGTCACGCCGAACGGGTTGGCGTCGAGCAGTGTGCCCGACGCGCGTCCCATCGCGCCGTACAAGCCGCCGTTCAAAAACGACATGTTGCCGAACAACTGGTAGACGCTCACGGCGATGGCAATCGCCCAGCTCACCGCGTTGCCGGCGACGATGAAGCGGCGGAAGCGCGATTCAGCTTGCGCGAACGCGGCAAACAACCAGTCGAGCCACAGAATCGCCAGGCCCAGGCCGAGTGCGTTGTCGGCGACCCCGGCGGCGGCAACCGGCGGCGGACCGCCCAATCCCGAGTTCGCGAGATGTATGACGTTGAGCAGGCGAGGAGTGAAGTCGAGCTCGCGCATGGCGACGATTGGCCACGTGAGCGCAATCGTCAGCGCCCACAGCACCAGGGGCGCCATCCATCGCGGCGGCAGCGCCCATCCAGTGCGCAGGCTTCGCGGCAGGATCGCGCCAAGCAGCGCCGCCGACCAGACGTGCCCGAAGTACAGGAGCAGGTTGCCATGGACGAGGAGGATCAGCGCCGGCATCACGTAGCCGAACGCGAGCACGACCGCGACGCAGGCTTCGTCGTAACCCACGCTGATCGCGGCGGCGACGACGAACGCGGCCATCGTCAGCGGCGGCAGCGCCGGCCACAGGCCGGCGGTGACGCGAGTTTCGAGCGCGATCGCGCCGGCCATCGACACGATCACGAGCAGCTTGGTCGCGTATGCCATCGAGCGGAGGCGATCGCGCCTCGACGCCAGGCGGTCATCGCCGGGCGACGATAGCGTAATCCATCGACGAGAACAGGCGCGCGTTCAGTTTGTCGGCGTGCGCGTTGACGGCGGCGACGAGCGCACCGAGCTCCGAACTCGAGGCAACGACCGCGTCGGGCGCGGCCGGCGATACTCGTTCGAGCCGATCGGCGTCGCGCACCGGCTCACGAAAGCGCACGTCGACGTTCGTGAACCCGCTCGTCTGCACGAGAAACCGCAGCGTATCGGGATGCAGCGCCTGGCGATGCGTGATGTCGCGGAGATAGGTCTCGAAGAACGCCATCCAGCACGCGGCGTTGATCGTCTCGAGCACCAGCGGCGCACCCGTGCGCAGCTTGTGGTGCGCCGTCTCGAGAAACCGCAGCAGGTAGGCCGGATCGAAATGCTCGACCACCTGGATCGCGATCAGCCCGCCGAGGCTGGCGTCGGCCTGCCGCTGGAGAAACCGCAGCGCGTCGTCGCGCTCCACGTCGAAGCCGCGCGCCCGGCACAACTCCACCATCGCATCGTTGGTGTCGACGCCGCGAGCGCGGATGCCGTGCTGCTGGAACAGGCCGAGCAGCTCGCCGCGGCCGCAGCCGACATCGACGACCTCGGACGCGCCGGCGAAGATCGGCACGTAGGCGTCGAGCCGGGCGCGAATCGCCTCCTGCGATCCGCGGAATCGATCCTCGAAGCCGACGTAGGTGAGCGAGTCGACGCGGGTGCCGAACGGCGCCGGTGCGCCGGCCGTCGGCGTCGCTGCCGGCGCCGCGTCGCTGATGTCGCGCGACGGCAGCAAATCGTGCTCGCGCGCCGCACGGCCATCGAGATCGCGCTTGAGCGCGAGGATGCGCTGTTCGGCCAGCGACACGCGTTCGCGCAGCTCGTCGCCGCCGGCGCGACGGACCTTGGTGTCGAGATACGGCGTCACCGTCTGCAGGTACTGCACGAGCAGCGACTCGAACCGCGCGAGGGCGCCGAACTCGCGCCGCGCCGCGTCGATCATCGTCGCGGTCGCCTGCTGGACTTCGTGATGCACGGCGACATTGCGGTTCAGGTGATCGACCAGCGCGGCGTTGAACCGTTCCTGCGCCTCGAGCGGCGGCCCGACAAGGCGCCAGATGAAGGCGCGAAGCCGCCCGGCGATGGTTCGATCGTGTTGCGGCGGAGCGCCGCGGAGAATCTTCCACGCGTCGTTCAGTTCGCTGACTCGCGTGTCGTCGTAGCGCCGCGACCCGTCCGGAAGAGTCGGCGCGGCCTGAATCGCCGCATCGACCGCCGTCAGCGCGTCGTTGTACACCCGGTCGGCGTCCAGGCGTTCCCGCTCGAGGCGGTCGAGCAGATCGTCAAGAGGCTGTGCTGCCAAGGACCGCCGCCAAGTATAAGGCACCGATATTCGCGGTAGGATGTCGCGCGAAGGAGAACACATGCTGAGACGCGATCGAATCCGTATGGGGCATCTCGCGACCGCCGCGCTGGTCGTCGCGACCGCGATGTCTGCGCTCGCACAGACCGCGCAACAGCCTCCAGCTCCCGGTCAGCGCGGCGCAGGCGGAGGCCGCGGGCCGGCGACGCCGCCGCTGTTGATGACGACCACGGCGTGGGAAGACGGCGGCGTTATTCCCGACAAGTACACGCAGGCCGCAGGCCCATCGGCGGTGTCGCCGGCGCTGTCGTGGTCGCAGGTGCCGCCTGGGACTCAAACCTTTGTGCTGCTGATGCACGATCCCGAGCCGGTGCTGAACAAGGGCTCGAAGATGGACATCACGCATTGGTTGATCTGGAACATTCCCGGCACGTCGACCGGTCTGAAAGAAGGGGTTGCGCAGGGCGAGCTTCCCGACGGCAGCCGTCAGGTGAGCCTGAGGTCGAACGCCTACATGGGACCCGGCGCGCCGCCCGGACCGTACCATCACTACACGTTCGAGCTCTACGCGCTCGATACGAAGCTCGACGTCCCGCAAGGTACGCCGCAGGAGGCCGCGGCGACACGCACCGCCGTCGTCAACGCGATGGACGGCCACGTCCTCGGCAAGGCCGTACTCGTCGGACGATTCCACCGTCAATAAGTACGGCGTCCGGCTACCCGCCTTCGCGCTCCCCGCTTCAGCGCGTCGCGCCGTAGCTCCGCTGATTCCCGCGAGCGGAGGCGAAAACCCGGACACCACGGAAGTCGGTCGTACCCGTTGCTGCACGCGGCTGCGCGCGGCATCGCGTGAACTCGCGGTGGCCGCGCGCACTTACAGATCCAGCTCTTGAATGCGAACGGATTCCAACGGACAATTACGCTCGGGACATGACACCACGACAAGAACACGGATTCACGCTCGTTGAGCTTCTCGTCGCGGTCGCGATCATCGGCATCGTCGCCGCGATTGCCACTCCTGAACTGCTGCGCGCGCGCGTCGCCGGCAACGAAGCGTCGGCCATCGCCTCGCTGCGCGCGATTCACAGCGGGCAGGCGACCTACGCATCGAGCTGCGCGCACGGCGGCTACGCGCAGTCGCTGGACGATCTCGCGATTCCGCCGGCAGGCAGCGCCGCGTTCGTGAGCCCCGACATTGCCGCCAACGGCGTGGTGAAGAGCGGCTACGTGTTGAGCGTCGGCGCCGGCACGGTCACGACGGTCGTCGCGACCGCCGCCACCGTGTGCAATACGCCTTCGGCCGACGCCATCTCGACCTACTTTTCGGAAGCGCACCCGGTGACGATCGGCTCGACTGGCCAGCGCTCGTTCGGCATGGACCAGCGCGGCACGATCTTCCAGGAACTGTCGGGCGTGACGCTCACCAACACGCTGCCGGCGTCCGCCACGCCCGTCCAGTAGCGCAGGCCTTCAGGCCTGCCCGCGACCCCCGGCAGCCCTGAAGGGCTGCGCTACGGGAACGGGTTGATTTGTTTCGCGGTCAACAGGCTCTTCCACGATTGCGGAAGCTGCTGCACCCAGCCGTTGTACGGAACTGGTATCGCCAGCACGCCCTGCCCGCCCATCCCGGCATTGCCAACGATTCTGTCGTCGGTCGGTGTCGCCGCGTCGCCTGTCAATAACACGCGCCCGACAACCGCCGCGTCGCTGAAATCGCCGTCGCCGTTCGGATCGGCATCGACGACGGTGAGCACGTTCGCGAATTTGTTGGCGACATACGCGTAATAGCCGCCGCCTTTCTTGGCGCCGAACTGCACGCCGTGCGCTCCCGGATCGCCGTGCAGCATGTTGACGAGCGTATCGGTTTTCGTGTCGGTGATGAGAATCGTCGCCGTCAGGGTGTTGGCCGTCACCATGTAGCGACCGTCGGGGCTGACCGGCGTCTGGATTGGCAGCCCGCCGAACGGCAGCTCGCGTCCATCCGCATCGTGGAGTGGACCGGTGATCGGGCTGTAGTGCTCGAGCAGGTTGATCACGCCGAGCACGTTGCCGGTCTTCGTCTGGATCACCGTGATAGTACTGTCGAGAAAGTTGCTGACGTAGTACTTGCTCGAGTCGGGCATCATGCCGGTCGCGATCGGGATGGCGCCCGGGGTGACGCCCGTCGGCACGATGCTCGTGGTGTGGTTCGCCGGAAAGTTGAAGATCGAGCTGTCGGCGGTGAAGGCGTTCGGCGTCACCATCGTCTTGCCGTCCTCGCTCATCCAGTGCGCGTGCGGGTTGCCGCGGCCGATGTCGATCCGGCGCTGCACCGACTTCGCCCCGGGGCTGAGTTCAACCACCGCCTGCGGCCCTTCCTCACCATTCAACGCGACGTGGACTTCGTCGGTGTCGGTGCGCGTCATCACATGCGACGGCGCATCGCCGACCGATATCCGCCGCACGAACTTGCCGGTCTCGCGCTCGAAGACGGTCAGCTTGCTGTCGAACCACTCGGTCTGGTAAATCAGCTTCTGGCTGCGGTCGGTCCACATGTTGTGCGGGTTATTCATGTCGATCGACGGCATCGCCACTTTCCGCAGGACGCTCCACGTCGTCGCGTCGACGCGCGAAGCGGTGCCCGGTTTGTCCTTGCCGGCCGTGCGCTCGAACTGCGTGTCCACCCACACTTCACCGACGCCCGGCGTCGCCGGGTTGACGAGCGGCGGCAGCGCGGTGTCGTTGCCGTAGCGCGCGCTCAGCACCGCCGGCAGATCGACGACGACGCCCCCGGTGATCCGAACGGCGACGTCAGGGTAGGTGATGTGCCACGGCGTCGGCGGCGCCCCCACTGGGAGCTTCACGAACGTCTGCCAGTTCGACGGGTTGGTGGCGATGAGGAACGTGCGCAGCAGCCGCGTCGCCAGATCGCTGCTCGTCGGCACGGTGATGCCGTTCACGAGCGTAATGCTCTCGCCGAGATCGAGCCCGTCGGTCGCCGCGTCGTCGACAATGACGGCGCCGAGCATGTACGGATGAATCTTGCAGACAAAGACGTACAGCCCCGGGGTCTTCAGCACGACCTCGGCACTGCCCTTCTGTGCATTGGTGTCGAACGGCATGTTCTCGGCACCGGTGGGAAACAACAGGCTGGTCATGGTGTGCACGGTGTGCGACTTGCCGCTGAAGCGCACTTCGGTGCCCGGCGCCGCCACCGCCAGGGAATTCGAACCGCCCACCGGCCCGGCGGTGTTGCGATACCACGCGCCCGGCTGATCGGTGAGCTCGAATTCGACGCGCCCTCGATCTCCGTCTGAACCGCGAACGACCGCGATCGAACCGACAACGAACGCCGCCAGGGTCACTACCGCGCCGACGACCTGCTTCCTCATGCGTCTCTCCCCTCCGTCCGCGGCCGCAGCGACTCCGAATCGGCGGCGGCCGCATAATCGCGTGTCTTGCCGTCGCCGTCGGGCGACGAGAGGGGTCCTGGGGGTGATGGTCGCGAACGACGGCGGTTGTGTGGATTGGCTCTGGCAGGACAGATGCTATTCGATTCCGGCGTCCGCGGCCGCCAGCGAACGTCACGGTCTGCACACGAAATGCTTGATCGCGAGCCGATCGCGTATCGTGTAGCGTCTTCGCCTGATGTCCTCCCCGACGCGCACCCGACTGATTGTCGCGGCGCTGGTCGTCGCCGCGACGGTGGTGCTGGCCTACACGGTGGCCCGGCCGGCCGATCCGGTCAGCCGCGAAGCGCGGCGCGCCGCGCCGGCAGTCCCGGTCGTCGACGTCGCCACCGTCGCCGCAGCGCCGCGCCTGCTGTTCCGGCATGCGGCGATCGACGCCAACTACAACCACCTGAGCCTGGCGTCGCTCGACGCACCGAATGCACGGCGCGCGGTGCGCCGCTCGAATGCGAGCGCCGATCGGCCCCGGCGAAGCGGCGCGGCCGTTTCTGGCCGACGCCGAGTCACCAGTGATCGTCAGGTAGCGCGAAGGCTTTAGCCGAGCGTACGTCCGGCAGGTGATCGGTCGGCTGAAGCCTTCGCGCTACGTCGAACATCCTCAGCGTTTGTTGGTGACCGTCGCGGTGAATACTTCCTCCATCGCCAGCCCGTTCCGGCAGCCGGCGAACGGATCGAGCTGGTTGCGGCTGTCGGTCCAGAACGGATGCGACACGCCGCCGAAGGATACGAGCCCGGCATTCTGCGTGAAATAGATGTCGGTCATGAAGCGGGCGCCGGTCGTATCGTGGCGCGTGTCGGAGAACGACACGTTCGCGTCGCCGGTGACCGGATCCACCGACATCCAGTGATTGAAGCGGTCGACGCCGGGCAGCTGATCGGTGACGGTTCGCGCCGCCGACCATGTTCCGCCGTTATCGTCGGAAGAGGACGCGTAGATGTCGGTGTTGCCTGACGCCGCGAGATCCATCCACGAGCAGTAGAGGCGACCGCGATGCGCGCCGGCCGAGCGATCGGTATCGCAGGCGGGATAGACGAGCGCACCGCGGTTGAATTCCGCCGGGATCGCGATGTCGAACGGCAGTCGCTTCGACGCGATCACCGACGGCGTGCCCCAGGTCGCGCCGCCGTCGAACGAGCGATTGAAGGCAATCGTGTTCGCGGCAAAGTCATTCCACGCGACGTAGACTTCACCGTTCGATCCGACGAACGGGATCGCGCCGATCGCCCGGCCCTGTTCCCGCGGATCGTCGACGCGCGTGATCGTGAACGTCTTGCCGCCGTCGGTGGAGCGCGCGAAGCGGACGCCGCCGCCGCTGGAGCCGCCGACCGCGGCGTCCCAGGCCGCGTAGACGGAGTCGCGGAACGGGCTCGCCGGGTTGCTGTCGGCGGTGATCATCGGCTTGTCGTTGAAGTGGTTCTCGCCGCACTCGAGCGAGAAGACGGTGAACTGCGGGTAGGTGCGGCCGCCGTCGGTCGACCGCGCGATCGCCATCGCGGTGCCGTTGATCCCGTTGCCGTTGCCGACGTACACGACAATGCAGCCGTAGTACACGTTACCGCTCGAATCGAACGCCAGCGTCGGGTCCGATCCGAAATTGACGCCGTTGCCTTTCGCCGGTGGCAGCGGCAGATCGACGCCGCCCCAGCTCGCGCCGCCGTCGCTCGAGAAGTAGCCGCGCATCGGCAGCCGGAAGATCTCGTTCGACCCGCCGGCGAGGACGCGCGGGCGCGCCGGGTTCACGGTGATGTAGGTTTCGCTCTGCGGGCCGCATTCGTTCGACACATCGACGTTCGGGCGACCTTGACCGACGCGGCTCCGGTGCAGGTGTCGGCGCCGTTGGCGACGAGGTATTCGTAGTTCGCTCACCACGTGGGCTTGCTGGCGTTGTCGGTCTGGCTCATCGCGGGTGCAGCGAACGACGCCGACAGCGCCGCGGCGCACGCGATCCGGGTGACGCGGAATGCACTCACGGGTCGCTCCTGTTTGGTTGTACGCGGGCGGCCGATTATACGTATGCAGGTTGATGCGATGAGAGCGGTTCGCCGGCAGATTCTCACCTGGGCGATGGTGATCGCGCTGCCGGCGGCGCTGCACGCGCAATCGGCGGGCTCGCAGCCGGCCGACGCTCAGCCGGCCGGCGCGGCTGCGCCGAATTCGTGGTTCACGCGCGTGTCGCTGTCCCCCTCGCACGTCGTCGCCGACAGCCCGTTCGAATCGGGCGGCGACGGCGCGCAGGCGCTGTCGATCGAAATGGGACGGCAGACCGCCGGCGGCGCCGAGTGGCACCGCGTCTACAACTATCCCGCGTACGGCGTCGGCTTCTCTACGGCCCGCTTCGATCATCGTCGCGAGCTCGGACAGCCAATCGCGCTTTACGGATTTTTTTCGTGGCCGTTCCCGATTGCCGCACGCCTGCAACTGTCGGCCGATGTCGGCCTCGGCGTCTCCTGGCACTGGAACGCCTACGATGCGGCAACGAACCCGACGAACACGGCGCTCGGATCGTCAGCCGCGTACCACGTCAACGGCGCGATGCTGCTCCACTACCTCGCGAGCGAGCACACCAGCCTGTACGGCGGGCTGAGCGTCACGCACTGGTCGAACGGCGCGACGATGCAACCGAACCTGGGACTCGCGATCATCGGACCGCAGGCTGGCGTCCGTTACGACTTCGCGCCGCGGGCCGTACACGGCCGCGCACGCAACGACGAACTGCCCCTGTTCGCGCCGGCGTGGGAATTCCTCGCCGGCGTCGCCGGCAGCAGCAAGAACGTCGTCGCTGCCGGCACCGGAACGATCGTCGATGGCGATCGGCGGCGGAGTTTCGGCGCCCTCAACGCGGCGACTGCGGTGCAGCGGCAGATCTACAGATTCGGCAGCGTCGGCTCAGGCGTCGACATCACCTACGACGGCGCCGCCGGCGCGCGGGTCGACGTCGTGAACGGCCGCGAAATCGAGTCGCGTGCGCCGGCCGATCGGCGGATGACCATTGGCGTCTACGGCGGCTACGAACACCTGCTGGCGCGTCTGAGCCTGCTGTTCGACATCGGCTACACCGCGTATCGCGGCGTCGACAACCCGGACGTGCCGCGGCTGTATGAGCGATACGGCGCACGGTTCCGCCTGTCGAATCATTTGTGGACGACGTTCGCGGTGCGTACGGTCAAAGGACGCAAAGCAAACTTTATGGAGCTGGGCCTCGGATACCGCGTCCGTCTGTCACGCGCGCCGAGGTGAGCGCGACGACGGTCCGGCTAAAGCCGGACACTACGCGAGACGGCCCATACGTTGCTCTCGATTTCGATCGGGAGGGTGTCCATGCCACGCGGAGACAAGAGCAAGTACACCGACAAGGAAAAACGGCAGGCCGAGCACATCGAGGAAGGCTACGAGGAGCGCGGCGTCGCGAAGGACGAAGCTGAGCGGCGCGCCTGGGCGACAGTCAACAAGGTGCACGGCGGCGGCGAGAAGCCGGGCGGCGGCGGTTACGGCAAGGCCGAAAACCACGAGCCCATGCGCAAGGGCGGACGCAACAGCCACCGGTAGCGCAGCCCTTCAGGGCTCCCACCCGGGCGCGGGCAGGCCTGAAGGCCTGCGCTACGAGACGGCGCTATCCGCCGGCTCGGTTGTAGACGAGTCGGATCTGAAACGGACCGGGAAAGCCCGCGGTGCGATCGATCGCGATCCGGACGAGCAGCTGCTTCGTCGTCGGCACGATCGAGTAGGTGTAGCGGACGAGGCGACCGCCGCCGAGGTCGTGCTCTGACACGAGCTGCGGGCCTTCCCACCGC
>Ga0068854_100002962_pt1 | contig 10532 bp, 7 predicted proteins | sample KBSCornC42_FD_66590 | JGI IMG/M metagenome (GOLD analysis project Ga0068854, IMG submission 66590) | Corn rhizosphere microbial communities from Kellogg Biological Station, Michigan, USA - KBS Corn C4-2 | ecosystem: Host-associated > Plants > Roots > Rhizosphere > Soil ... | reverse complement strand
CACGCAGTCTGGCATGTCCGACCGGCCGGGGCCCGGGCAGGGCGCCGGCGACTATGGCAACGGGCTCGGCGGTGGCGGGACTGGCGGCGACGGCGGCGGGGCGGTCACCGGCCCGCGGCGGATACGCGGGCGGCTGTCGTTCGGCGACTTGCCCGACGGCTACGTCGAGCCGGGCGAGACCGCCCAGGTCGAGGTTCGCTACACGGTTGAGGCCGCGGGCAACGTCACCGGCTGCCGCGCGATCCGTTCGAGCGGCTGGCCGGCGATCGATTCGGCCGCCTGCCGGCTGATCCAGCAGCGCTTCTATTACCGCCCCGCGCTAGACCGCGCCGGCCGCCCGGTGCGCTCGGTGGTCGAGGAAACCCACACCTGGGTGGTCGACGAGGACTATCGCGGGCGGCGGTAGCAGCGGTCGTGGACTCGCCCGCATTCACCTTTCGTTAGCCATGTTTGTCGCAATATCCGGTTCAACGGTGGCGCGGCGGCGACGATCCGTTGGAACCTCCGCTTGCGAACCTCGCCGGTTTTGCATTTAATAATGCGGGGTTGGGTCAGAAACATAACTCGGGGTCGGACAGATGTTGGGACTGAAGCATCGTTTTGCATCGCTTGCCGTGGCGGCACTGGCGGCGTTCGCCGCGCCGCTGCCGGCGCAGACCCACGCCCAGGAAACCAATTTCGCCTCCGCTTCGCTCGACCGCGCGCTGGAAGGCCAGCTGCGCTCGATCGTCGCGAACGCGCGCGGGCGGGTCGGGATATACGCCGCCGAGGTCGATGGCCCGCGCCAGGCGATGATCAACGCCGAGCACGCCTTCCCGATGGCGAGCACGGTCAAGGTGGCGATCGCCGCGACCTATCTCCAAGGCGTCGACGAGGGCCGGCTGCGGCTCGACACCGCCTATCCGATGCTCGTCAGCACCGGCAAGACCGGCGCCGACGGCCGGGTCATCGTTCGTCAGGGCATGGCGCTGAGCGCGCAGAGCCTGATCGAGCTGATGATGACCAAGAGCGACAACCACGCCACCGACGCGATCCTCAACGCAGTCGGCGGGCCGTCCGCGGTCAACCGCTGGCTGCGCACCGCGGGGATCACCGGCCTGCGCGTGGATCGCGACATCGCCACGCTGCTGCGCGACGACATGGCGAGGAACGATCCTTCGCTCGGCATCGACAAGCGCGATTCCTCGACCCCGGCGGCGATGGTCCGCCTGTTGGGCGCGCTCGACCGCGGCGACGTGCTCTCGCCGCAGAGCCGCGGCGTGCTGTTGGGCGCGATGAGCCGCTGCCTGACCGGCAAGACGCGGATCCCCGCGCTGCTTCCGGCGGGCACGCTGGTCGCGCACAAGACCGGCACGCTGTGGAGCCAGACCAGCGACGTCGGGATCATCCGCATGCCCGACGGCCGCAAGGTTGCGCTGGCGGTGTTCGTCACCGGGCAGGAGCCGCACGCGGCGCAGGCCTCGGTCATCGCCCAGGTCGCCCGCGCGGTCTATGACAGCTACGCGCAGAGCAGCTCGTACCAGCCTGTCTACACCGCGCGGCGGTGAGGCGCGCCGCCTAAGCCCCATCCGTTCGTCACGAGCGAACTAGCGGCTTCCGCCGGGCGAAGCCAGGCGGCGCGCCCGGTGCTCGGCGACGCTCGAACCCGTCCCGCGACTTCGCTCAGGACTAACGGCCCTAGCGACGGCTTTATCCGACCTGCCAAACGAAAAGGGCGCGGCCTTGCGGCCGCGCCCTTCGCGTATGCTGTGAAGCCGAAGGATCAGTCCTTCTTGGCTTCCTCCGGCGTCTCGCCCTGCGCGCTGGCTTCGGCGGTCGCGGCGGCGTCGGCAGCGTTGGTCGCGGTGTCGGCAGCGACGTCCGAAACGTCCGAAGCGGCGGCGTCAACGTTGGCGGCGGTGTCCGAAGCGGCCGAATCGGCGGCGGTGGCGGCGGCGTCTTCGGTCTTCTCCGAGCAACCGGCGAGAGCGAAAGCAGTGCCGGCGACCGCGGCGAGGATCAGTTTGCGCATAAGTCGTATTCCTCAAAAAAGGACAAGTGGAGTGGACCGCGCGACGAACCGCACTCGACAGCTCGCCGCACAAAGTCTACTAAATGAGCAGACTTCACGTGTCCAAATATAGGTTAGCGCGCGCGGATGCAAGCGTCGAGCGTAACGGCTCGGCGCATCCACGGATTCCCACAGGCTTGTCCGGCACCTCTATAGCCGCCAATCGTGACCGAACTGTGACCGGGCCCGCGGGTGACGACGCCCGGCGGCGCTGCTAGGCAGCGGCGATGTCCGAACGCCAGCACCTCTACCTCGTCGACGGTTCCGCCTACATCTTCCGCGCCTATCACCGCCTTCCGCCGCTGACCAACCCGCAAGGGACGCCGGTCGGCGCGGTTTACGGCTACACCACGATGCTCTGGCGGCTGGCCGAGGATCTCAACAAGGCGGACGGTCCGACGCATCTGGCGGTGATCCTCGACAAGGGTGCGACCTCGTTCCGCAATGCGCTCTACGATCAGTACAAGGCCAACCGCCCCCCGCCGCCCGAGGACCTCGTCCCGCAGTTTCCGCTGATCCGCGACGCGACGCGCGCGTTCAGCCTGGCCTGCATCGAGGAGGACGACCTCGAGGCCGACGACCTCATCGCCAGCTATGCGCGAGAGGCGACCCGGCAGGGCTGGGACGTGACGATCGTGTCGAGCGACAAGGACCTGATGCAGCTGGTCGGCAAGTGTGCCGAAGGCGGCGGCTGCATCGACATGCTCGACACGATGAAGAACCAGCGGATCGACGTGCCCGAAGTGGTCGAGAAGTTCGGCGTTGCGCCCGAGAAGGTCGGCGACGTTTTGGCGCTGATGGGCGACAGCGTCGACAACGTGCCCGGCATCCGCGGGATCGGGCCCAAGACCGCGACCAAGCTGATCCAGGACTACGGCAGTCTCGAAGGGGCGCTCGCCGCGGCGCCGACGATGAAGCCGTCGAAAATGCAGCAGAGCCTGATCGACCAGGCCGAGATGGCGCGGCTTTCGCGCGTGCTGGTCCAGCTCAAGGAAGACTGCCCGCTGCCGTTCGCGCTCGACGACTTCAAGCTCGGGACGATCCCCAAGGAGCCGCTCGCCGCGTTCCTCACCGAGCACGGGTTCACCAGCCTGCTGAAGCGCCTCGACGGCGGCGGTACCGCGCCGGGGCCGAAGACCCAGCTTCACCCGTCCAAACCGGTCACCGCGGGTGCGCCGGCCGCGCCTGAGGGCAGCCGCCAGCCGCTACCCGAATGGCCCGCGGTCGACTTGCTCGCCTACGAAACGGTTCAGACCATCGAGCAGCTCGACCGGTGGATCGCGCGCGCGCTCGACGCGCGGATGGTCGCGTTCGACACCGAGACCAGCGCGTTGGACGCGATGCGCGCCGAGCTTGCCGGCGTCAGCCTCGCGCTCGGGCCCAACGATGCCTGCTACATCCCGCTCGGCCACCGCGGCAGCGACATGTTCGCCGAGGCGCCGATCCAGCTCGACAGGGACCTCGCGCTGGCCCGGCTCAAGCCGCTGCTGGAAAGCGACGCGGTGCTGAAAGTGGGGCAGAACGCCAAATACGACCTCAACATCTTCGCCCGCCACGGGATCCACGTCGCGCCGGTCGACGACACGATGATCATCAGCTTCGACCTCGACGCCGGGCGCAGCGAGGAGGGGATCGGCGGCGGCCATGGCATGGACGAGCTGGCGGCGCGCCACCTCGGCCACACCACGCTGACCTTCAAGGACATCTGCGGCACCGGCAAGAAGGCGATCCCCTTCGGCGAGGTCCCGCTCGACCGCGCCACGCAGTATGCGGCGGAGGACGCCGACGTTACCTGGCGGCTGTGGAAAGTGCTGCGCCCGCGGCTGGCCGAAGAGGGTGGGACGCGGGTCTATCAGAACGTCGACCGCCCGCTGGTTCCGGTGGTGGCGCAAATGGAACGCCACGGGATCAAGGTCGACCGTGAGCGGCTGGCAAGACTGTCGACCGAGTTCACGCAGACTATCGCCGGGCTGGAGAGCGAAATCCACGTCCTCGCCGGGCAGGAGTTTGCGATCGGCAGCACCCAGCAGCTGGGCGCGATCCTGTTCGACAAGCTCGGCTACAAGGGCGGGCGCAAGGGCAAGAGCGGCGCTTACTCGACCGATCAGGCGATCCTCGAAGGGCTCGCCGGGCAGGGTGCCGAGATCGCCACCAAAGTGCTCGAATGGCGGCAACTCTCGAAGCTCAAATCCACCTACACCGAGGCGCTGCAGGCCGCGATCAATCCGGCGACGGGGCGGGTCCACACCAGCTACAGCTTGTGCGGAGCGCAGACCGGGCGGCTTAGCTCGACCGATCCGAACCTGCAGAACATCCCGATCCGCACCGAAATCGGGCGCCAGATTCGCGACGCTTTCGTCGCCGAGCCGGGCAACGTCCTGCTCGCCGCCGACTATTCCCAGATCGAGCTGCGCCTCGCCGCGCACATGGCCGACGTGCCCCCGCTGAAGGAGGCCTTCGCGGCGGGCGAGGACATCCATGCGCGCACCGCCAACGAGATGTTCGGCGAGGTCAACCGGGACACCCGGGGCCGGGCCAAGACGATCAACTTCGCGATCCTCTACGGCATCTCGCGCTGGGGGCTGGCCGGACGGCTCGGGGTCAGCGCCGACGAAGCGCAGGACATGATCGACCGCTATTTCCAGCGCTTTCCGGGCATTCAGCGCTACATCGTCCACACGCTCGAAAGCGTGCGCGAGCGCGGATACTCGGAGACGCTTTTCGGGCGCAAGACCTGGTTTCCGCGGATCAATGCCAAAGTCCCGCACGAGCGCGCGGGGTCGGAGCGCGCGGCGATCAACGCCCCGATCCAGGGGACCAGCGCCGACATCATCAAGCGGGCGATGGCGCGAATGATGCCCGCGCTGTCCGACGCCGGGCTGGGCCATGTCAGGATGCTGCTCCAGGTCCACGACGAACTGGTGTTCGAGCTTCCGCAAGGCGACGTCGCCGCCGCCTCGCCGGTGATCGAGCGGGTCATGGCCGAAGCCGCGCTGCCTTCGGTGACGCTCGAGGTGCCGCTGGGGATCGAGATCGGCACCGGTGCCAGCTGGGGCGCGGCGCACTGACGGGAGTGCGGGTTGTCGCAACCGCAAGGCCAGCGTAACCGCAGTTCGATGGACGGTGGAGCCTCTTCCGACACGCCCGCGCAATCGCGGGTCTGGCCGCGCGGCGCGCCTGGGCTGGCGAGCTTCGCGGTGCTCGCGCTGGTCGCCGCCTCGCTGCTGTTCGGGACCTACCTGATCTTCTCGACGGTGCGGGCCGAGCGCGCCGAGCGCGACCAGGTCTCGCGCACGGCGCAAGTGATCGACGCCCTGCGCGACATCGGCGTCGCCGCGGTCAACGCCGAGACCGGCCAGCGCGGCTATCTGCTGACGCTCGACCAGCGCTATCTGGCCTCCTACCAGCTGGGTGCCGCGGCTTACCCTGAAGCGGTGCGGCGTTTGCATGCACAGCTCGATCCCTCCGCGACCCCGCGCCAGCAGGCGCTGATCGCGCGGGTCGAGCAGCTCGGCGATTCCAAGTTCGGCGAAATGGCGGAGACCGTCGCGCTGGTCGACGACGGCCGCGTGCTCGACGCCAAGTCGCAAGTGCTCAGTGACGAGGGCCAGAACCTGATGACCGAGCTTCGCGCGACCTTGCGCGAACTCGAAAGCGTCGAAGGCGACGCGCTCGATCGTGCGGCCGAGCAGACCGCGCGGATCGAAGGCCGGATGCTGCCGCTGCTCGGCGCGCTTGCCGGCCTGATCGTCGTCGCGCTGGTCGGCGGGCTGTGGCTGGTCGCCCGCGCCGCGCGGGCCGAAGCCGCCGCAGCCAACGCCGGCGCCCTGGCAGAAGCCCGCGACCGCGCCGACCTGCTCGCGCGCGAGCTCAATCACCGGGTCAAGAACCTGTTCGCGGTCGTCCTGGCGATCGTCAAGATGAGCGCCAAGGGCGAACCGGCGGCCAAGCCGGTGGTCGAGAAGATCTCGCGCCGGATCAATGCGCTGATCAAGGCGCACGAGGTCACGCAGGGCGGGTCCGCGCAGCCCGTCGCCGACTTGCGCGACCTCGTCGAGACCGCGCTCGCGCCGTATCGCTCCGAGGGTGACCGTTGCGAAGTCCACGGCGATCCGGTGGCGCTGCGGGCCAAGATGGCGGTGCCGCTGGGCCTGGTGCTCCACGAACTGGTGACCAACGCGGTCAAGTACGGCGCCTGGGCGCAGCCCGGCGGAGCGCTGCGGGTGACTTGGCGGCGCGACGGCGCGCGCGATGGGGGCCGCGTCCAACTCGTCTGGCGCGAGCAAACACCCGCGCCGATCGCCCGGCCGCAGCGCGAGGGCTTCGGGAGCATGCTGATGACCAGCTCGGCCCGCCAGCTCGAAGGATCGATCGAGCGCTCGTTCCACGACGACGGGGTCGAAGTGCTGATGGAGTTCGCCGCCGGGTGATATTTCACCGGCGTTAACCAGCCCTGCGAACGCCGAAGATACTATCGTAAGTCTAGAACCGCCCCATCGGGACGCTTAACCGGCACGGCGACGTGGCAAGGGGAGCGAAAGTGGAGACTGGGGAATTGAGACCGCGTCGGGACGGCCGGCGCAAGGTCCGCACGGACGCGTCGCTGCGCGATGCGGCTGGCGGCGCGCTCGGCGCCGAGCTGACCGACCTGTCGGCGAACGGCTGCCGCGTGGAGCTCGACGAGGGCGCCTTCGACGAAGACCAAGTCGTGATCGTGCAGCCCGGAGCGCTGGGGGGCGTTGCCGGGCGCGTGCGCTGGACGCGCGGCAATGCCGCCGGCGTCGAGTTCGCCGATCCGCTGCATCCGGCGGTGGTCGATCACGTCACCGGCGAGCGCGACCTCGAAGGCCACGCCCCGCCGCCCAAACGCAAGGGCGAATCCGGCTTCACCGACAGCTTCGGACGACCGCTGCCTTCGCTCGGGAAGCAGCGCCGCCGCTGAGCTCAGGCCGCACCACCGTGCTTTGTCTCGCGGATCGGAGCGACCATGCCCGGGGCGATAAATCCGATCGGTGAGACCGCCATGGCGCGCTTCTTCAGCTCGCCCTTCATCTTGGCGTATTCCTCTTCCATCTCCGCGGTGACCGTGGCGCGTGAATCCTCGAGCGCGTCGCGGAAGTCCTGCGCCGTGACCTCGTGCACCGCGGCGCCGTCGCGGCGCAGCGCGTTGAGCCCGGCGCGGCGGACGACGTCCTCGAGATCGGCCCCGGTGAAGCGTTCGGTCTGCGCGGCTACGTCGGCGAGGTCGACCTCGGCGGCGAGCGGCATGTCCTGGGTGTGAATCCGCAGGATGTGCTCGCGGCCCTCCCGGCTTGGCGTGCCGACATAGACCAGCTCGTCGAACCGCCCGGGGCGCAGCAGCGCCGGATCGACCAGCGTCGGGCGGTTGGTTGCGCCAATCACCACCACCGACTGGAGTTCTTCCAGCCCGTCCATCTCGGCGAGGATGGTGTTGACCACCCGCGCGGTGACTTGCGGCTCGCCCGCGCCTGACCCGCGCGCCGGCACCAGGCTGTCGATCTCGTCGATGAACACCACGCAGGGCGCGACCTGACGGGCGCGCGCGAACAGCTTGGCGATCTGCTGCTCGCTCTCGCCGTACCATTTCGACAGCAGGTCGCTCGACTTGATCGAGATGAAGTTGGCCTCGGCTTCCTTGGCGACCGCCTTGGCCAGCAGCGTCTTGCCCGTGCCCGGCGGCCCGTAGAGCAGGAAGCCCTTGGCCGGGCGAATGCCGAGGCGGTGGAACGCCTCGGGGTGCTTCAAGGGCAGCTCGATCCCCTCGCGCAGCTTCTCCTGCGCGTCGTCGAGCCCGCCGATGTCATCCCAGCCGATGGTCGGGGTCTGGACCATGACCTCGCGCATCGCGCTCGGCTGGATGCGCTTGATCGCCTCCATGAAGTCGTCGCGCTCGACCCGCAGGTTATCGAGCACTTCGGGCGGAATCGTCTGCGCTTCGAGATCGAGCTGCGGCATGATCCGCCGCACCGCCTCGATCGCCGCTTCGCGGGCAAGCGCGGCAAGGTCGGCTCCGACGAAGCCGTGCGTCATCCGCGCCAGCTCCTTGAGGTCTACCCCGTCGCCCAGCGGCATGCCGCGGGTGTGGATGCCGAGGATTTCCCGCCGCCCGCTCTCGTCGGGGACGCCGATGACGATCTCCCGGTCGAACCGGCCCGGGCGGCGCAGCGCCTCGTCGATCGCGTCGGGGCGATTGGTCGCGGCGATGACGACGATGCTCGAGCGCGCCTCGATCCCGTCCATCAGCGTCAGCAACTGCGCGACCAGCCGCTTCTCGGCCTCGCCGTGGACCTGGCTGCGCTTGGGCGCGATCGAATCGATCTCGTCGATGAAGACGATGGCCGGCGCCGCGCTGGCGGCTTCCTCGAACACCTCGCGCAGCCGCTTCTCGCTCTCGCCATAGGCCGAGCCCATGATTTCCGGCCCGTTGATGGTGAAGAAGCTGGCGTCGCTTTCGTTGGCCACCGCCTTGGCCAGGCGGGTCTTGCCGGTGCCCGGCGGACCGTGGAGCAGCACGCCCTTGGGCGGATCGACGCCGAGGCGGCGGAACAGCTCTGGATAGCGCAGCGGCAGCTCGACCATCTCGCGCAGCTGGCGGATGGTGTCCTCCATCCCGCCGACGTCGTCGTAGTTGAGCTCGGCGCGGCTGTCGCGCGGCTCCTGGTAGTCGGCGCGGAGCTCGACCTCGGTGTTCTCGTCGATGAAGACGATGCCCTTGGGCACGGTCGAGACGACCGAAAGGCGGATCTGGGTCAGCGCGAAGGCCGGCACATTGAGCATCTGGCGCAGTTGCGGAGGCATGTCGCCGCGGCTGACCTGCTGCTGGCCGGCGGTGGCGACGAGGTCGCCGGTGGTCAGCGGGCGCTGGAAGAAGTTGCGCTTGAGCGCCTGCGCCGGGCCCTGCAGCCGCAGTTCGCGCTGGGCCGGGGCGAAGACCACGCGCTGGGCGGGCTTGGCGTCGACCTTGCGGACGATGACGTGTTCGCCGCTGGCGACCTCGGCATTGGCGCGCTGGAGGCCGTCGAGGCGGATCACCTCGAGCCCCTCGTCCTCGGGATGCGAGAGGATCGCGCGCGCGGCGGTGCTGCGCTTGCCGACGATTTCGATGAAGGCGCCCTCGACGATGCCGAGCTGGCCCATCACCTCGCGGCTCATCCGCGCGAGGCCGGTCCCGCTTTCCTCCTGGCGCGCGCCCGCGACCTGGAGCTTAATTCCGCTGTCGCTGTCGCGAATTGCTTCGGCTGCTTCGGCCATAGCCCGTCCTGTCCGTGTTCGTACCCGCGAAAGCTAGGAACGCGCGACCGCGATTGCAAACGGGCTGGAGGCGGTTTGGGTCCGCGGCCCGGGCAAAGAAAAAAAGGCCCGGACGTTGCCGTCCGAGCCTTCGAAGTTTTGGGAGAGGATGCCTGAAAGGCAGGGTCTTTATGAGTCTTGGCCCGTTTTTGTGCAAGTGCGAAAAGAGTGCCGATGGTTGAAAATTCCTCAACCGGGCCGTTCCGTTCTACGCAGGTCTGCGGAATTTCAGCATAAATCGGTCGGTCTTGCCGCGCACCGAGGCGTCGAAGACGTTCGCCGTGTGGGTATCGTCGCTGCGATGCAGCACGTCGCTCTCGGCGACCAGCTGGAACCCGGCGGCGGCCATGTCGGCCTTGACTTGCGCGGGATCGATGCGGTGCAGCTTCTCGACCAGCGCGCGCGTGTCGCCCGCCGGGCCGACATGGTCGACGATCACCACGGTGCCGCCGGGCCTGACCGCGGCGAACCAGTTGGCGGCGATCGCCGCGGGCTCGACCCGGGTGAATTTGTACTTCTCCGACTCCCAATAGAGGTCGTGATAGACGAGGTGGGCGAAGACGCTGTCGACGCTGTTCGGCGCTAGCTGCATCTGCGCCACCGGGGTGACGAGGGTCGCCACGTTGGCGTGCGACTTGGTTAGCGGCTGCCACACTTTGGCGTCGTAGAACACGCTCGGCTCGGTCGCGTAGATACGCCCTTTCGGCCCGACCACGCCGGAGAGCAGCTCGGTGTAATAGCCCCCGCCGGCCATGAAGTCCGCGATCGTCTGACCGGGCTTGTAGCCGGCGAAATCGAGCACCGCCGCGGGCATCCGGCTTTCGTCGAGCTTGCGATTGGCCTCGCTGCGGCGCGTGTCGGCGACCGCCCTGGCGTACTCGGCGGGCTTGGCCGCGAGCGGCGCCGCGCTCAGCACGCTCGCCGCCGCGGCGAGGGTCAGGATCATTCTGTTCACCGCGTTACTCCCCTGTGTTGGCCGGACCTTGATCGACGCGCGCGCAACCGCGCTGCCGATCGCCGCCGATTCGCCGTTCGACGCTGAACGGATAGACGGTGTCCGACATCCCGTCGCTGCACGGGCCTCTGGTGACACGCAGCGTAAACGGCTTATCGCCGAGCGTGCCAAGGAACTCGACGAACTCCGCGGATGGGTTGCGGATGACCGCGATCG
>Ga0068854_100002960_pt1 | contig 10534 bp, 9 predicted proteins | sample KBSCornC42_FD_66590 | JGI IMG/M metagenome (GOLD analysis project Ga0068854, IMG submission 66590) | Corn rhizosphere microbial communities from Kellogg Biological Station, Michigan, USA - KBS Corn C4-2 | ecosystem: Host-associated > Plants > Roots > Rhizosphere > Soil ... | reverse complement strand
AGATCCGCTTTCTCGCGCTCCACGACGCGCTCACGTCGCTCCCGAACCGGCGCGCATTCGAAGCGAAGCTGGCGCGATTCACCCACGATGCGCGCGCCAGCCGCAATGCCGCCATCCTCGTTCTCGACGTCGACGAGTTCAAGCTGGTCAACGACACCGCAGGACATCCCGTCGGCGACGAGCTGCTCATCGAGATCACGTCCCTTCTCCAGGCACAGCTCCGCCCCGGCGATTTTCTGGCCCGCCTCGGCGGAGACGAATTCGTCGTGCTCCTTCAGAACGTGGAGAAGGATCTCGCCCGCGATATCGCCGAGCGCCTGCGCTCCGCCGTTGAAGCGATGTGGTTCGAGCACGAGGGCATCGTCTACACCGTCACCATCAGCGTCGGAATCGCCATGCTGGGCGCCGATGACGATCCGAAAACGCTCGTCGCGCATGCGGACACGGCGATGTACTCCGCGAAAGAGCACGGCAAGAATCGCGTGGCGAGCTATCCGCTGGCCAGCGGCGAGGTGGTGCACGAAGTCACGCGCTGGCTGGCCAGAGTCCGTTCCGCGCTGCGCGACGGCGGTTTCACACTGACCTTCCAGCCGATCATTCAGCTCGGAAATGGGGAGCCGCTGCACTTCGAGGCGCTGATCCGCATGCGCGGCGAGGACGGCGCGATCATCCCGCCCGACAAGTTTCTCCCCGCCGCCGAGCGCTACGGACTGATGCCGCAGATCGACCGCTGGGTCTTCGACGAAGTGATGAACATCCTCGAGTCGGAGCGGACGCTGCGCATTTTCATGAACCTCTCCGCGCGAAGTCTCAACGACGAACCGCTGCTGACCTACATCGAGGACCGCCTCCGCGCCAGCAACATCGAGCCGGGCCGGATCTCGTTCGAAATCACCGAGACCGCGGCCATCTCCGACCTAGGCAGCGCACGCAACTGGATCCGCCGCCTCAAAGACCTCGGCTGCCTGATTGCCCTCGACGATTTCGGCGTCGGCTTCTCATCATTCGGATACCTGCGCGCCCTGGCCGTCGACTACATCAAACTCGATCGCACGTTCGTACGCGACCTCGACACCAACGCCACCAACCGCGCCCTGGTGCAAGCCGTCAACACGGTCGCACGAATCCTGGGCAAAGAAGTGATCGCCGAGGGCGTCGAAAGCGAAGCCCACGCCGACGCCCTCCGCGCCATCGGCGTCGACCACGGACAGGGCTACCACTGGGGCCTCCCGGTCGAACTGGAAGCGACGCTCCTGAGCATGGCGAAGTGAGGGGTGGCGAAGAACAAGGACCCCATTTCGTGCGCAGCACTTTGGAGTGCTGTGGCAAGGCCACCGCTTTGGGAGGGCGGTGGAATCGTGACGATACGCAGCGTGTGATGCTTGCTCGATCGTCGTCTCCATCCCCCTCCCTCCCAAAGCGGTGGCTCGGCCGCCACCGCACCCCAAAGCTTCGCGAAATGTGCCCCGAGCCGTGCAAGCAATACGTCTCACGTTTCTTCTTCAGGATGGCGGGGTGAGATGCGCCGCGTATGCTTCCGGCCGTGCCGCTGAGTTTCTTTCCCGACAAGAGCACGCCGCCGTCTGACGAGGCATTGCGCGCTGCCGCGGTCGCGAAGATTTTGCGGCATCGAGGATAAAAGATCTCCACCATCGCCACGGCGGTGCGCCTCGGATGCTCGCTGCCTGGATCGGGCTGGAACGAAGGGCTACTACGCCTGAGGGAGATTGCCGCCGCGCTCCGCCTTCGAAGTTCCGGCTACATTTCGACGCTGATCCGCAACGGTGATCGCGAACTGGCCGGCGACGAATCGTTGCAAGACGTGGCACGACAAGCGATCGCTGCACTGCAGCCAGCGTAAAAGAACCTCCGCCGTCCCGTGGAATCGGCACAGCTGCATCCAGCGGCAGCACCGGTCGCCGGCACGCGTTCAGAACGTATCCGAGAGCCTCGGGAACTGTGGAATTGCGCGCCTCCAACCGCCCGACTTCCACGGGGAGCTTTCGCCATCACGTCCAGAGCACAGGTCTAACCCCTCGCGCGTGACCACTCGCGCGCTGGCACTACGTGCGGCAAAGGCATGACCCTCCTACCCCCCTAACCCCCTGTACCCCCTGTACCCCCTGAGCTAGTCATCCGACTAGTCAGCGCTCATGAGTGCGACGCGAATGGAGCATTGAGAAGCGCAACGACGTCGAGGAGATCGAGTCCATGCGTGGTTGCGATCGCTCTCGACCGTTTACCGACCGAAAAACGAAGGCCTGGCCCTGTCACTGCCTTCGGAAGCATCGATCGTCATACCGCTCGCCGCGCTCGGCGGTATGCTTCGGCGACGCAGCAGTGCAGCGGGCTGACGTGGCCGCAAGTCGGACAGATGAACGTTGAGGCCGGCTCTGCCGGTATTTTGAAATGCCGCTACCGAAACCGAAAGGGAAACAGGTTGAGGTTCTCGCGCTCCGTCCTGAAGGCCATGTCGTGGTTCTAGGAACCGCTGGGAGTGGAAAGACCGTTCTGGCACTACTTCGCGCCGCTTACCTTTCCCACCCGAGCGCTCAGCACGGCGGCAAGACGCTTCTCCTCTCTTTCAACAAAGCGCTCGCGAAGTACCTTCGAACCCAGCGCGATCCCACGCTCTCGCGCGTGACGATTGAGCACTACCACCTATTCGCGCGGGGGTATCTGAACTCGCGCGGGAAGATGCCCGGACATGGGTGTATCTGCGAACCGAACCAACGGAGCGCGTTCATCTCCGCCTCGGCGATCGAGGTCGCTCGTGGTCGCGGTCAGGCGGACATCGCAACGCTGGCGCAACGCTTCTCCGAGGAGATCGCGTGGATCGCACGGCAAGGGTATACGCGGCTCAACGATTACGTCGACTCCGGCGGCGGCTTTTTCGAGCAGGCCGCAGAGCGTGAGGTCGTATGGAACGTCCGGTCGGAATATCTGGCACGGCGTTCCGCGGGCGGCCTGCTCTACGACTGGGATGATCTGGCATCTGCCGTCCTCGCAGAGCTAGCGTGTGACCCATCACCCCGACGCTACAAACACATCGTGATTGATGAAGGACAGGACTTCTCACCAGAAATGATCCGGTCTCTGTTCGCGCGGTCCAACCTGGCGGATCAATCACCTTTTTTGCCGATATGGCGCAACAGATCTACGGCCGCAATCTCAACTGGCGCGCTGGCGGGCTGGAAGTCGACGCACCTTGGCTTTTTCAGGAGAACTATCGCAATACGAAACAGATCGCGAAGCTGGCGCTTTCGATCTCGCAGATGCCGTATTACGCCGATGCCGCGGACTTGGTTGAACCGCACGATCCCACTGCCGACGGTCCACTGCCTGTTCTCGTCGATGCGGGGACCGCCGCGCTCGAAGCGGAGTTCGTTGCGCAGCAGGCGATCCGCTTCGGCAAGAATCAGTCCGTGGGCGTTTTTGTGATGCCTGGATGTGAGTGGCTATTTCGACGTCATCTGCCCCGTGACGCTGTTCAGATCGACCGTAACTTGAATCGGTGGCCGGAGGGGCCCGGTATTCGGTTCGGAACGATCAACAGCGCGAAAGGCCTGGAGTTCGATCTCGTGATTCTACCTTCGCTGGGTGCGGCGACTGTTCCGGACCCGAAGTTCGTCCACGCGGTCGGTCTATCCGCAGCCGCCGAACGCGATGGCAGACTTCTTTACATCGGAGTAAGTCGCGCTCGCGCGCGTTTGGTGCTGACGTATTCAGGGTCGTTGACAACACTCCTGCCGGCAGAATGGTCGCTCTATCAGGGGATGAAGCTGTGAACGACGCCGTTCTGCATGAGCTCCGCGAACGTAAAGTGACTCGCTTATGTCACTTCACGCGAACACAGAATCTCCTGCACATCATGGCAGGCGCTGGCATCGTGCCGTCAGCGACGCTGAAGGAGGAAGCTCCCGATTGCTTCAATCCTACGGACGAGCAGCGTCTCGACGGCCACACCGATGCGATCTGCTGCTCGATCGAGTATCCAAACGCCTGGTATCTCGACAAGATCAAGGATCGCGATCCGAACTTCACGGACTGGGTGATCCTTGCCGTCGATCCGGTGTTCGCGGCGAGCGAGACAACCCGCTTCTGCCCGCGCAACGCCGCTGCTGGATACGGTAGAGAGATCCGTGACGGTGCGGACGGCTTTCGGTCGCTGTTCGCGCCTTCCGTTGCTGGAGCATACGGTCGAACACGATTTCGTGCGCCCCATCATTTGAAGGCGTCTCCGACCGATGACCAAGCCGAAGTGCTTGTAAGAGAACCAATTACGCTGGACAAGATCTTGCGCATCGTCGTGAAAGATGCCGCCGAAGCCGCACGAGTCAACGTTCAGTTCGAACTTTCCGGAGTCAGCCTCCAAACGCCAATCTACGTCAGCAAGACATGCTTCGACAAAGTAGAATTGGCCAGGTACATTCGTGAGGGCCGACGACCGACAGAGGAGCTTTGGCTTGGAGATGCCGGTGAGTGATCTCTCGGCCACTAACTTTCCGTCCGTCCGTGAGAAAGCGGTCGGATCGATCATCGCGTTCGCATGCGGTGATGCAGCAGGCTGGCCGTTTGAAGATCGTGCGAACGCCGTTGGAAGGCACTCACGGTCGGAATCCACTTTTTTTACCTGGAAGAAGCGATCTGGCGGCAGATTTCGGCCGCACGAAGAAACGATCCTCGCTGGCGAGTACAGCGATGACACCCAGCTGATGCTGTGTACCGCACGCAGCATTCTGAGTGGCGCGCACTGGCTTGATCTATTCACCGCCACCGAGTTGCCGACGTGGAGCATCTATCAGCGTGGAGCTGGCGGGGCAACTCTACGTGCCGTAGATAGCTGGCTGCTTCAGACGCCGCCCTGGTCCAACCGCCGTACGTCGTCCGAGCTTCGTGCATACATGGACGCCGGCGGAAACGGCGCGGCAATGCGAATCGCACCACATGTCATTGCGCATCTGTCCGGTGCGGATTTTTCGGCATGCGCCATCGACATCCTGAAGAATTCGATTACCACGCATGGCCATCCTCGCGCTCTCATAGGGGCGGTGCTTTTCGGCTACGCATTGTGGCTCGCATTTCGCCAGCAATCGAGTTGGTCCTACGGCGGCTTGATTGAAGCAGTGATCAGCGATAGCACCCAATGGTCCAGTTCAGACTATCTGCGCGATCTTCCGAAGGAGTGGATTGATACTGCTGCTCGCACAGCGAATCGATCCTATGGCGACCTTTGGACCTCGGTAGCGTCTGAAGTGAACGAGATGCTTCATGTCAGCCACGATCTATTGACTACACAGGGCGCGTTACTTGACGACAAAGACGTTTTGGCGCGAATCGGCGCGCTCGATAAGAAGACCAATGGGGCCGGAACGGTGACTGCTTGCGCGGCGATTTACTTCGCGGCTCGATACGCGGCAGAGCCATTCGCGGGGCTTCTCGCAGCAGCAGTCGCCGAACGGGCGGACACTGACACACTCGCTGCGATGTCTGCAGCCTTGCTCGGCTCGATCAATGGCGGAGCGTGGCTCGGACGACTTTCGGATGAAGTTCAGGATGCGCGATATCTTCGAGCAATCGCCGTCAGGCTTCTCGGCAATATCGTCGAGCTGCACACGCCAGCACCTGTCAGCAAAACGTCACTCACCCGGTTTACGGCCAGTTTGTCGGACCCGGAAGCAAACGTTGGCCGCTTCCCGGATGGGCGACCGATCAAGGAGATCACGTCGGTTGACGTTGTATCGAAGTCAAAAGCCACGAGCATCGTGATGTGGAGATGCCGTCTCGCGGATGGGCAATCGGTCTACGTGAAGCGATACGAGAAGAAGGCAGCGGCGGTACGCGAAACGGAACAGCGCACCAGCCTGCCGAGCGCATCGCCGCTGACGCAGCAACCACTCCGCACATCCGAGCTGCTCGACTCAATTACGCAAGAAGTGTGGCTTTTGGAGAGCGACTGGCGGAGCTTCAAGTTTATTTGCGCAGAGGACCCTCAACGCGTAGACGTTCTCAACGCCACTGCCCCGGCGTTTTTTTATCGCTGGCAGCAACTCATCTATGAACGGATGCTGCTCGGTATCACTCGGCTGTTCGATCCACCGCGGCACGGTTCGTTTGAAAACATCAGCTTGGCCATGCTGGCGGAATCGCTCCGCCGAGCACCTGGCGCTGTTCACGATCGCTCGCTCGGTGTGATGCTCTCGGACGCACGTGCCGTGGCGGATGGCTGTATTCAGCACAGTCGTAAACGCATCATTCATCGAGATCATCACGTTCACGCCATGAATGCGAAAACGCTTCCTTCGCCGACGTTGAAGCTCATTGACGCCGCGCTGGCGCACATTCGCGGGATAGTGGCGAAAGCCTACGAGCTATCCGGACGCGGCAGCATATCCTTTGATGTGCCGCGGCCAGACGGAAATGTCGAAGCGCTGTTGCGCAAGCTAACAAACCGACGCTCCCAAAAACACCCTGAACTGCGCTCGGTCATTACCGTAGAATCATCGCGGGAGGCGACATTTCGCTGTGCATTTTGCGGCGAGAACATGAGCTTTCCGTACTATCCGCAAGGAACTCTGTCGCCGAGAATGTTGGCGCGCTCTCACTACGACACATGCAACGGTGTCATCGGATGCGAAAGTATCGGTATTGACATCGTCGACGCCGCCGGCGAGCAAATCGACTCGTTTTCGGTCGACTTAAAAGTGCCAACGCGAAGTACGTCCTGATCAGCATCCGTTGACGCAGCGCTCGGTCCGATAACCAACCCTTCGTCATCTTCGCCCCCACTACCACGCGGCCGCAATCCACACACACCCGCCCGGCAGAGGGACGAATCCGAGCACGTGCGCGAACGGCAGTAGGAGAGGGGCCATTGAACGATGGGCCAGGCCTTCGTTTCGACAGTTCGTAATGTTCGATCCGACTGTACTTCAGGAAGCACGTTTGAAGGTCAGTAACGTACAGTTATTCGAACTACGTTCATCGACAAAAAACGAGGCGCTGTAGCTCCGGCATGATCGAAGACACGTCTCATTGGTCGAAGACCGACATTAGTACCGTCACCTTGCTTCCGAGAGCCCGAGCCAGCCGAATCACCGTTTCGACATTCGGCACGTGTGATCCTTTCTCGATGGCGCTGATCCGGCTCTGAGGGACGCCGCAGCGTTCGGAGAGTTGGACCTGCGTCAATCCGCGCTTTTTGCGCAGTTCGCGCACGCGTTCGCCGAGCAGTTCGCCGATTGTTGGAGCTACTGCCATAGCGCCGAGTTCACCTTGACAAATCGCGTGCTGCGATATATCATATTAGGACTATCAAAGGAGCAGCCAGCCATGCTCGAACCCGACCTCATCTCCCGCATTCGGCACATCTTCCTACACCCACGGCCGCATGTCAGCATTTCGCAGGCGACGTCGCTCCTCGGCTGGACGCGCAGGCAGATGTCCGAGGCGATTGAGGAGGGGGAAGTGGAGCTGTGGACGACGCCGGTCGGGAAGTGGTTTCCGCGGGCGGAGATGATGGCGAAGGCGCTGGAGATCTGGCCGATGCATGTCATCGAGGAGGCGCTTGGGGGCGATGCGGATGGCGTCCTGCCACAGGCGATCCGGAGCGCGGAGTTGCGCGTGCGGCTGCCGCGGCATCACATCGACATGCTGGAGTATCGGGCGGACCAGCAGGAGACGACCGTCAGCGGTGTGCTGGAGCGGGAGCTGGATGGCATCGCCAGCGCGCACATCGAGGAGCTGTCGGTCGCGCTGCCGGGATTCGCCGAGGCGATGGCTTGGCCGGCTGGTTGATCCGCAGATTTACGCAGATAGAACGCAGATGGAGCGCCCGTGTCGCAGTGCGACGAGGCCGTGTCGCAGCGTGACACGCCCCGTGTCGCGGTGCGACAAGCCCTTGTCGCAGCGTGATACACCCCGCGTCGCAGTGCGACAAGGCCGTGTCGCAGCATGACGCACCCCGTGTCGCAGTGCGACAAGGCCGTGTCGCAGCGTGACACACCCCGTGTCGCAGTGCGACAAGGCCGTGTCGCAGCGTGACGCACCCCGTGTCGCAGTGCGACAAGGCCGTGTCGCAGCGTGACACGCCCCGTGTCGCGGTGCGACATACCCCGTGTCGCGCTGCGGCGCGGACCATTTCGCGGTGTAGCAGGGCCCACATCAGACCCCTTGCAGCGAAAAAAACTCGCGCCCTCTTGACATTTCGTCGCGGCGAGCCGAAAGTACCCGGCACGAATCCGAGTCTCGAAAGAGCCGAGGGTTTGGCGGCTAACGGCGGTACGAGGGTCCTGAACAAGGATTCTGAAGTTCGTACCGAGTGCGGGAGTTGAGCTTGCTCCTCCTGCCGCGGGCAATCGAGGTGTGCGTACACCTCGAATCATCAACCGGAGGAATCGGCGTGTGGCCGAAACTTCCAGCCGGTGGCCGCCTCGCACTCGTATACGGGTCCTGACGTCTCCTCCGGCCTGAACCGCCCGTTGGGCATTTAGGAGGAAGTGTCATGGATCAAAATCAGGATCAAACTCTCAACCCCACCGTACCGGCTGCGGATACGCCGCAGCCGGCTCCCAAACTGACGCCGGAGGCGATCGTCGAGCAGGTGCGCGCCATGCGGTCGCAGGTCGATGACGTCACGCCGCTCGACAAAGCACAGCGTCAGCAACTGAAACAGCGTACGCGCCGGCAGCCCGGGCCCGTCGTCGAGGCATCGATCAGCGTGATCAGCTCGTCCGGCACGGTGGCGCAGGCGGTTGGTCAGCCGGTCGAGGACGTTCTGCAGCTTCAGAGCGACGTCGCTCGGTGGGCGCTGGCCGCCGCGGAGCTCCATTCGTTCTTCCAGGGGATCGAGGGAGCGAATCTGATCCGGCGGGAACGGCTCGCGTTCATCGCATCGCAGGCGTACTCGTTCGGATCGCAGCTCGTGCGAAATCCGGAGAACAAGGAACTGCTGCCACAGGTGGAGGAAATCCAGCGCCGGAAGATCGCCGCGCGCCGCAAGAAGGCGCAGGCGAATCCTCAGCCGCCCTCTCCGAGTCCTGTGCCGGGGCCGCTCCCGGCGCACGACACGCCGGCGACGACGCAAGCGTAGAGTAAGGAGGTACGTGAACCCGGGCGCGCTCGCAGGCGCGTCCGGGTTCCATTACGGTCATGAAAGAGGACAACGCATCCGAGAGAGCCGCAGCGCTGCTGCTTCAGCTTCTCGACGTCTTACAGCGCGCCGAGAATGCTCCCGATTCGCCCGTGAACACGTTCCTGCCAGGAAAAAGGAGACGTCTCCTGCGGCGAGGCGCCGAACGCCTGCGCCGCGGCGAAGCGCAGCCGACGTACAAGAATCTCTTCAGCGCCGGGCAGCTTGCGGACATCTATGAACAGACCGTCCTGCGCGATGAGATTCACGAGCAGGCAGACGCAGAGTTCTCGCGAATCGGCCGCGAAATCGCTCGCGTCATGCAGGAAGACGGTCCAGCGGTCCGAAAAACGTTCGAGGCGGTCTACCTGGAGACGCTGCGGTTGGCGAGAGAGAACGGTCCCGACAGCGAAGCCGCGCAACGGCTTCACCAACTGCGCTCGCTGGTCCGCTTTGCACAGCGGTACGGCGGCGATCGCCGCCGGCAGAAGCTCTCCGGGGCACGTGCTCATACGTATCCGCACGAAGCCGAAGGGCGCCTTCCCCTGATCCCTGCCGAAGTCCTCCCCTCTCCGCCCTCGGGTGAAGCGGTCATCGCCTTCCCGCCGGACGGCAGAGATTCCGGACGCGGACGCATTTTTCTCCGCATCGGGGTCGGCCAGGAGTCGTGGATCGGCAGCTTCGAGATCGGTCACATGAGCGTCAGCACGATCTTCATCATGCCCGACGGCAACCACCTGTTCGTATCCGCGGAAGGCGCCGGGTACATCATCGAGCTGAAGTCGCGAAGGCTCGTGGAGCAGATCGGCACCGACGTCGCCGGAGTGGCCCGGGACGGCGCCATGACGCTGTTCATCGTCGATCACAACGGCATGAGCCTGGAAGCATTCGGTACGAACGGCCGCCTCTGGAAAACGGACAACTTCAGTTGCGGAGGATTTCGAGACACAGCATTCACCGACACCTGCCTCATCGGCGAAGCGCGCCAGGCATCCGGATGGATCGCTTTCTCGCTGGACCTGGCGACGGGCGACGTGCACTTCTCGCCTACTGTGGCGTCGACGTAAGCGAAGCAGACAACGTTGTACAACTCTCACTTCTCCGCGCCGTTCGGGAACGACCACGTAACGGATGCTTCTGCGTGAAAGGCGGCACGGTCGTCCGCGCCGGCATCCACATGAGCGACATCCCGTCGTTCACCCACTCGATCGCGCGAACGAAGCGCTCGCCGATCTGCGGGAGGGGCGGTTGGTGGGGACGGTGGTACTGACGATGTGATCGGTGGTTAGGCCGTGCGCGCGTCGCGCGCGGAGGCGCGCCAAAGCAGCTTTCCAATCGAGAGTCCCTCTCCCCGCGTCTTCTTGCGGGGAGAGGGAGACACGAAGTGCGGGTGAGGGGCGTTTT
>Ga0068854_100002944_pt1 | contig 10561 bp, 9 predicted proteins | sample KBSCornC42_FD_66590 | JGI IMG/M metagenome (GOLD analysis project Ga0068854, IMG submission 66590) | Corn rhizosphere microbial communities from Kellogg Biological Station, Michigan, USA - KBS Corn C4-2 | ecosystem: Host-associated > Plants > Roots > Rhizosphere > Soil ... | reverse complement strand
TAGTCCGAACCCTTGACGGTGTCGAACATGTGCCAGTACCAGTTGTCTTCGGACATGTTGCCCAGCGAAGCGCCGATGCCGCCTTGGGCAGCCACGGTGTGCGAGCGGGTCGGGAAGACCTTGGACAGGACAGCGACGTTCAGGCCGGCTTCGGCCAGTTGCAGCGAGGCGCGCATGCCGGAGCCACCGGCGCCGACGATGACCGCGTCAAAGCGGCGGGTAGTGATGGCGGATTTGATAGCAGCCACGATTAGTTTCTCCACAGAATCTGCGCGGCATAGCCCGCGCAACCGATCAGCCACACGATAGTGGCAACTTGCAGGACCAGACGGGTACCAACGGGCTTGACGTAGTCCATCAGCGCGTCACGCACGCCAATCCAGGCGTGGAAGAACAGCGCCATGAACACGGCAAAGGTGGCCACCTTGAACCATTGATGCGAGAACAGCGCCGCCCAGCCCTGGTAGCTGAAGTTGGTCGAGGTGAAGAAGCACACCAGCAGGATGACGGTGTAGACGGCCATCACGACGGCGGTGGCGCGTTGCGCCAGCCAGTCACGCAGGCCATAGTGGGCGCCAACGACCAGGCGCTTGGGTCCGATGTTGTTATCAGCCATTTTCAGAACACTCCGAACAGTTTCAATGCGACCAGGATCATCAGCGCGATGCTGACCACCAGGACAGTTGCCGAGGACTTGCGTGCGCTGTCCTTGTCCAGGCCAACGTGGTTGTCCATGATCAGGTGGCGGATGCCGGCGCAGAAGTGATGCAGGTAGGCCCAGGAAAGTGCCAGGATGACGAGCTTGACGAACCAGCCCGAGACGAAGCCCTTGAGATAGGCGAAAGTACCTTCCGAGAGCAGGCTGCTGTCCAGCAGGAACAGGATGAAAGGCAGCATCAGGAACAGGAACAGACCGCTGATGCGGTGCATGATCGAGACGATGGCTGCCAGAGGCATGCGATAGCCGGCAATTTGGGTTAGGTGTATGTTACGAAATTGCGGCCGTTGTGGTTTAGCGGCTTCAGACATACAAGGTTCTCCTCAGTTTAAAACAATCATGCAATTTTCGCCGATTTTCGAAATCACCATCAACTTTTATTGCGCTTCGCAGCATGCCGAAAAGGCTTGACACCAGCCCTTCTGCGCTGGGCAGGCAGGACCCGCCAGCACCCGATCATGACCGGTTTCGGTTTGCTCAGCTCAACTCGCTTTGGTAATGATGATTCGTCGTCAGGTACAGACCGCGCCGCATTTCCACCGGCTTGTCGCCATAGGTAAATGAAGCCCGCTCCACACTCAGCAACGGCGTTTGGGGCGTTACGCCCAGAAACTCTGCGGCATCCGGATCCGCCCCGACGGCACGGATGCGTTCTTCGGCACGGATCATGCGCGTGCCGAACTCGGACTCGAACAGGCCATACAGGGGCCCGCGGTATTCCATGAGGCGCTCGGCCGTCAACCCCTTGAAGATGGCGCCAGGCAGCCAGATGTCTTCGAGGATGATGGGAGTGCCATTGAAGGACTTTACACGGCGGATGAAAATGACGGAGTCACCCGACTTCATGTCGAGCTGACGGGCCACTTCGGCCGAGGCGCGAACGCGCTTGACTTCGATGATCTTGTTTTCGGGACGCTGCGGCTCGTCGCTGTCGGCCATCAGCCGCAGGAAGCGGAACTGCGCCTGGGTCTCGTGATGGGTGGCGACGAAGGTCCCCTTGCCCTGGCGGCGCACCACCAGGTTTTCGGCTGCCAGTTCGTCGATGGCCTTGCGCACCGTGCCCTGACTGACCTTGAAACGACTGCCCAGTTCGACTTCACTGGGAATGAGTTCACCGGGTTTCCACTCACCGGCTTCGAGGCGCTGCATGATGAGCGCCTTGATCTGCTGGTACAACGGACTGAAGGTGGGCGCCGGACTGGCAACACCCGCCCCCGCGGCGTGCGCGTCGACGTTGTTTGAATTGGGCAGGATCGAGCTCATAACCTCGAATTTCACCACAAAACTCCTTCCGGCGTCCAGCAAAAACTAGGCAATAATATGTCTTATATAAGACATAAGATATTGATTGACAGCAGTCTTTCGCAAGCCTACACTCGCGAGCAACCTGAAGAGCCGCAAGGCAGGCAGGAAGCGATGTACCGGCCAGTAGACGATAACGAGAATCGCTCTCATCAAGATCATTCCGATGCGGTGGTTTTCTGCAGGCAGAACACAAGTTTGACAGGTTTTTGATTTGTCGGCAGAGCCCGGCCCGAAACCAACTGACTCGCTGCGTTTTCGACGGTATCATGGCGGCCTAACAAGAATTCGAGGAAGTCGCGCATTTTCATGCGCAAACCCGAAGCCACCGCTACACGGCCCTGCCGCGCCTTGCGCGACGCGACCGCAAGCTGCGCTTCGCTGCAGTCTGAATGCTTTTTTTCATCACCTCTTTTGGAGATTCAACATGGCTAAAGCCCCCATGCGTGTTGCCGTCACTGGCGCCGCCGGTCAGATCGGTTACTCCCTGCTGTTCCGCATCGCCAATGGCGATCTGCTGGGCAAAGACCAGCCGGTCATCCTGCAACTGCTGGAAATCCCCGATGAGAAGGCTCAGAAGGCGCTCAAGGGCGTCATCATGGAAATCGACGACTGCGCTTTCCCCCTGCTGGCTGGCGTGACCGCCCACAGCGATCCGATGACCGCCTTCAAGGATGCCGACATCGCCCTGCTGGTGGGTGCCCGTCCCCGTGGCCCCGGCATGGAGCGCAAGGACCTGCTGGAAGCCAATGCCCAGATCTTCACCGTGCAAGGCAAGGCACTGGACGCCGTCGCATCCCGTAACGTCAAGGTGCTGGTGGTCGGCAACCCGGCCAACACCAACGCCTACATCGCCATGAAGTCGGCCCCGAACCTGCCGGCCAAGAACTTCACCGCCATGCTGCGCCTGGACCACAACCGCGCCCTGTCGCAAGTGGCTGCCAAGATCGGCAAGCCGGTCTCGGCCATCGAAAAGCTGTGCGTGTGGGGCAACCACTCGCCGACCATGTACGCCGACTACCGCTTCGCGACCGCCGATGGCGCTTCCGTCAAGGACACCATCAACGACCAGGAATGGAACAAGAACGTGTTCCTGCCCACCGTCGGCAAGCGCGGTGCCGCCATCATCGAAGCCCGTGGCCTGTCCTCGGCAGCTTCGGCTGCCAACGCCGCCATCGACCACGTGCGTGACTGGGTGCTGGGCACCAACGGCAAGTGGACCACCATGGGTATCCCCTCCGACGGTTCCTACGGCATCCCCGAAGGCACCATGTTCGGCTTCCCGGTGACCACCGAAAACGGCGAGTACAAGATCGTCCAGGGTCTGGAGATTGATGAGTTCTCGCAAGAGCGCATCAACATCACGCTCAAGGAACTGCTGGAAGAGCGCGAAGGCGTCAAGCATCTGGTCGGCTAACTGACCACGGCGCGGCAGCTCTTTCCGGCTGCCGCGCCGGCCGTTTTCAGTATTTTGCAGTACGTGACATCACCCGTTCCGACAACCTTACCCCGCTCTCAATCGCAGCAATGCATCCTTCCCAGGTCTTGTTCCCAGGTGCCCAGCAACCGGTTTCGCTTCCGGTGTGCGATCACTACGCCGGCTCCGAAAAGCTGATGCGCAAGTCGATGGCCCTGCAGCAGGAGCTCGGTCCCTTGTTCGACATCACCTTCGACTGTGAAGATGGCGCTGCCGCCGGCAATGAAGCCGCGCACGCCGAACTGGTCGCTTCGCTCATCACCGGCCCCGGCAATGTCCACCGCCGCATCGGCGCGCGCCTGCATGATGTGGGCCATGCGCATTTCGAGCAGGACGTGGCCATCATCTGCGGCGCCGCTGCGCGCGAGCTGGCTTACGTGATGTTGCCCAAGCCTGAAGGCATCGAGGACGTGCTGCGTGCCCTGGAGAGCATCAACCGTGCCGCCAATGCGGCCGGCCGTGCGCAGTTGCCGGTGCAGGTCTTGATCGAGACCCATGGTGCCCTGGCTGACGCCGGCAAGATCGCCGCCCTGCCCCAGGTGCAGTCGCTGTCGTTCGGGGTGATGGATTTCGTGTCGGCCCATTACGGCGCCATTCCTGGCAGCGCCATGCGCTCGCCCGGACAGTTCGACCACCCGCTGGTGCGCCGCGCCAAGCTGGAAATTGCTGCCGCCTGCCATGCGCACGGCAAGGTGCCGTCGCACAACGTGACCACCGACATCAAGAATCCCGCCGCCGTGGCTGACGATGCGCGCCGCGCGGCACAGGAGTTTGGCTATACCCGGATGTGGAGCATCCATCCGGACCAGATTCGCCCGATCGTGCAGGCCATGTCCCCGGCCACGGAAGAAGCCGACCTGGCGGCACAGATCTTGCTCAAGGCGCAGGCGGTGCAGTGGGGCCCGATCCAGCATCAGGGCAACCTGCACGACCGCGCCAGTTATCGCTATTACTGGAGTATCCTGCAACGCGCGCACGCCACCGGCATCGCGCTGCCGCCGGAGACTGCACCCTGGTTCGCCCGCGGCGACTCCCCCTCAACCACGCAGTAAACTTGTTTCGACCGACGTCCATGAAAAAGCACCTGACTCTCATCGCCCTGCTGGGCGCCCTCTTCGCCACCGCCGGCATCACTGCGGCGCACGCTGAAACCGATACCAAACCGGCCGCCAAGAAAAAGGTCGTCAAGAAGACGCCGGCCAAGAAGGCCGCGGCTGCGGCTGCAGCACCCGCCGCCAAGATGCCGTTCTCTTCCGACGCCGAAGATGACGACAGCGAACCCGAACTGGGCGGCACCCTGTCGGCCGACTTCCAGTGCGAAATGGGTCACAAGCTGACCATCTGGAAGAACGAAGCCGACGACAAGCACATCGCCATCCGCTGGGACAAGCGCATCCACCGCCTGACCCGTGTGGAAACCACCACCGGTGCCAACCGCTTCGAAAACCGCAAGATGGGCCTGGTCTGGATCGGTATCCCGGCCAAGGGCCTGCTGCTGGACTCCAAGAAGGGCCAGCAACTGGCCAATGAATGCAAGAACGCCGAGCAGATCAAGGCCGCCGAAGCAGCACCGGCCGCCACCGTCGCCGCGGCACCCCAGAAGAACTGAGCCGGCAGGCAACCGCCAGCTCATCGCGTATCAAGCAACACAGAATCACAGAATCAGGCAGCACCCCGCAGTTCACCATTGCAGCGCAAACCGGATTCGACTAGCTAGCATCACTAAATTGCCAAATTAAGGAGAAGAGGCCATGTCTCGCAACACATTGAACACCCTGAAGGAATTCCCGATTTCCGGTTCCAAGAAGGGCAAGTTCTACTCCCTGCCCGCCCTGCAAAAGTCGCTGGGCGTGAATATCTCGCGTCTGCCGGTGTCGATCCGCATCGTGCTGGAATCGGTGCTGCGCAACTGCGATGGCCAGAAGGTCACCGAAGAACACGTCAAGCAACTGGCCAACTGGGGTGCCAAGGCCGCCCGCGTGGATGAGATCCCCTTCGTGGTAGCCCGCGTGGTGCTGCAGGACTTCACCGGCGTGCCGCTGCTGGCCGACCTGGCCGCCATGCGCAACGTCGCCAGCAAGCTGGGCAAGAACCCCAAGAACATCGAACCGCTGGTCCCGGTGGACCTGGTGGTGGACCACTCGGTGCAGATCGACCACTTCCGCGAGAAGAAGGCGCTGGACCTGAACATGAAGCTGGAATTCTCGCGCAACAACGAGCGCTACCAGTTCATGAAGTGGGGCATGCAAGCCTTCGACACCTTCGGCGTGGTGCCCCCGGGCTTCGGCATCGTGCACCAGGTCAACCTGGAATACCTGGCACGCGGCGTGCACAACAAGACCGGTGTCTACTACCCTGACACCCTGGTCGGCACCGACTCCCACACCACCATGATCAACGGCATCGGCGTGGTCGGCTGGGGCGTGGGCGGTATCGAAGCCGAAGCCGGCATGCTGGGCCAGCCGGTCTACTTCCTGACCCCGGACGTGGTCGGCGTGAACCTGACCGGCGCGCTGCGCGAAGGCGTCACCGCCACCGACCTGGTGCTGACCATCACCGAACTGCTGCGCCAGACCAAGGTCGTGGGCAAGTTCGTCGAATTCTTCGGTGAAGGTACCGAATCGCTGTCGCTGACCGACCGCGCCACCATCGCCAACATGGCACCGGAATACGGCGCCACCATGGGCTTCTTCCCGGTTGACGACGCCACCATCGACTACTTCAAGGGCACCGGCCGCACCAAGGCCGAGATCGACGCCTTCGAAGCCTACTTCAAGGCGCAAGGCCTGTACGGCGTGCCCAAGGCCGGCCAGATCGACTACACCCAGGAAGTCTCGCTGGATCTGGGCACCGTCGCCCCGTCGCTGGCAGGTCCGAAGCGTCCGCAAGACCGCATCGAGATCGGCAACGTCAAGTCCACCTTCTCCGACCTCTTCACCAAGCCGACCGCTGAAAACGGCTTCAACAAGAAGGCCGAAGACCTGACCGCGTCCTACAAGAACGCCGACGGCGTGGATGTGCACAACGGTGACGTGCTGATCGCCGCCATCACCTCCTGCACCAACACCTCCAACCCGAGCGTGCTGCTGGCTGCCGGCCTGCTGGCCAAGAAGGCCGTGGAAGCCGGTCTGAAGGTGGCCCCGCACATCAAGACCTCGCTGGCGCCTGGCTCGCGCGTGGTGACCAAGTACCTGGAAGCGGCTGGCCTGCTGCCTTACCTGGAAAAGCTGGGCTTTGGCGTGACCGCCTACGGTTGCACCACTTGCATCGGCAACGCCGGCGACCTGACCCCGGCCATGAACGAAGCCATCGTCAAGAACGACGTGGTGGCGGCCGCCGTGCTGTCGGGCAACCGCAACTTCGAAGCCCGTATCCACCCGAACATCCGCGCCAACTTCCTGGCCTCGCCTCCGCTGGTCGTGGCTTACGCCATCGCCGGCAATGTCACCCGTGACCTGATGACCGAACCGGTCGGCAAGGGCAAGGGCGGCAAGAACGTCTACCTGGGCGACATCTGGCCGACCTCGCAAGAGATCGAAAAGCTGCTGAAGTTCGCCATGAACGCCAAGACCTTCAAGGAAAACTACGCCGATGTGAAGGGCGCACCGGGCAAGCTGTGGGAAGCCATCAAGGGCGTCGCCAAGGGCGAAGTCTACAACTGGCCGACCTCGACCTACATCGCCGAGCCGCCGTTCTTCGAGAACTTCAGCGAAGAGCCGACGGCTGCTGCCACCGGCATCAGCGGTGCCCGCGCCCTGGGCGTGTTCGGCGACTCGATCACCACCGACCACATCTCCCCGGCCGGTTCCATCAAGGAATCCAGCCCGGCCGGCAAGTGGCTGCAAGCCAATGGCGTGCTGAAGGCGGACTTCAACTCCTACGGCTCGCGCCGCGGCAACCACGAGATCATGATGCGCGGCACCTTCGCCAACGTGCGTATCAAGAACCTCATGATTCCGGCCAAGGAAGACGGCTCGCGCGTTGAAGGCGGCATCACCATTCACCAGCCTTCCGGTGAAGAAATGTCGATCTACGACGCCGCCATGAAGTACGTGGCTGAAGGTACCCCGACCATGGTCTTCGGTGGCGAAGAGTACGGTACCGGCTCCTCCCGTGACTGGGCTGCCAAGGGCACCCAGCTGCTGGGCGTCAAGGCCGTGATCGCACGTTCCTTCGAGCGTATTCACCGTTCCAACCTGGTCGGCATGGGCGTGCTGCCGCTGCAGTTCCTGGGCAACGACAGCGTGCAGTCGCTGGGCATCACCGGTGAAGAAAGCTTCGACCTGAAGGGCCTGGAAGGCGAGATCAAGCCGCAACAGGAAGCCACCCTGGTGATCCATCGCAAGAACGGCGAGACTCAGGAAGTCAAGCTGCTGCTGCGCATCGACACCCCGATCGAAGTGGACTACTACAAGCATGGCGGCATCCTGCCGTTCGTGCTGCGTCAGCTGCTGGCAGCCTAAGCAGCGTCCGTAGTCCCCTGCAGGACAGAAACGCCGGATTCGTCCGGCGTTTTTTATTGCCCCTTGGCGCTGTGCAATGGCCGCGGCGGCTGACAGGACTGACAAATCATCTACAATAGGCGGTTTCGTTTCCACAGATACAGATAGCCTACATGCGTCGTCCCGCCAAACGTTCCTCCTCCAAGCTTTCTGCCGACAGCCAGCATCTGGTGACTTTTGCGCAAGCCATCGCGCAGGCCTCCAGCCGGCTCGAAGAGCGCGCCTGGCTGAAACCCCTGGACGCCCTGCTCAACAAGCTGCTGCGGGCCGGCCAGCAGGGCCTCATCGATGCCGCCCTGGATCATCTCTTCAAGGCCGACCTGGATGCCTACGACATCCTGATCGAAGCCGTCGAGGCCGGCAGCGAAGCCACCTCGCTGGAACACGAAGGCCAGGACTATGACGTGCAGCTGCTGGTGCTGCCGGTGCTGGCCTGGACCCGCTTTGCCATCGCCTCCGGCCCCATCGGCAGCGAGCTGCTGACCGCCATCGGCGCGCACCTGCATGCCCACGTACTGGCCAAGGAGGCCCGCCTGGCACTGGCACCGAGCCTGTTCTCGATCGAGCAGCTGCCGCGCGTACACGCCGACGTCTTCGCCCTGACCCGCCAGATGGGGCAGACCGCCCTCAAAACCGGCCCGGTGCAGCTGCGCGGTGAACAGCCGCCCACTGCCGCCTTCCTGGCCGATACCCGCTACGTCATCGCCGCCGTGGTAGTGCCGGCCGGCGGAGCCCTGTTCCACTGGCAGGAAAGCGAACAGCAGAGCCACTTCTCGGCCCGGAAAGAGGCCGCCTTCGAAGCCTGGACCCAGCAGGCCACCCCGCTCTTCACGCGCCTGCTGCCGGGCTGCAGCGTCGAACTGCTGCTGCCGCAGGCCTATTTCTTCGGCTGCCGCGAAGCCGACAAGCGCATTCGCCCGGCCTCCATCCGCGCCGCCGATTACTTCCTGACGCAGACCCTGGACATTTCCTCCTCCGAACTGCACGCCAGCATCGGCGGCTTCTCCGAGGACATCAATGGCCAGATCGATGAATACCGCATCGGTTTTTCCATCGGCGGCGATCCGACCGTGGTCTATGGCACGGTCTGGCCGCTGTATGAACAAGAAAGTGGCGAAGACCTGCCCATGATGATCCCGACCGGTGCCGGCCTGCTGGAAGGCATTCCCGCCAGCCCGCTGCAGCAGATCCTGACGGTGCTGCGCGAATGCGGCATCGTGCACATCAAACATCATGCAGAACGCTTCACCATGGAGTTTTGCGACGACTGTGGCGCACCGCTCTTCCCTGACCGGGAAGGTGAACTGGTGCACGCGGAAATGCCGGAAGATACGCCTCCTCCGGTCGAGCATTTCCACTGAGAGATGAAGAAACGTCCTGCCGGGAGGCAGGACGCGCGATTCCGGGCATGGCCGGCGCGCCTAAAGCTTCACAGGCGCTGAAAAGCGCCCATAAAAAAGGCATCCACCACACGGCGGATGCCTTTTTCTCTTCTGTATCGGGCTATGATGCCCGCTTTTCCTGCGGTACCGAATGACGACGGGCGCCAGATCCGGACTGCGTCTCCTCCGGATCCCGTACTGCCATGCTGCAGAGCCTCAACGACTCAGGCAGCCAGCTTTTCGATCAGGCCCATTTCGGCGCTGGACATCAGCTTGTCGATGTCCACCAGGATCAGCATGCGCTGTTCCAGGGTGCCCAGGCCGATCAGGTAGTCGGAGTCGAAGGTGGTGCCCATCTCCGGTGCCGGCTTGATCTGTTCCTGGGTCAGGGTGATGACGTCGGACACGCTGTCGACCACCATGCCCACGACGCGGCCGCCGATGTTCAGGATGATGACGACGGTGAACTGGTCATAGGTCGGCTCGCCCAGCTGGAACTTGATGCGCATGTCCACGATGGGGACGATGATGCCGCGCAGGTTCACGACGCCCTTGATGAAGTCGGGCGAATTGGCGATGCGGGTCACGGCTTCGTAGCCGCGGATTTCCTGAACCTTCAGAATATCGATGCCGTATTCTTCCTTGCCCAGGGTGAAGGCGAGAAATTCGTTTCCGTTGCTGTCGGTCTTTTCGCCGAAGCCGGAAAGATTCTTGGTTGCAGTGTCAGACATGTTGAGGCCCTTTAAAAATCAGGAAAATACAGATTCGTCATTCAATTGGCGGCTGGATCGCAGCAAGGCTGCCACATCGACAATCAGGGCAACGCCGCCGTCGCCCAGAATGGTAGCTCCGGAAATGCCAGCGACCTTTCGATAGTTGGATTCCAGATTCTTCACAACGATTTGCTGTTGTCCGATCAGGTCATCCACGAAAAGTGCCGCCTTTTTACCATCTGACTCCAAAATGACCACCAATCCTTGCGAAGGATCGGTAAATGAAGGCTCGATGTTGAAAATCTGATAAAGCGGGATCAGTGGCAGATATTCACCGCGCACACGCAGCACCTGGCCCTGACCGGAAATCTCTTTGATATCTTGCGGCAAAGGCTGCAAAGATTCAACCACATATCCTAGCGGCAATATGTAAACTTCTTCACCGATGCGAATCGACATGCCGTCCA
>Ga0068854_100002940_pt1 | contig 10567 bp, 10 predicted proteins | sample KBSCornC42_FD_66590 | JGI IMG/M metagenome (GOLD analysis project Ga0068854, IMG submission 66590) | Corn rhizosphere microbial communities from Kellogg Biological Station, Michigan, USA - KBS Corn C4-2 | ecosystem: Host-associated > Plants > Roots > Rhizosphere > Soil ... | reverse complement strand
GGCCATGACTTCGAACCGATCGTGCCCGAGCTGGTGGCGCAGGAATGGCCCGGCCTGCGCTTCGTGTTCCCGCATGCGCCGGTGCGTCCGGTGACCTTGAACGGCGGCATGCCGATGCGCGCCTGGTACGACATCGCCGGCGTCGACCTGACCTCGCGTCAGGACGAGACCGGCATGCGCGCCTCGATCGAGGCGGTGCAGAAGTTGATCGCGCGCGAGAACGAGCGCGGCGTGCCGGACGAGCGCATCGTGCTGGCCGGCTTCTCGCAGGGCGGCGCCATCGCGCTGGCCGGCGGCCTGCGCCATCCGGGCCGGCTGGCCGGCATCGTGGCGCTGTCCACGTATCTGCCGATGCAGCCCTCGTTCGAGGCCGAGCGCAGCGCGGCCAATGCCGCCACGCCGATCTTCTGGGGCCACGGCACCGCCGACCCGATCGTGCCGCTGACCCGCGGCGTGCAGTCGCGCGACGTGCTGCAAGGCCTGGGCTATGCGGTGGAATGGCATACCTATGCCATGCCGCATTCGGTCTGCGCCGAGGAGATCGCCCATCTGCGCACCTGGATGACCCGCCGCTTCGCCGGCTGAGCAACGCAAGCCAGGCGCCAGGACACGGCCCGGGCCGATGCGCTTGGGCATACTGTGCGCCCATGCGCCAACCCACCACGCCACGCCCGGCCAAAGCCGCGCTCGAACGGAGCCCGCTGCCGGATTTCTGCAGCGCGCCGGCGCTGTTCGCGCTGCTGGTGGTGGCCGCGCTCACCGTCACCGTGATGCTGCTGGCGCCGGAAAGCAGCCGCGGCTGGCGCGGCTACAGCGTGGGCATGCTGTTCGCGCAATGGATCGCCATGCTCACCGGCGTCGCGCTGTGCAAGCTGCGGCCGGCGCTGGACCGGCTGCATGGACTGCTGCCGTATGCGTCGGTGTGGCTGATCATGCTGGCGATCGTGGCGCTGACCAGCGTGCTGGCGGCGTGGATGGACGGCGCGCTGCGCATGGGCCTGATCCACGGCGACGCCTTCGAGTTCGTGCGCGACAACAGCGCCATCGCCGCCCTGCTGGGCGCGGCGATGCTGCGCTACTTCTACATGCTGGCGCAGTGGCAGGCGCGCCTCGCCGCGGTGGCGCGGGCGCAGGTGGAAGCCTTGCAGGCGCGCATCCGGCCGCACTTTTTGTTCAACAGCATGAATACCGTGGCCGCGCTGATCCGGGTCGATCCGCGCGCGGCCGAACGCACGGTGGAGGACCTCTCCGAACTGTTCCGCGCCGCGCTCGGCCACCACGACACGCGCGACGGCACGCTGGAAGAAGAACTCGCGCTGATCGAGCGCTACCTCGCCATCGAACAGCTGCGCCTGGGCTCGCGCCTGCGCATCCGGCGCGAGCTGGACAGCCTGCCCGGCGCGTTTCCGCTGCCGCATCTGCTGCTGCAGCCGCTGGTGGAGAACGCCGTGCGCCACGGCGTCCAGCCGCTGCGCGAAGGCGGCGAGGTGATCCTGCGCGGGCGGCAGCTGCAGCGCGCGATCGAGATCGAGATCGACAATCCGCTGCCGACCACGCCGCCCAGCGCCGGCACCGGCCATGGCCTGGCCAATGTGCGCCAGCGCGTGGCGTATCGTTACGGCCCGCGCGCGCAAGTCAGCGCCGGCCCGCACGGCGAGCGCTTCGTGGTGCGCCTGCTGCTACCGGAAGATACCGATGCGCGTACTGATCGCCGATGACGAACCGCTGGCGCGCGCCCGCCTCGCCGCGCTGCTGGACGAGTGCGGCGAAGCGGTGGAGATCGCCGGCAGCGTCGGCGACGGCGACGCGGCGCTGGCGGCCATCGCCGAAACCCAGCCGGACCTGCTGCTGCTGGACATCAATATGCCCGGCCTGGACGGCGTCACCCTGGCCAGCCGGCTGGCCGGCAAGGAGCGGCCGCAGGTGGTGTTCTGCACCGCCTACGAGAACCACGCGCTGCAGGCCTTCGAACTGGGTGCGGTCGACTACCTGCTGAAACCGGTGCGGCTGGAGCGGCTGCGCGAGGCACTGCAGCGCGCGCGGCAGCGGCTGGCCGCGCTGCCGCGCGAGACCAGTTATCTGTTCGGCCGCCTGCGCGGCGAGCAGGTGCGCATCGCGCTGGACGAGGTGGTCTGCCTGCTGGCCGAGGAGAAATACGTCGTGGTGCAGCACCGCGGCGGCCAGCTGCTGCTGGAGGAGTCGCTGCGCCAGCTCGAAGAGGCCTATCCGGACCAGTTGATCCGCCTGCACCGCAACTGCCTGGTGCCGCCGCAGCGCCTGCTCGGCCTGAAAACCCTGGCCGACGGCCGCGTGCTGGCCCGCCTGGGCGGCACCGAGCTGATGCCTGAAGTGAGCCGGCGCAATCTGCCGGCGGTGCGCAAGCTGCTGCGCATGGGCTGAGCGCCGCGGCTGCGGCGATACGGCCGGCTGATTGGCCTGCGGGGCGGACTGGTTTACGCCACAATGGCGCCCTTTCGTCCGGGCCTAAGATTTTTCCAATGACCCCATCCATCCTGCGCATCGCCACCCGCAAGAGCGCGCTCGCGCTGTGGCAGGCCGAGCATGTGGCGGCCGAACTGCGTGCCGCGCACCCGGGCCTGACGGTGGAACTGGTACCGATGACCACACGCGGCGACGAGATCCAGGACCGCTCGCTGGCCACCATCGGCGGCAAGGGCCTGTTCCTCAAGGAACTGGAAGTCGCCATGCAGGAAGGTCGCGCGGATCTGGCGGTGCATTCGCTCAAGGACGTGCCGTCCGAGCTGGAACCCGGTTTCACCCTGCCCGCCGTGCTGCCGCGCGCCGACGCGGCGGACGCCTTCATCAGCAATGACTACGCCGACCTCGCCGCGCTGCCGCTGGGCGCGCGCGTGGGCACCTCCTCGCTGCGGCGCCAGGCGCTGCTGCGCGGGCTGCGGCCGGATCTGAACCTGCTGGACCTGCGCGGCAATGTCGGCACGCGCCTGGCCAAGCTGGACGCCGGCCATTACGACGCGATCGTGCTGGCCTGCGCCGGCCTGGAGCGCCTGGGCCTGGCCGCGCGCATCCGCGGCCGCCTCGCCGCGCCGGACTGGCTGCCCGCACCGGGCCAGGCCGCCATCGCCATCGAAGCGCGCAGCGACCAGCCGGGCACGCTCGCGCTGCTGGCCGCGCTCGACGACGAACACACGCGCATCGCGGTCGACGCCGAGCGCGCCATGAACCAGGCCCTCGGCGGCAGCTGCACCGTGCCGGTGGGCGCCTGGTGCGTACTGACCGAACGCGGCCTGCATCTGAGCGGCCTGGTCGGCGACGTCTCCAGCGGCCGCCTGCTGCGCGCCGAAGCGGAAGGCGGCAGCGATGAAGCCGAGGCGCTGGGCCGGCGCGTCGCCGAGGCCTTGTTCGCGCAGGGCGCGGCGGCTTTTCTCGGCGCATAAAAAAGCCCCGCCGCAGCGGGGCCTTCACCAAAGCGCGTTGCGCCCCATCTCCGTCATTCCGGCGAAAGCCGGAATCCAGTGCCTTTGAGGCGCTGGACCCCAGCTTCCGCTGGGGTGACGAACGTTTGTAGCAAGCCCTCAATTAAAAGTTGTAGACCAGGTTGGTCGTCATCAGCGTGTCGGTGTTCTTGGTGCCCGGCTGCACGTCGCTGTTGTAGCGCACCTGGTAGCCCACCTTCAGCGCCATCTTCTTGGTCATGCTGACCGAGAGGCCGATGTCGTTCTGGTAGTACTGGTTCTTCGAGCCGGCTTCGAGCAGCAGCGTGTCTTCCACCGCCGTGTTGGCGGTGAGGCGGTACTTGTAGTTGACCAGGCCGCGGCCGACCGCTTCGCTCTCGGTCTCCTGGCGCTGCTTCACGTCGATGCCGTCGACCTGCACGGTGCGGTCGGCCGGGCGGTAGCGCTTGTAACCGGGGCCGGCTTCGAAGGAGAGCTCGGTGCGGTCGGTCTTCAGCGCGATATAGCCGTAGCCGATCGACACGATGCCCTGCCAGATATTGGCGCCGAAATCGTCATGCTCGTAGCGCATCGCGCCCACGATGTAGCTGCGCGGATCGAGCTTGTAGCCCACCGAAGCGCCGGTGTCGTAGCGGTTGGCGGTGGTGCTGAAGCGGTCGATGGTGTTGCCGGCGGAGTCCTGCACCTGGACTTCGCCCTTGGAGCGCATGCCGTTGAGGAAGAAGTTGTTCTTCCACAGCTCGTTTTCCTGATTCAGGCCGAGCTTGGCGTTGACGTTTTCGGTGCGGGAATTGCCGCGCGCCGAGGCGAAACCGAATTCGCCGGAGCCGCTCCAGCCGCCATTGGCGCCCGGATTGCTGTTGCTGGCCGGGTCGGCGGGAGGCGCCGCATCCTGGGCGTGGGCGGTGAGGCTGACCATGCTGGTCAGCAGGGCACTGGTGATTAGGGCTTTTCTCATCGGGGAGAGATCCGTCTGGTTCGTTAAACAATTGTAAGCGGAAAGACCTTAGCGGACCGGCTTGAACTCGCGGTGAATTGTTCCAAATGGTCGCGAACAGCGCCGAAAAGGTCTTATACGGACGAGGAACCGCCCCGGCCGGAATAGGACAAGGTACCGCACAAACGGGTTTCAACGCTTTTGCCGACCATGGCGCTGACCGCGGCCAGGGACAGCAGCAGCCCATCCGGCTGGACCAGCACGATCAGGCAGGGCGCCAGATAAACCAGCGCCAGGAACAGCAGCCGGCCGGGCCAGCCGCCGGATCGCGCGTCGCCGCTGCGCCACCGGAAGATCTCGCCGACCACCAGCGCCAGCAGCAGCAGCGCCAGGATCCACGACACCGAATGGATCGGCTCGTCGCCGTCCTGCGCGGCCAGGCATAGCCATAACCACAGGCCGCCCGTATAGGCAGCCTCGACCAGGCGGGCAAAGATCGGCCAGCGCCCTTCCTGCGCATCATCGGACAAGGCATGGATCAGGCAGGCCAGGCTACCCAGCGCCAGCGCTGCCGCGGCCAGCCGCGTGGCCCAGAACAGGTTGTCGCCGCGCACCAGCCCGGCCACGCCCAGCATGGGCAGATAGGTGGCCAGGGCCAGCAAGGCCTTGCCGGTCGGGCGGCTGTCCCGTCCGAAGCGCCAGCCCAGCCAGTCCGGCGCCAGCGGCAGCCGCAGCAGGGCGGCGAGCGGCGCGATGCTGACCAGAGCGGCGCCCAGCGCCAGCGGCACCAGCGCATCGCCGCGCCCGGCCGGATACAGGCCCAGCGCCAGCGCCGTGCCCAGCAGCAGCCACAGGCCATAGCCGCTGTTCGCCAGCACCCGCAGCACCCTGGCATGCAGGCGGCGGGGGGACGAAACGACGGTAGCCGGGTCGGATGTGCGCTGGGGGAATGTAGGGTCGCCGGGCATCTCGGCTCGCTCTGCATCCTCGGGTGGGGTCAGGGAGCTTTTGGAGTCTAGGCGATTTCACGCCGCGATGGGTGGCGCACATGCCAGACTCTGCGTACTTGCGACCGCCACGGGCGATGCGCATGCTAGGCGGAGCTACGCTTCATCGACCTGGGCCATGGACCGCTACGAGCGCATTCTCACCCTGCACCGGCTTTTGAAGTCGGCGCACTATCCGGTACCGCTCCCCCGCTTGATGGACGAGCTGGAGTGCTCGCGCGCGACGCTCTACCGCGACGTCGCCTTCCTGCGCGACGCGCTGGGCGCGCCGATCGAAAGCGCCGGCGGCGAACACGCGGCCTTCCGCTACGCGGCCGGCGAAGGCGAGCGCTTCGAGCTGCCGGGCCTGTGGCTCACCTCCGACGAGCTGGCCGCGCTGCTGGCGCTGAACGAGCTGATCGGACGCAGCGGGCCGGGCGTGCTGGCCGGCGCGCTGGCGCCGTTCAAGGCGCGCATCGAGCATCTGCTGTCCGACCAGGGCAGCGGCAAGGCGCTGCCGATCGAGCGCATCCGCGTGATCGCCTGGGGCGAGCGCAAGCTCGACCAGCAGGTGTTCCGCATCGTGGCCGGCGCGGTGCTGGAGCGTAAGCAACTGCGCTTCCGCTACCGCGCGCGCACCACCAATGCCGACAGCAAGCGCACCGTCTCGCCGCAGCGCCTGACCCATTACCGCGACAACTGGTACCTGGACGTGTGGGACCACGACCGCGAGGCGCTGCGCAGCTTCGCCGTGGACCGCATCGCCGAGCCGCTGGCGCTGGACGCGCCCGCGCGCGACGTGGCCGAGACCGAACTCAACGACATGCTCGCCTCCAGCTACGGCATCTTCGCCGGCAAGCCGAAGGCCTGGGCCACCATCCGCTTCTCCCAGCACGCCGCGCGCTGGGTGGCGGACGAGCACTGGCATTCGCAGCAGAAGGGCATGTGGTTGCCGGACGGCCGCTACGAGCTGCAGGTGCCGTATTCCAACTCCAAGGAGTTGCTGATGGACGTCCTCAAGTACGGCCCGGACGCCGAAGTGGTCGCGCCGCTGTCGCTGCGCGAGGAAACCAAAATCCAGCTGCAGCTCGCCCTGGGCGGCTACTCGCAGGCGCCGCGCTGAGCGCGCGGCCAGGCGTGTCCAGCATGTCCGCATGAGCAGTTTCACCATCGATCCCGCGGCCCCTCCGGCACCCGCGCGCAAGCCCACCGTGGCGCTCGCGCTGGGCGGCGGCGGCGCGAAAGGGCTGGCGCATATCGGCGCGATCGAGGAGATCGAACGGCACGGCTACCAGATCGTCGCCATCGCCGGCACCTCGATGGGCGCGCTGATCGGCGGCATCTATGCGATGGGCAAGCTCGAGGCCTACCGCGACTGGGTTTCGGCGCTGGCCAAGATGGACGTGCTCAAGCTGGTCGACTGGACCTTTTCCGGCGGCGGGCTGATCAAGGGCGAGCGCATCATCGGCACGCTGCGCGAACTGATCGGCGATGCGCAGATCGAAGACCTGCCGCTGGCCTACACCGCGGTCGCTACCGACCTGGACCGCGAACGCGAGATCTGGCTCACCCGCGGCTCGCTGTTCGACGCGATCCGCGCCTCCATCGCGATTCCCACCGTGTTCCGGCCGCAGTTGCTGGATGGACGGCGGCTGGTCGACGGCGGCCTGCTCAATCCGGTGCCGGTGACGCCGCTGATCCGCGAGCCGGCGGACTACATGTTCGCGGTAAGCGTGGACGGGGCGATCGAAGCGGCGAAACCGGAAGTCGCCAACGACCACGCCATCGAAATGCACAACGGCTACCGCCATCGCATCGGCGAATTCATCGGCCGGCTGATGCCGCATGGCGAAGCGAAAGGCGGCGAAACCACGCGTCCGCGCGATCCCGGCATGCTCGACCTGCTGGCGCAGTCGATGGACCTGATGCAGGCGAATCTGGCGCGGCTGCGGCTGGCGGCGTATGCGCCGGATCTGCTGATCCAGCTGCCGCGCAATATCTCCATGGCCTACGAGTTCTACCGGGCGCGCGAACTGATCGAGCTGGGCCGCGAGCGCGCCAGAACCGTGTTGACCGAGTGGAAACCGCCGCACCAGCGCTTCGTCGGCGACGGCCAGCTCAATGGGGACCGTGGCCCCTGATCCAGGCTTCCAGATAAGCCTTCAGCGCCACCGCATTGTTGTGTTCCTCGTCCTTGGCGCCGTAGACCAGGGTGACCCGGCGATGCGCGGCCTCGCGCACCAGTTCGCGCCAGTGCTCGGTGCGGGTCTTGCGATCCAGCTCGGTGGCGTAGCGGTGGCGGAAGGTGTCCCAGCGCGAGGGATCGTGGCCGAACCAGCGCCGCAGCGCGACCGAGGGCGCCAGCTCCTTGGCCCACATGTCGAGTGCGGCTTCGTCCTTGTTCAAGCCGCGCGGCCACAGGCGATCGACCAGCACGCGCTTGCCGTCGTTCTTGGCGGTGGGCTCGTAGACGCGCTTGATGGCGATGCTCATGGCGAAAAGCCCCGGGCGGAGGGAACCGGTCCACGAGCATACGCCGACCGGGCGCGCGGAACACGCCAAGCGGCACGATCGGGAAAGCTCGCTGCTTAGAGCTCTTCGACGCGGGTGACCTTGCCCCGGCGCATCAGCCAGGCCACGCCGCGCAGGTCGGCGATGCCCACCCACAGGCGGTCGAGCATGCCGTACTTGGACGTGCCCGCGGTGCGCGGACGATGGCCGACCGGCACGCTCTGGCTCTGGAAACCGGCGCGCTTCACCAGCGCCGGCAGATAGCGGTGCATATGGTCGAAGTAGGGCAGGCGCAGGAACACGTCGCGCTCGAACAGCTTCAGGCCGCAGCCCGTGTCCGGCGTGGCATCGCGCAGCATGCGCGAACGCACCGCGTTGGCGATCTTCGAGGATATGCGCTTATTGAAGCTGTCGCGGCGCGTGGTGCGCCAGCCGGCGAGCAGGCGCACGTCGTCCGTCGCCCCGTCGCGTGCGGCCAGCAGCTTGGGGATATCGGCCGGATCGTTCTGGCCGTCGCCGTCCAGCGTGGCGATCCACGGCGAACGCGCGGCGCGCACGCCGTTCCACACCGCGGTGCTCTGCCCGCTGCGGGTGAGGTGGCGCACGATGCGCAGCTCGGGATATTTGGCCTTCTCCGCCGCCAGCACCGCCACGCTGTCGTCGCTGGAGTCGTCGTCCACGTAGACGACCTCGAACTCGACCTTGCCGCGCAGGGCGGCGGCGATTTCGGCGAGCAGCGGGGGGATGTTGTCGCGCTCGTTGAACACCGGCACGACCACGGACAGTTGCGGCATGAGAGGCAGCCTTTAGCTCTTGCGGAAAGGAGGGCGCGCTACGCCCCGGGGGCGCATTCTAGTGCGTAGGGGGAGCGGCGGCGAGCCAAGCGGGCGCATCGGGCCCGCCTGGACGGCGCCTCAGCGGATCTTGCCCAGGATCCCTTCCAGCTCGTCATTGCTGTGGTAATGGATCACCAGCTTGCCGCGGCCGCCGCGTCCGTGGGCCAGTTCCACGCGGGTGGCGAAGCGCTCGGCCAGCTCGCGCTCCAGCGCGTCGACGTTGGGGTCGCGCGCGACGGCGCTCTTGGCCTTGCCCTTGGGCGCGGTCTGCGCGCGGCGCGCGGCTTCCTCCAGCTCGCGCACGCTCCAGCCGTTGCGCGCCGCTTCCAGCGCCAGGCCTTCGGCGTCGCGCTCGGGCAGGGTCAGCAGGCAGCGGGCATGGCCCATTTCCAGCTTGCCCTCGTCGAGCAGGCGCTTGATCGAATTGGGCATCTCGGTCAGGCGCAGCAGGTTCGACACCGCGGCGCGCGAGCGGCCGACCGCGTCGGCGGCCTGCTGGTGGGTGAGGTCGAAGTCGTCGATCAGGCGCTTGAGCGCATCGGCTTCTTCCAGTGGGGTGAGGTCCTGGCGCTGGATGTTCTCGATCAGCGCCATCGCCGGCACGGCCACTTCGGGCACGTCCTTCACCAGCGCCGGCAGCTCGCTCAGCTGGGCGCGCTGCGCGGCGCGCCAGCGGCGCTCGCCGGCGATCAGCTCGTAGCTGTTCTTGCCGATCTCGCGCACCACCACCGGCTGGATCAGGCCCTGCGCCCTGATCGACGCGGCCAGCTCGTCCAGCGCCTCGTCGTTCCAGTGCCGGCGCGGCTGGTATTTGCCGGGCTGGATGTACTGGATGGGCAACATGCGCAGCTCGCCTTCCTGCTCGATGATCGAGGGCGCGTCATCGCCGCCGCCAAGCAGGGCGTCTAGCCCGCGTCCGAGGCCTCGTTTCTTCGCTGCGGCCATGCTTACTCCTGGTGAATGCCGGCGGCGGCGTCGAACGCCGTCTCGCTGCTGTCGTCGTGCGCCGGCGGTGCTGCCCCGGCGGGTGCGGCGCCGGCCGCGAGGCCGCGCTCGCGGCGGATGATCTCGCCGGCCAGGCCGATATAGGCGATGGCGCCGCGCGAGCTGCGGTCGTATAGATGGATCGGCTGGCCATGGCTGGGCGCCTCGGCCAGGCGCACGTTGCGCGGAATGATCGAGCGCAGCACCTTGTCGCCGAAATGCGTGGTGAGCTGCGCCGACACTTCGTTGCCGAGGTTGTTGCGCACGTCATACATGGTGCGCAGCAGGCCTTCGATTTCCAGATGCGGATTCAGCCGCTGGCGCACCGCCTTCACCGTGTCGAGCAGGCTGGACAGACCTTCCAGCGCGAAGTACTCGCACTGCACCGGAATCAGCAGCCCGTCCGCCGCCGCGAGCGCGTTGAGCGTGAGCAGGTGCAGCGTCGGCGGGCAGTCGATCAGGATGGTCTGGTACCGGTCGCCGATCTTGGCGAGCTGCTCCTTCAGGCGCATCTCGCGGGCGATCGCGTCCATCAGCTTCAGCTCGGCGGCGGTGAGGTCGCCGTTGCCGGGCAGCAGGTCGTAATGCGCTTCGGTGGTGACGATGGCGCGCTCGATCGGCGCCTCGTCCAGCAGCACTTCGCAGCCGTTCGGCTTGGCCAGGCGCTTGTCCACGCCGGACGCCATGGTGGCATTGCCCTGCGGATCGAGATCGACCAGCAGCACCTTGCGCTTGGCGGCGGCGAGCGCCGCGGCAAGGTTGACGGCGGTGGTGGTCTTGCCGACGCCGCCCTTCTGGTTGGCGACAGCGATGATGCGAGCCATGGTGTCGTCGATGCCGTGAACGTGGGAAAAGAGGGCTAGGTTACCATCGGAACCC
>Ga0068854_100002937_pt1 | contig 10573 bp, 10 predicted proteins | sample KBSCornC42_FD_66590 | JGI IMG/M metagenome (GOLD analysis project Ga0068854, IMG submission 66590) | Corn rhizosphere microbial communities from Kellogg Biological Station, Michigan, USA - KBS Corn C4-2 | ecosystem: Host-associated > Plants > Roots > Rhizosphere > Soil ... | reverse complement strand
ACTGAAAAAATCGTTGCCGTTCGAAGTCGAGAAATCGCGCGTTTCCTATCATGCGCAAAACACGAACGATGGTGTTCGAGTGGTCGCTGCTGTCGTTCTGACCAGCGTGCTTGAAGATTACGAAGCGGCGTTTCGCGATGCCGGATACAGTCCGGGCATCGTCATGCCGTCGATGCTAGCCGCATTGGGAGCATCAGATGGTGCGCGGCCAACGCTGATCGTAAAAGTGGATGCGCGCACCACCAGCATCGCGATTATCGAAAGCGACAAACTACTCCTTTTGCGAACGCTCGAGAACACGCGAGGAGTTACCATCAGCGGCGAGCAGTTGGCCGAGGAAGTTTATCCTTCGGTAGTTTTTTTTCAGGACACATATCACCTGAACATTGAGCGAATTTTTGTGGCCGGTCTTGCAGACACCAGCGGGGCCGCACCAGCACTGCGCGCACAGACTGGCGCCGAAGTTCAGGAACTCGTGCGATCGTCGCAACTGGGGTCGAGTGCAGGCGGGAACGTTCCAAGGTGGCGAATGGCAGGGGTTGTAGGTTCGTTGCTGAGCTAACTTATGCGTCTAGACATCAATCTCGCGACGCGTCCGTACGAAGATGCACGGCGTTTCTGGGTGCAATGGGGCAGCATCCTGTCCGCAGTCGGATTGTTGACTTTGATTTTGGTGTTCATGGCGCTCAGTGGCTTGTGGTCAGCGAGTAACGACCGCAAGACGATCCGCTCTTATCAAAAGGAAATCGCAGAAAGAGATTCCGAGAGAGCACAAGCTGAAGCCTTTTTGAACCTGCCGGCAAATCGATCCACCCGCGATCGCTCGCAATTTCTGAACGAACTGATCCGCCGCAAGTCATTTTCGTGGACCAAGGTTTTCGAGGACCTCGAAAGGATCATGCCGCCGCGCGTGCATCTGGTTTCCATCCACCCGGAGTTGAACGAGGACAATCAACTCGCGATCAAAATGCAGGTCGCCGGAGACTCGCGCGAACGCGCTCTCGATCTGGTTCGGCGAATGGAATCATCGCCCCATTTCCAGCAAACTAAGATTGACTCTGAATCGCAGCAGGCGCAAAACGAAGGTGTGTCTCTGGACATCACTGCTGTATACACGGGCGATCGAGCTCGAGGAGGGACACCCTAGTGCCCGACCTTCAGGAGACACGGCGCAAAGTGAAGGTTGGAATTATCGGAATGGCGTCCGTGTGCGTGGTCGCACTCGGAGTAATGTTCTCACCGCTGGTGGGCTCAACCGCCTCGCGTAAAGACCAAATTGCGCGCTTGTGGACTGAATTGAAAGCAAAGAATCAACAGGTGGAACCCCTGCGCGGCATGGATAAGAAGGTGGCGTCGGCGCAGACGCAGATCAAGGATTTTTATGGCACCCGTTTCCCGACCCGGGGATCTGAAATTTATGAAGAGCTTGGAAAGGTCCAGGCTCAGACCGGGGCGAAGATCCAAGGCGTGAAGTACAAGCCAGATGATGATGCTGGGCCTGCCGGGTTGCAGCGTGTCGTCATCGAGGGCGAGTTAACGGGAGATTATCTTCAGCTTGTCCGATTTCTGAATGCGCTGGAGCGCGATCGCATGTTTTTCATGGTCAACAGCATCGAACTGGGATCGGAACAGGAACGTAAGGTTAAACTCCAAATCAAGCTAGAAACGTACTTGAAGGCGGGAGCATAGATGCAGCTCGGAGCAGAAAATCGAACGAAGATGATCGCGGCCGGAGTCCTTGGCGTTGTCGCGCTAATCCTCGTTCTTAGATTCATGTTCGGAGACTCAGGGTCTGCGGCAGCCCCGGTAAATCCAGCCGCGCCAGCACCGCCAACCTCTCAACGAGCCGTCGCGCGCAGAGGAAGGACGACTCGAGTTCCCGCCGCACCGTCATTAGATCCAACACTCAGGCTCGATTTGCTGAAGGAAAGCGAAGATACAAAATACAGCGGCAACGGGCGAAATATTTTTACGGCCGCGGCGGAGCCGATCCCTCAACCAAAGGCGCCAGCAGCGACCGATCAGGCGAAAGGGCCGTACGTAGCTCCCGCCCCTCCACCTCCGCCTCCAATCCTCCTGAAGTTTTTCGGCTTTGCGAACAAGCCTGGTGAACCGAAAAGAGTGTTCCTCTCGCAGGGAGAAGATGTGTTTGTCGCCAGTGAAGGCGACATAGTCGATCGCCGGTATCGGGTTCTCCGCATCAGTGCGACATCAGTGGAGATTGAAGACATATTGAACAACAACCGGCAGAGTATTCCCCTCACCCAGGGATAATTGCTTTATAAGGCTTCAGTTTCTGATGCAGCAATTCCATCGAAGACGTCCGCAACACAGTCGGGGTACTCGTCCTCCGCACAAAGAACGTGGTTACGTTCTCATCACCATGATGCTGTTCGTGGCTCTGCTCGCCATCGCGGCACTTGCAGTCGCCACAAAGGCTGATTTTCAGTCTCGCCGCGACCGCGAGGAGGAGCTTGTCCACCGCGGCGTGCAATACGCGCGAGCCGTTCGGCTCTTCTTCAAGAAGACTGGACGTTATCCGACGCGAGTGGAAGAGCTTGAAAACACAAACAACCTGCGATTCCTTCGGAAACGATATAAAGATCCTGTCACAGGCGAAGATTTCAAATTGCTTCGCATGGGCGACGTGAAGCTAACCTTTGGACAAGGAATAGCCGGAGCGATGAATCCGGCCGCAATTGCTGCCGCTCAAGGCGGGCAAGGCGTGGCCGCCGCGCAAGCGGGACAGGCACTGGCAGCAGCGGCAGCAGCGACCGGCCAATCGAGCGTCCCGGGAGCAGCTCCCGTCGGCCAGCAAAATCCCACCGATCAACCCGGCAACGACTCTGCCGATACAAAAGCTGACAAGCCATCCATGGGAGGATTTTCGGGGCCAGTTTTCGGCGGAGGCCCGATTGTCGGAGTCGCGAGTAAGAGCACAAAAGAGAGCATTCGCGAATTCAACAAGAAGAATCACTATGATCAGTGGCAATTCATCTACGATCCCTCGAGCGATCGTGGCGGATTGCTGAACACGCCCGCGCAACCACCGTTACAGGGCTCAGCAGGAGTGCCGGCAGGCATGGGTCCAGGAGGACCAGGCCAACCGGGAGCGCCCCCTGGAATGAATCCAACTCCGCCTCCCCCAGGCAACGCCCCCCCAGCGCAACCTCAACCTCAGAACGAAGCACCGGACCAATAACCGGAGAGTCTCGCCGCCAAATCAAAAGGCCTCACGTGCGTGAGGCCTCTCATTGCCAACGTCGAATTTTGCTCGAAAACTAGACGCTGAAGGAAGAACCGCAGCCGCAGGTGCTCTTCACATTCGGATTCTCAAATTTGAACCCCGCACCTTCCAGTGTCTCGACGTAATCCACGACGCACCCGTTCAGATACATCACCGATGTAGCATCGACAAAAACCTTCAATCCGTCCATTTCAAAAACCTTATCCATCATTCCCGCGCCGTTCTCGAATTGCATAGAGTACGAGAAGCCCGAACATCCGCCCCCGACCACGCTCACGCGCAGGCCAGCGGGAACAGGGTTCTGTTGTCCCATGATTTCTTTGACCTTTACAACCGCATTGGCGGTCAAACTGATAGGCGCGGTCTTGGTCTTTACCTCTGGCGTGGTTGTTGTGGCCATCGTATCTCCTTAAGTCAGCGGAACTCGTTACCAAGTGATTATATCAAAGGCTCAAATTTGCCTGTAGATAATCGCTCGAGACGTAACGTCATTTGTACCTACACCTTGGATGACTCTGTAGCCTCAAACGACGCAATTGAAAATCAGGGTTTTGACGGTAGCAAAACCGGACTATAATGGCATCGCTACAAGCCCTTCCTGCGTACAGAAAGAAGCCTTCCGTTCTCGCGGGTGGGGTGGGACCCGATCTCGCTGCCGAGGTGGCCTATGTCTCCTTTGGTAATGCTGCTGAGTGCGTGGGGTGTCCTGACCGCGATTCTGATCATCCTGCTGATCTACCGCAGTACTCTGACGATGCAAGAAGACGATCAGCTTTTTCTGGATGAAGCGGAATCCCACATGGAACAAGAACAGGCGGAGATTCTCTCCAAGGTGAACAAGATCACACCGTTCATTAGAACGCTGGGTGCCGTATCCGGTGCGATGATTTTAGTGATAGCCGGCATGGCGGTTTACCAGGGACTGAACAATACCGCCCCTTGATTACAACTCGGGCCTGAGTCGAGCAGCAGCAAGAAACGATCTTCGGGTCAGAGTGTTCGAAAATCAGAATGCCTCTCCGACACTGGGAGGCATTCGTCATTTATGGTGCAATCTGGTAGCGTCTTGCGCCCCATTCAGGGCGCATCGTAACATCGATGTGCTACTGCCCAAGGGAAATGCGAGAGTGGCGGAATTGGCAGACGCACCAGACTTAGGATCTGGCGGGTAAAACCGTGGGGGTTCGAGTCCCCCCTTTCGCACCATGCATCAGCAGATAGCTTCGTTACGAAGATGTAGCGAACCCTTTTCCCGGTCGGGCATCACACGCACAGTCAATCCTGGAGCGTGTCGCCGTGGATTACTCCCTCTTTTTTCCGATTTTCGCCGCTATCGTGACGATCTTGTTTGCTATCGATATATACGATCGTCACAAATACAGCCCGCAACCTAAACGCCAGCGCCGTTCACGCAAGATCGGCTGAGCCGGTTCACGTCAGACGAATGGGTGTGCGGCTTTCATCCGATCATCCATCTTCGATCAGCGCGGATACGCCCCTTCTGTTCGAAGGAATCAACATTCCACCCTCAGGGAATGCCCGGGGCATTGACCCTCATAGCCGCCTTACGGAAGAGTGAGCGAGCGTCTCGCGCCCCGAATCACAACAAACTCGAACTCAGCGAGTAACGCGGCCGACGAGGATATCGCCATGAAAATTAGAGCGAATGCTTGTATTGGGCGCACGTTGTTGAAAACCCTCTTCTTAGTTCTGTTTCTTGCCGGAACCGCCTTTTCTCATGATCGCGCCGATCGTGACCACCACAAGAAACACCGAGCCAAAACTCTGTACATCTGGGCAGGAGATCAGGCACGTATGGCGCCGGATTTTCTTGCGGTCATCGATTTTGACGAGAATTCCGCTGGCTACGGAAAAGTGGTCAGAACTGTTCCCGTACCGCCACCCGGGAACGTTGGCAATGAACCGCACCACTGTCATCTCTCCGCAGACAAGAAGATCCTGGCGTGTGGAGGCTTGCTAAGTTTGCTGCGCGGACAGAATGGAATTTTCTTCTTTGATGTATCCAACGCGCGTCACCCTAGGTTCCTATCCTCCGCTAGCGGATCGCGGTCCAGCATCACGGACGACTTCTTGCCTCTCGAATCTGGCGGCTTTCTGATCACGCAGATGGGCTCGCACACCGGAGGAACACCCGGGCGTGTGGCTGAATTCAACGGAAACCTCGAGATGGTCAAGGAATGGCCGGTTCATCCCCCGCACCACGGGTTTAACCCACATGGCATCTCGGCTCGGACAGAGATAAACCTGATGGTGACTTCAGACTTCATCATGCCAGCGAGCACGTTAGATAGCTTCCCTGGTGATCCCGAGATTCGGGTCGATTCGGGTGTGGGATTTCAAAACTCGTGAGGTCGTCAAGACCATTCAAATTCCCGACGCGATAGGAACGATGGATGTAAAGCTCATTCCTGCCGACCGGCAAGGACGAGCTTTCACGGCAGGTATGTTTGACGGCTTCGTATATCTGGTAGACACCAAGACCGGCACGGCAAAAGTCGTTTTCGACTGCGAGGATATAGTTCCTCACATTGAGGTTCCAATTCGCGGCGGGATGGTCCAGCTTTTGGCCATGCCGCAGAGTGGCGATCGACTACTCTTCGCGTCTTTTCAAGCTGGGCAGATCGGCATGCTTAATGTGAGCGACCCCGAGCATCCTTACCAGACGGGTATCGTCAGCTTGGGAGTGGATGCCGGCCCGCACGCAATCGCTTTGACTGATGATGACAAGCGGCTGGTCGTAACCGACTACTTCCTTAACGAAGACAACTTCGGCAAAATTCATTTTGAGGGCGATCACCACGTTCACGTCATACGCGTGCACAAGGACGACTTGAAACTGGACCCGCGTTTCGACGTCGACTTCAACAATGCTTTCCCCACTGGACCGGCACGTCCGCACGGGATTGCGATGAAGTAGTGGGTTTTCTAGCGAAGCGAAAACACCGCACTCCCAACGATAATTCTTTCGATGCTGAGGTCTATCCGGTACGTGCCAGTACCCAGCCTGTATGGTGAAAGGTTGTAAACGTACTGACAGGCAGTGGGATCGACCTGGAAGGCCGTGTCTGGAACGTCGACTTCACTCACGCTCTTATTTATCGCTTTGGTTACTGTGATGGTCGCGGGCGGCAACGTGCAGGTTTGTGCATTGTACTGGGTAAGGCTGAAATGAACAGGAACGTTTCGTCTTGACTTGGCTGAAAACACTGTCGCGCCGTCCGCTTTCACCGGCCCATGGACGGTCGCCCTGTAGATCGGAGTGAGTCGAACCGCGTGACAACAAAAGGTGTTTCCAAAGGAGTCGAGCAGTATCGCTTGTCCAGAGATCTCGCCGACATCATTGATACCGGTCATGAACCCAAGCTCAAAACCAGAACCAGCTGGAATCAAATCATTGAGATCGCGCATCACGCCGCCGCTATAGAGAAAACCATGCAGTGCGGCATCTCCGACAGTAGTGGAGTCACCGACGACTTGTCCGAATGAGTTAATTCCCAACGGTTCACTCGACGAACCACCAAGCGTGCCCAGGTCATCCGTGGCGGGATTGATACGACGATTAGGGCGTGTGCGGAACGCGTGGAAAGTAGTGTCGCCCGGAAGAGTGGAAGAGCCGATTACCTGCCCGAAAATATTAATGCTTTCCGCGCTGCTGACCGTGCCGCCGAGCGTGCCCAGATCGTCCGTGGCCGGATTAATGCGGCTGTTGGCGCGCGTACGAAATGCATGCGAAGTCGTATCGCCCGTTAAGCTCGAAACTCCAACGACTTGGCCGAACAAGTTAATGTCGGTTGCGAAACTGGTCGAACCACCCAACGTTCCAAGATCGTCTCTCCGGCTGTTGATGCTGCGGTTCGCTCGCGTGCGGAATGCGTGAGTGGCTGAGTCCCCACTGACTGACGCGGAGCCGACCACTTGACCGAATAGGTTGATACCTGCCGCACTACTGCTGCTACCGCCCAAAGTTCCCAGATCATCAGTGGCGGGATTGATGGGTTTATTGGGCGCGGTTCGGTAGGCGTGAGAAAAGTTGAAGCTTGAAGTCGGGGTGGAGTTGCCGACAACCTGGCCAAAGGAGTTGATGCCGAGAGCGAAACTGAGGAAACCGCCGAGGGTTCCGAGGTCGTCGGTGGCGGGATCGATAGCCTTGTTGGGGCTTGTTCTGAAAGCGTGGTTGAAGAAAAGCTCGTGTTCGTCAGCGGCGGGCGGATATGAATAGCCCGCCACTTGCCCGAAGCCGTTTATTCCGCCTCTGGGGAAGCTGTAATTAAACCCGCCAAGCGTACCGAGATCCGTCACGGTGTACATCTGCGCAAAGCAAGCATTCCCCATAAGGAGACCAACCCACAATTGCAGGAGGTACACCATAAACTTTTTCATCGAGGGATCCTTTTTGAGCGTCTTCATCAGCCTTGTCGTTGGAATTGCCAGGAATTGGCGTAGTAATACCCGCTATGCAGCTTGAGACGATAGCGTCGCCTAGGGGAAGAGCACGGCGACACGGTCACTCAATCTCGCTCTCAAACTTTTTTACCGGCGTCACTAGTTGGGGAAGGAAATGCTTATCTGAGTGTCGCCTCAGACATAATTGGCTGCGCGACTGTTCGTGTCAAATAAAATCGTCGGACGTGTGTGGAAAAACAGTTATGGGAATTTGGGCTATGACGTGGACCATGATCGGGTTGTGTCGAGCGTCAGGGTCTCTTAAGGCTTTGGGCCTACAGAAATGACCCGATAGCCAATCAAAGCTGAAAATCCTAATATCGTCTGGTGGTTTGAGGAGCGGCACGGTTTTTTTGCCGTTTCACCCGTCCTAGACTTTGCCGAAGCGGAACGGCGGCAGGCGAGTCACGCTCTCTCTACCCTAACTCACGCGGACCCTCCCAGAGACTGGTAAGAAACCAATCTGCATCGTGGAAGGTGTGTCCCCGAACCCTCCCTTCTCGCGTCAATCAACTTCCTAAAGGTAGAATGCGACTCGTGTCCTGGAGGCTGCATGGGTCGATGTCGGTTATTGGTCTTCGTCTGTTTGGCGATGTGTATGAGCGCTTGCACCTCTGCCTATTACAAGACGATGCAGAAGTTCGGCAAGGAAAAAAGAGACATTCTGGTAGCGCGCGTCAAAGACTCCAAAAAGGATCAGGAGCAGACTAAAGAGCAGCTTAAAACGACGATGGAAACATTTCAGGAGTTGACCGGATTCAAGGGCGGCGACCTCGAAAAATCGTACAAGAAACTAAACAGCGAATACGAGAAGGCCGAAGGGCAGGCCAACAAACTCCGGGACCGCGTTAAATCAATCGACCAGGTCAGCAACGACTTGTTTTCTGAATGGCAAAAGGAAATTGATGAGATGGGTAATGCCGGGCTGAAGAATCGTAGCGCGGCGATGCTTCGCGATGCGAAAGATCGGCAGGCTGTCTACATGAAAGCCATGCGCAAGACGGAAAGCCAAATGACGCCTGTGTTGACCGCCTTCCACGATCAAGTGCTGTTCTTAAAACACAATTTGAATGCGCGCGCGATAGGATCGCTGAAGGGCACCGCAGCAAGCATCAACACTGATGTCACAGCCGTGATGAAGAGCATCGACAGCTCGATGCAGGAAGCCGACAAACTGATAGCGTCCCTGGCAACTCCAGATACAAAATAGTCGAACGCTGTCGCGGAACAGCGTTTGATCGATGTGGCGTCACAAACTATTCGATCTCGTCGAGAAAAACGAGTTCCGACCAGTTTGGTTGGGGCAAGCTAATGATCAGCCCTGTAGTCATGAGCTCTGCGCCACGGGCGCTGCGATCCGGTGATGAATGATCGTGAAAAGTAAGATGGTAACTCGAGTCCGGTCTTAAACCCTGCAGCAGGAACGCGTGGGACATCTCCATCATCGTGGATCCGCGAAATGCGAACAGAACTCCACGCCGTCTCTGGCGGTCGAAATACTGCATCGCGTCCCAGTGCACACCGTCAGGCCGAGACGACACGTGAAAGAGGTCTGCATCCCTGATCAGCGGCCGCAACTTCTCCTTGTATAGCGCGATCGCTTCTTTTGCCGCGGCATGCTGCTCGGAGTTCCATGATGTGGTGTCTAACATCAGTGAAAACCACCCCATCATGCCACTGCGCAACATGTATCGAAATGTTCCGAGGTCGGGCGTAGCCCAACGCTCCACGTAGGCCTCGAGCATAGCCGGGGGGAGCAACCAGCTAGTGTCGTAAAACGCACGTCGATTGGAAAGCGGATCGTAGGTGTCCGTAATCGAAAAGTAGTCGGCATGTGCCGCGCTGCCAAAATCGACCATGCGACCACCGTCGTTGCACACCTCGAGCAACAGACCGGGGTGATTTTCTCGCAGCTTCGATTGGATCTCGTAGTAAGCCCGCGTCGAGTGATAACTGACGTCTGTGGAGTTCGCGCTGCGAGCAAAAGTCCAACTGGCCTCGGGCTCAAGGCGTGTTGCAAGTGGATCTGGCGGCGCATGCGGGTGATCGGTTTTTGTGCAACCTTGCAAGACCAGATAGCCGTCGTGTTCGAGCATATCAAGCCGATAGTCAGCCACGATGCGGTTTGTCTCGCGTTCAGCCCAGGCCTTGGCCATGGGAACACTTAAGTCGATGGTCTCTCCCTTGAAGGGCTCGGGCTTCCAAGTTCCAGGTGGATCGATGGGCAACCATCCTCGGACTTCAGGATTGTTAACATTCAATGCGCCAGAGCCCGTTCCTAGTCCGGCTTGCGCCCAGTCGGCCCACAAGCCGAACTTCAGTCCGCGCGCATGGGCTTCGTCGGCCAAGCTTGCAAGACCGTGCGGGAATTTCTCAGGATTGGGGCGCCAATCGCCCACCGAGCGAAACCATCCTGCATCGATGTGAAACATTTCAAGCCCCAACTCCGCAGAGTCTTGAATCATTCGCCGCGCCAGCGTTTCATCAACTGCCATGCCGCTTCCCCAACTGTTGTTGACGAGCCATGGATACCGCTGATCGGCCCACGTCTGTGGATTCGTCAAAACCTGTCGGATCCACCGACGGAGGACATTGCTCGTGACATCAACCTCAGTCGTTGTCGCGCCAATAAAGATCGTGGGCGCGATGAAGGTTTCGTTTGGCTTGAGACGCGTTCGAGTCGAGCCTGATTGCAGATTGAGTCCCGCGCCGATATGCAGCATTCTCTGGTTCATTTCCAACGACAGCCGGGTCCGCCCACTGAACTCTATACCCACGTACACCCCCAGTTTCGGTGAACCTTTTTGTTGAACAAGAAACCAGGGCACGATCTCGTGCGGCATGTCAGGCCGGTTGATTGCA
>Ga0068854_100002929_pt1 | contig 10592 bp, 9 predicted proteins | sample KBSCornC42_FD_66590 | JGI IMG/M metagenome (GOLD analysis project Ga0068854, IMG submission 66590) | Corn rhizosphere microbial communities from Kellogg Biological Station, Michigan, USA - KBS Corn C4-2 | ecosystem: Host-associated > Plants > Roots > Rhizosphere > Soil ... | reverse complement strand
GGTGCTGCTGGGCTTGAACGGCGCCGGCAAGTCGACCTTGTTCTCGCTGATCACGCGGCTCTATGCGATCCGGTCCGGCCAGATCCGGATCTTCGGCCATGACGTCGGACGCGAGGCGGGCGCGGCCTTGAGCCAGCTCGGGGTCGTGTTCCAGTCCCGCGCGCTCGATGTCGACATCTCCGTGCGGCAAAACCTGATGTATCACGCCGCCCTGCATGGCATCGCCAGCAAGCGCGCCAACGAGCGGATCGCCGAGGTGCTGGACCGCGTCGCGATGGCCGACCGCAGCCTCGACCGCGTCGGCAATCTTTCGATCGGGCAGATGCGGCGGATCGAGATCGCGCGTTCGCTGCTGCATCAGCCGCGACTGTTGCTGCTGGACGAACCCACCGTCGGTCTCGACATCAAGGCGCGCGCGGACATTCTCGATCACGTTCGCCGGCTGTCGGTGGAGCAGGGCCTCGGCGTGCTCTGGGCCACCCATTTGATCGACGAGGCGGGCGCGGGCGACGACGTCGTGCTGCTGCACAAGGGCAGCGTGCTGGCGCGCGGCACGGTCGCCGACGTGATCGGCCAATCCGGCGCCGCCGATTTGCGCGAGGCGTTCAACCGGCTGACCGGCACCGCCGATCAGGACGAACTGGAAGCTGCCCGATGACTGACGTCGCCGGGACGACCAGCAAACACGGCTTCACGCTGGCGCAATATTTCATTTGCCTGAAGGGCATCGTCTGGCGCGAAGCGCTTCGCTTCATTCACCAGCGCGAGCGTTTTATTTCCGCGCTGGTTCGCCCGCTGGTGTGGTTGTTCATTTTTGCCGCCGGCTTTCGCCAGGTGCTCGGTGTCTCGATCATTCCGCCCTATGAGACCTATGTGCTGTACGAGGTCTATATCGCGCCGGGACTGATCGCGATGATCCAGTTGTTCAACGGCATGCAGTCGTCGCTGACCATGGTCTACGACCGCGAGACCGGCGGCATGCGCACGCTGCTGGTCAGCCCGTTCCCGCGCTGGTGGCTGCTGACCTCAAAGCTGCTGGCCGGCACGCTGGTGTCGGTGCTGCAGGTCTATGCCTTCCTGGTGATCGCCTGGTTCTGGGAGATCGAGCCGCCGCCGATCGGCTATCTGGCGCTGCTGCCGGCGCTGCTGCTCAGCGGTTTCATGCTCGGCGCCCTGGGCATGCTGATCTCGTCGCTGATCAAGCAGCTTGAGAATTTTGCCGGCGTGATGAATTTTGTCATCTTCCCGATGTTCTTTGCATCGTCAGCGCTCTATCCGCTGTGGCGGGTCAAGGAATCGAGCCCGCCATTGTATTACGTCTGCGAGCTCAATCCCTTTACCCACGCGACCGAACTCATTCGCTTCGCGCTGTACGGCCAGGTGGCGTGGATTTCGCTCGGCGTGGTGGTCGGCTGCACCATCGTGTTCCTGTTCGGCGCGATCCTGGCCTACGACCCGGCGCGCGGTTTCCTCGCCCGCCGCGGGGGCGGGCCGCCGGCGTGAGGACGGCTCTTCCGTCATTGCGAGCGGAGCGAAGCAATCCAGTCTTCCTTTGCTCCTGGATTGCTTCGTCGCTCCGCTCCTCGCAATGACGTAAAACGTCAGAACGTGTATTTCATGCCGGCATAGATCGCGCGGGGCTGCGCCGCGCTGAGCGAACGCGGGTCGGTAAAGGGCGCGCCGCCACTGGCGAAATTGGGCAGGTCGGTGGTGTTGAAGAACGTGCCGTAGGTCGCGTAGCGGTTGTCGAAGATATTGTTGGCGCGGGCGTAAAGCTGGATCTGTTTTGTCACCTGGTAGGACGCGTGCAGGTTGAACACGGCATAGGCCGGCAGCTTCATGAACTGGTTGGATTCGTCGCCGGCGAAATACTGGCTGGTGACGAACAACGCATCGCCGCCGACCTTGAAGGCGTCGGTCACGGCATAGTCGATGCCGGCCTTGAGCCGGTTGCGCGGCACCGCAGGAATCTGGTTGCCGGGCGAGACCTGGATGTTGCCGCTGCCGTCGGCGAACGGGCTGTTCGGCGAGCCGAGCGTGATCGCATTCAAGAAGCGCGCGTCGATGAAGGTATAGCTGGCGTTCATCTGCCATTTGTCGGACTTGACGCCGACCTCGGCCTCGATGCCCTGGCGGCGGGTCGACCCGACGTTCTGGAAAAAGCCGAACCCCGGAATCTGGCTCGGAATGCTGAGGATGTCGTCGCTGTTGTCGGCGCGGAACGCCCCGAGCTTCCAGTTCAGCGTGCCGATGCCGAGATCGCCGGTGCCGCGAAGGCCCGCTTCGACGGTGTGCGACACCACCTGCTTCAGCGGCGGATCGGCGACCAGGAAGGTGGCGATGATGCAGGGGGTCGCCGGATCGGCGCATCCCAGTTCCAGCGGGGTCGGCGCGCGGTTGGCTTCCGAATAGCCGGCGTACGCCGTCAATCCCGAATTGATCTTGTAGGTGCCGCCGACGATCGGATTGAAGCGGCTGTAGGTGTTGTTGCCGTTCAGCGCGGTGCCGATCTGGTCCTGCAGGTCGATATTGGCGAGGTTGAAGCGGCCGCCGCCGGTGACGGAGAACCTGTTCGTGAGGTCGAACGTATCGAGCGCATACAGCCCGGTATATTGATTGATGGTGCGCAGCGAGACCGGGCCGTCCGAACTGGGCGAGCCGGACTGGCCGAGGAAAATCCCCGAGCCGCTGACGACATAGTCGGGGCCGATGGTGCCGAGTTCGGCGCTGGCGTTGAAATGGGTGACGCCGTAATCGAAGCTGGTTCCGACCACGAAGTGGTTGTCGTGGCCGAACAACTGGTCGGTATTGGTCGCCTGCAACGAGAAGCCCGTCGACGTCGATCGCGTCGTTGTCCGGTCGTTCTCGCCGAGAATGGCGCTGGGATCGAAGGTGTTGGAGAGTTGCACGCCATTGAGGCCAAAGGCCGGCGTGGTGCCATCGCCGAAGCAGAGGTTGGTCGAGGGAGGGTCGCACGCCTGGACATCCGTCGGATTGCCATCCAGGGTGCTCTGGTTGAAAACCCTGACATGCGCGATGCCGTCGATGGTCCAGGTCGGCGAGACCTCGACCTTTCCGGTCAAATTGACATAGCCGACCTTGTTGGTCGACGTCTGCGGCGTGGTGTAGGTGGCGCCCCAAAACTGTTGAAGCAGCTCGACCGGCACGGTGGCCGTCGCGCCGAAGTCGTTTTGGGCGACGCCCATGTTGACGTGGAATTCGGATTGATCGTTCTTGACGCCGACGTCGCCGTAGAAGCGGCGGATGTTGGACGCCGAGAAGTTGCGGAATCCGTCGTCATGCACGCCTTCGAGCGCGCCGTAGACGGCGTAATTGTCGATCTGCTTGCCCCATTGCAGCGAGCTCTGGACCCGACCGAAGGAGCCGCCCATGATGTCGAGTTCGGCGCCGTGATAATTAAAACCGTCCTTCATCTGGATATCGACCGCACCGCCCAGCGCATTGAGGCCGAACGCGGGATTGTTGGTGACGAGGTTGACCGACTTGATCGCCGCGGTCGGGATCAGATCCCAGTTGACGGCATCGCCGAACGCCTCGTTGATGCGCACGCCGTTCTGATAAACGGCGAGGCCTTGCGGCGTGCCGGAAACCGGCGAGGCCGTAAAACCGCGAAATTGCACGTCGGGCTGGAACGGGTTGCCCGAGACTTCATTGATGCTGATTCCCGGCACGTATTTCATCAGCGCGTCGCTGATGTTCAGCGATCCCGTCGTCTTGATCTGGTTGGCGTCGACGACGGTGACGGCAGCGGGCACCTTGTCGGCTTCGACGTCGCCGCTGGACAAAGCCGACGTCGGATAGATCAGCACGGTCGGAATACTGCGCACCCTGCGCCTGGCGTTCTGGTCGCGCCCGGGTTTGGCGCCCGGTTTGCTCTCGGTGACCGTAATCGGCGGCAAATTCTGGGCCGCGCCGGGCGTGTCCTGAGCAAACGCGCATTCGCCTGCCGGCAACAGCGATATCGTCAGCGACGCGATAACCAGAGACCGGGTACTCATCGTCTCCTCCCGTACGATCTCCGGCTGTTTTTCAGCGCCGGTAGACGAGCGAAGACTAGTAACGCGCCGCTCACGCGGCTAGCCACAAAACATCCGGGCATTGTTCGGGAATAATTCCCGAAAAATTCGGGATAAATTCCCGAAGCAGCCGAACTCCAGGGCGTGTCAATGCCGTGGATATGGCCCGGAAGCTCTTCTGCGGCAACTACTTCAGCAGTTTCAGCAGGGCGCGGCCGGCCGCGCTTTGCAATTCTTTGGCATCGAGCGTTCCGTCATGATCAGGATCGGCGGCGCGGAAGCGCTGTTCGACGACGGCGAGATATTCGTCCCTGGTCAGCGTTCCGTCATGATCGGGATCGGCCGCGGCAAGTTCCTTGGCCGACAACCTGCGGACCAATTCATGCTTGTCGAGCGTGCCGTCCTTGTCGCGTTCGAGTTTATCGAACAGCGCTGACGCCGCCGCCCTGGCCTCCGCGAGATCGACGGTGCCGTCATGGTCGGTGTCGAGCATGCCGATCAGGCTCATGCGGCGGGATTTTGCCAGTGCCGGCAAGACGGTGGCAAACAGCATCCCGGTCGTCAGGGAAACAACGAGCGCGCGTCGCGAAATCATGATGTGACCTCTCCGGTTGCGATCGGGCGTGGAAGCCTGCCGGCGATCGAGCCCATTTTGCCCCGCGCGATCAAGGTAATGATCCCGAATCTTGCGGTCAATGCAGAGCAGGATCGGCTGCAAGGTCTATTTCCAGGAGAGGGTTCAGCGGCTTGGTGATTGCGGAATCCCGTCTGGAACGAGGGCCTCCACGGTGACGCCCCGGCCGGTCGACGCGACCGTCATGGTGCCGCCCAATGCCAGCACCCGTTCCCGCATCCCGATCATGCCGAAGCCCTGCTTGTGGTCGGTCGGCAAGCCGGCGCCGTTGTCGCGCACGCTGACTTTGGTCGCTCCGGTCCCGGCGAATCCGGTTCCGATCTGGCGCCAGGGCGCCGGCGCGACCGAGATTTTGACTTCCGTCGCGCGGGCATGCCGGAACACGTTGGTCAGCGCTTCCTGAATGATGCGGTAGATCGTCAATTCCGCGGTTTCGCCGGGTTGGCCGAGCACGGGCGAGATCGCGGTCTCGATCGCAACGCCGGGATGAGCCTCGCGCCACAGCCGCTGCAATGCGCCGATCGCCTCGCGCAGGCCGAGTTCGGCAAGGCCGACCGGCCGCAGTTTTTCCAGCACGCGGCGATTGAATTGCTGCAAGGCGTTGATCTGCTCCAGGACGGCGCCGCCGTGCTTTCGTAATGTCTCGCCATCCGGTCCAGAGCTTTCGGCGATCCGCATCAGCGAACTGGCATGCGCCCGCAGCGCGAACAGATAGGGCCCGACCTCGTCATGCAACTCGCGGGCAATCTCCTTGCGCTCGGCATCCTGCAGCGATACCGCGTGCTCGGCGAGCTTGCGCTTTTCCTCCACCACCTCGCCGAGGGTTGCGGCCAGATGGTTCAGCTTGCGGCAGATCGCCGCCAGCTCCGGCGAACCGCCGGGCTTTACCCGCGTGTCGTAGCCGCCGGCTTCGATCTCCGTCATGGCCTGCGAAAGCGACTGGATCGGCGCCAGCGCCCGATTCACCACCAGCATCGTAATCAGGAACAGCGTCAGCGCGATCGCGGAGCCGACCAGAAGCTGGGTCACGATGCCGTCCCAGATCTCGTTCATCTCGTCGTCGGGATGCGAGGTGATCACCAGAAACTCCGGCTGGCCGTGGATCGATATCGGGACATTGACCGCGGTCTTTTCCGGATGGATGAGCGCCGCGAACCAGGCCGGGACCGTGGACGGCTCGTCATCGCCGCCGGCGTTTTCGTCCTTGGCGGGCGCGGCGGCTGCGTCGTTCTGCCTGGTAATGCTGACATGACGCAGCCGGTTGAGGTCGTGGACAATCTGATTGAGCCGCGCATCGGGGTCGCGCGTTTCGTTCAGGCCGACGACCAACGTTTCCACGAACTCCCGCGCCAGCCGGATCACACTCTGGTCCTCCGCCTGGACGCGCGGGCCTGCCTCCAGCACCAGCCGCGTGATGTTGACGGCGAGGCCGAGTGTGAGAACCAGCGCCAGCAGCAAATTGAGCCGGGCGCGCAAGGATAATTTCTGCCACATCGCCTTGGTCCACCATCGCGGCCCGTTGACAGACAAAAAGGGCGGCTATCTAATTGAACCGTACAGCAATTACGGGCGGGATGCATGATCCGGCCGGATCGCGTGCCAGGTGGATAATGACTTTGCCATTCCGCCTTGATGCAATGCAGCAACCAAGGCCGATGCGGGAATTGGGCCAGCGCCGATGCGTGTTCTGATCGTCGATGATCATCCGATTGTGGCTTCGGGCTGCCGCGCATTGCTCGCCGGCGATGCCGATATCGCAATCCTGGAAGCTTCCGACGCCGAAAGCGGCGAGAAAGCCTTTGTCGCTGAAAAGCCCGATGTCAGCGTGCTCGACATCAATCTGCCGACGGTGTCGGGCTTCGAGCTGGCGCGGCGGATTCTAGGCCACACCGCTTCGGCGCGCCTGATCATGTTCAGCATGAACGACGATCCGGTGTTCGCCGCCCGCGCGATCGAGGTCGGCGCCAAGGGCTATGTCTCGAAAGCCGGCGACCCCAACGACCTCGTCGAGGCTATTCGTGAAGTGAACAAAGGCGGCGTTTATTTGCCGGCGGCGATCGCGCGCGGCGTGGCCTTTGCCGGGCCGGCTTTTGCGCAAAGCCCGCTATCGAAACTGACGTCGCGCGAGATCGAGATCCTGCGGCTGCTCAGCGCCGGCAAGAGCCTTTCCGAAATCGCCTGGCTGGTTCATTCCTCGTACAAGACGATCGCCAATACGTCCTCGATCATCCGCCAGAAACTCGGCCTGCGGTCGTCCTCGGAACTGGTGCGCTTCGCGATCGAGAGCCGCCTGGTCTGATCGCTTCAGTTGCCGGCGGCGCCGCGTTCGGCCTGCGCCGCCAACGCGCGCATTTGATCGCTGATCGCGGCCACCACATCCTTGCTGCGCGTGCCGCGCGGCGGTGGCAACGCCTTCTCCAGAACGATTCGCGTCGGCCGATCCGACAGGAAGAACAGCCGGTCCGCCAGTTGCACGGCCTCCGGCAAATCGTGCGTCACGAACAGCGTCGTCACCCGGGTTCGGGTCGTCAGCGCCATCAGCTCGCCGCGCAGCCGGTCGGCGGTCGCTTCGTCGAGCGACACGAAGGGTTCGTCGAGCAGCAGAAAATCCGGATCGATCGCAAACGCGCGCGCGATCGCGACGCGGCGCGCCAGACCGAGCGACAATTCGCCGGGATAGCGGGTGAGGTGAGCGTCAAGGCCGAGCACATCGATCAACTCGCCGAGATCGATGCCGGCGCGTTCCGCGGGAAGCGCGAGCCGGATGTTCTGCTCGACGGTGCGCCAGGCCAGCAGGCGCGGCTCCTGAAACACCATGCCGAGGCGGCCGGGCTGGGCTGCCTGTCGCTCGCCCCGGAAATCGGCGTCCAACCCGGCGGCGATCTTCAGGATGGTGGTCTTGCCGCAGCCGGAGGGGCCGATCAGCGCGCCGAACGATCCGGTTTCGAGCCGGAGCTTCAGGCCGCGGACGACCTCGACCGGCGTGCCGTCGGCCGATCGGTAGCTCTTGGCGTCGATGCGAAGCTCAAGCAAGGCGGCGCCGCCAGCGGTTTGCGCGTCGTTCAAGCGGTTGCACGATCAGACCTTCGATGACCAGCATCAGCACGACGAAACAGATCGCATAGCTCAGGATCTTCGCCATGTCGAACAGCGAGAAGGCCGATCCCAGCACAAACCCCACGCCGTTGGGACGTCCGAGCAGTTCGACCACCAGCACGATCTTCCAGACGATGGAAAGGCCGGAACGTGAGCTCGCCGCCAGATAGGGCGCGAGCTGCGGGATCACGACATGACGGATTTTCTTCCAACCGGTGAATTGAAAGGCATTGGCCATTTCCTCGATCTCGGGATCGAGCGCGCGCGTGCCCTCGCGGATCACCACGATCACGTTCGGAAGCTTGTTGATGGCGACCGCGAGGATCGCGGCGGTTTCGTTCAGGCCGATCCAGATATAGGCGAAGATGATGACCACCAGCGCCGGCATGTTGATCAGCACCACCAGCCATGAATCGGCGAACCGGTCGAGCCGCGTCGAGCGTCCCATCGCATAGCCCGCGATGCTGCCGAGGATCATCGCAATCGCAAAGGCTGCGGTCACGCGCCCGAGCGTGCACGCCATCTGGAACGGTAATTGGCCGGAGCGGATTTCGGCGAGCGTGGCCGCGCCGACGGCGAGCGGGCCCGGCAGCAGTCGCGACTGCGCCAGCGCCGCGGTGATGGCCCAGGCCGCGATCAGCACGGCCAGCGAAAGCAATCTCGACAACGCCTACTCTCCGCCTGTGGACGGTTGGTAATAGAGGCTTCGGTCCAGTTCCTGCGATGGACCCACCAGGTCCGGGCCGCCGATCGCGGCCAGCGTTTTGAACAGCGCGCCGGCGTCGGCGGCTTCGGACGCCACCGGCCGCCGCGGCATGCCTTCCCGGGTGCGATCGCGATAGGCCCGGAACGTCTGTTCGTCCGCGGCGTTCATCAGCGGGCGCAATGCGTCCCACTCTTGGTCGGACTTCAGCATGATGTCGTTGGCCTCGCCGGCGACGGCGATGAAGCGATCGATCGCGCTTTTATGGGCGGCCGCGAAGGTTTCCGAAAACACATAGCCGATCACGGCGACCGGTTCCTTCAGGCCCAAAGCGGCCTCGGCATCGCGCACCTCGAAGATACGACGATAGCCTTTGGTCTCCAGGCTGGCGCAGAAATTCCAGAAATTGAGGCTTGCCTCAGCCTCGCCCTGCTGCAACTTCTGGGCAATCAGCGGCGGCGCGCCATATTGCAGCGTCGTCGTGCGCTTGAGGTCGATGCCCCTGCGAAGCGCGGCGGCCTGCACGATCAGCCAGCTCTTGTCGAGCGGACCGCCGGCCACGCCGAGGACATGACCCCTGAGGTCTTCGAGCCTGTGGAGCGGTGAATCGTCTTTCACCATGATGGCGCCGACGGCGCTGGAGTAGGGATAGAACAGCAATTTGGCGCCGAGCGCGCGGGCGCGCACCACCCACAGCCAGTCGACCACCGCGATGTCGACGGATCCGCCGTTGACGGCGAGCTTGCCGGCATCGGTCGAAGCGAATTCGTCGATCTTCAGATCGAGGCCCGCGCGCGTGGCGAGGCCATGACGGCGAATCACGTCCAGTTGCCACGCGAACGTGCCGGTGGTCTGCACGCCGATGCGCAGGGTCTCGGCGGCCAAACTGGAAGCCGTCCCGAGACCGAGACAGAGTGCGACGAGAATGCCGGACAGGAATGGTTTTCTCACTCGGCCATTCATGCGGGAAATTGTCCGTGCTGTCCATTCTTCGAAGGAATGGCGAATTGCTCCCAAACTTCCGTTGTTTTCGGGATAGGATGGCAATGTCGGCGAGGGGAACGTTAGGTGGGTTGCAGCTTTTTAGATGCGGTGCGGCAAAGGAGATGTCGGGCGCGGATCGGCGCGGCGATGTTCGCGCTGGCGCTTGCTCCCGCAGCGGCCCGCGCTCAAGCCATCGAGACCGAGCATCTGTTCGGCTTCACGATCGGAAGCGATGTCGGCGACGTCGGCGAAAAGGAACTTGAGGGTTCGGTTACCGGGCGGTTTGCCAAGCGGAACGGAACCTATGATGCGGGTCAAGGCACCATGTCGATGGAATTCGTGCCGCTGCAAAACCTGCGCACCGAATTCACCGCGATGGCCAATTCCTATGACATCAGCGGCGTCAGCGGTTTTTCCGATCAGCGCTATACCGCGTTCGGCGGTTTCTCCGCCGACTTCCGCTACCGGTTGCTCGATCGTGCGTCGGCGCCGTTCGGTTTTGCTGTTGGCGCCGAGCCGCATTGGGGCCGCGCCGACGACATCACGGGTGAACCGGTCAATCAATATGGCGTCGACTTCGTCGCCGCGGCCGATTGGGAGATCGTGCGCGATCGCATTGTCGCGGCGTTCAACCTGATCTACCAGCCCGACACCCAGCGCTCGAACCTGACCGGCACATGGTCGCAGGAATCCACGGCCGGCGTCGCCCTCGGCGTGATGGCGCAGATCCGCCCCGGGATTTTCATCGGCGGCGAAGCACGTTATCTGCGCCAGTATGACGGGATCGGGCTGGACAGTCTGACCGGGCAGGGTTTTTTCGTCGGCCCCACGCTCTATGCCAAAATCTCCGAGCGCGCCTGGAGCACGCTCGCATGGAGCGCGCAGGTCACGGGCCATGCCACCGCGATCCCGGGTTCGCTCGATCTGGTGAACTTTGAACGCCGGCAGGCGCGCGTTCTGTTCGGCGTCGATTTCTAGATCGGCCTTATTTGGTGCAGTCCTTCAAAGCCTTCTCCTCGATCGAGAAGATCGCGCTTTCCTTGATCTGCACGTTCGGCACCACGCAGCTGCGCCCGGTCTTGTCGGTGAATTTCACGTCATAGACGCCGGTCGCCGTGTCGGTGATCTTGAGACGCTC
>Ga0068854_100002916_pt1 | contig 10611 bp, 10 predicted proteins | sample KBSCornC42_FD_66590 | JGI IMG/M metagenome (GOLD analysis project Ga0068854, IMG submission 66590) | Corn rhizosphere microbial communities from Kellogg Biological Station, Michigan, USA - KBS Corn C4-2 | ecosystem: Host-associated > Plants > Roots > Rhizosphere > Soil ... | reverse complement strand
CGCGACGCCAAGGGCGCCGACCTTGTCCATGGCTTCCGCCCCTTCGGTGCACAGGCGGTGCGCGTCGACCTGGTAGAGCGGATCGCGCGCGCGGCGCATGAGGCGCGGCAGGGGCGCAAGCCCTTCGCGCCCGATCCGGCGCTCGCCACCTCGATCGGGCTCAAGCCCGAGACGATCGCGCGGCTGATGGCGCAGATGGGCTTCCGCACCGCGCGGGGGGATGCCGATGCACCGCAGCGCTGGATCTGGCAGGGCCTTACCCCGCTCGCCAAGCCCAAGCCGGTAGCGGTGCCCGGCAATGCCTTCGCGGCGCTGGCGGCGCTCCGCAATGGCTGAGCCGTCCGCGCACGGCCCGGCGATGCGGCTCGATCGCTTCCTCTGGTATGCGCGGATCGTGAAGACGCGCAGCGCGGCGCAGGCCTTGTGCGAGAAGGGCCTGCTGCGGATCGACGGTCGCCGGGTCGAGCGCTCCGCCGCCTCGGTGCGGGTGGGGTCGATTCTCGCCTTCCCCATCCAGGGTAAGGTCCGCGTGCTGCGTATCGAGGCGCTGCCGATCCGGCGTGGTCCCCCGGGCGAGGCGCGGCTGTGCTACGAGGATCTCGTGACCGATAGCGGCGTTCAGCCTCCGTCCGATGATTGACGTGCGCGCCGCACGCGCATAGCAGGGCCCCGCATTGATCGTTCGCAACCAAGGACCGTTTCCCCAATGACCTATGTCGTCACCGACGCATGCATCCGGTGCAAGTACATGGACTGTGTCGAGGTCTGTCCGGTCGACTGTTTCTACGAGGGCGAGAACATGCTCGTCATCAACCCCAGCGAATGCATCGATTGCGGCGTGTGCGAGCCGGAATGCCCGGCCGAGGCGATCCTGCCCGATACCGAGAACGGCCTGGAAAAGTGGCTGGAGCTCAACCGCACCTATTCGGAGCAGTGGCCCAACATCACCACCAAGGGTGAAGCGCCGGCCGATGCCGATGCGATGAAGGCCGAGACCGACAAGTTCGACAAATATTTCTCGCCGAACCCCGGCTCGGGCGACTGAGGCGCCGGGGCGGTGTCCGCCCCCGCCCGCGATGGCCCCGAAATGGTGCACGGCGCACGGATTTATGCGCCTTTCGCGTGACCTTTCACTGGTAATTTTATTACGAGCGTGTTAAATAGCGCCCGACGAAGGCAAGGACTCGCCTTCGCCCGGAGACGCTAGCGTATGCCCCGTGTTCCCTCGTCCGCCGCGCCCTGCGCGCTTGGGCGGGATCCGCAATCCAACCGGGGCCGGTAATTCACGAAAGGTTCCTCGCACCATGGCTGCCAAGGCGCTGTCCTTCGATGTCGGCGATTATGTCGTTTACCCCAAGCACGGCGTGGGCCGTGTGATCGAGCTGCAGAAGCAGGAAATTGCAGGCATGCAGCTCGAACTTTACGTCCTGCGTTTCGAAAAAGAGAAGATGACGCTCCGCGTGCCGACCAACAAGGCCGAGAGCGTGGGCATGCGCAAGCTTTCCAGCGACAAGACGCTTCGCGAAGCGCTCGACACGCTGAAGGGCAAGCCCAAGGTCAAGCGTACCATGTGGTCGCGCCGCGCCCAGGAATATGAAGCCAAGATCAACTCGGGCGACCTCGTGTCGATCGCCGAAGTGGTCCGCGACCTGTTCCGTGCCGACGACCAGCCGGAGCAGAGCTATTCCGAGCGCCAGATCTTCGAAGGCGCGGCCAGCCGCCTCGCCCGCGAACTGGCGGCAATGGAAGAGATCGACGAGCCGGCGGCGCTGGAAAAGATCCTGGATATCCTGCGCAAGGCCGCAGCGATCCACAACAAGGACAAGGTTCCCGCCTAAGGGCAGGGGACCCGAAGGGTCGGATCGAAAGGGGGCGGAGCCACGGGCTCACGCCCCCTTTTCGTTACGCCCGGATCGTGTATTATGGCTGCAACACACGATCCGGGAGGTTCCTCATGCGTCCGTTGCTCGTCCTAGCGTTGCTGCCCTTTGCAACTGCCTGCCATGCCAGTTGGGACAGCAACAAGGGCACCAAGGTGGAGGCGAGCGGCACCGGCACCAGCCGCAGCTTCGCCGCGCGCGACTTCACCGGCGTCGCGCTGAAGGGCTCGGACGATGTCGACGTGCGCACCGGCGCGACCTTCTCGGTGACGGCGGAGGGCGATCCGGCCGTGCTCGACCAGCTCGACATCCGCCTCGACGGCAAGACGCTCAACGTTGGCCGCAAGGGCAAAGCGGGCATGTTCTGGGACAAGGGAGGCTCGGCCAAGATCCATGTCGTCCTGCCGCGACTGACCGATGCCACGGTGGCAGGCTCGGGCACGATGCGGGTCGATCGCGCCGAGGGCAAGTTCGACGGCGTGGTCGCGGGCTCGGGCGACCTCACGATCGCCTCGGTGATCGCGCAAGAGGCGTCGCTGTCGATCGCCGGTTCGGGCAACATCACCTTGGCGGGGCGTGCGGACAAGATGGACCTTTCGCTCGCCGGTTCGGGCGACCTCAAGGGGCAGCAGTTCACTGCGGGCAGCGCAGATATCTCGATCGCCGGTTCCGGCAGCGTGCGTGCGAACGTACCCGGCAACGCGTCGGTCTCGATCCTCGGCTCGGGGGATGTCGAACTGCGCGGCGGCGCTAAGTGCGAGGTGAACAAGATCGGGTCGGGCGAGGTGAAGTGCTCGTAAGGGAGCGCGTACCGAGGCGGTCACTTAGGGTGGCCGCCTTTTCTTGACGGCCGACCTGTGCTTCCTTCTTCGCCCGCACCGTGGCGGAGCAAAATTCTGTAATTACGAGGGAAATTCCCGCGCTCCCCAATAGTCAGCGCTATAAAGCTGGCGGGGGATGGATGGACATGAGCATTTGCTCTGCGCTGGGGTTTCGCCGTGATTGCCTTTTCGAATTTGAAGATTCAGCTCAAGATCCTGCTGCTCCTGGCGGCGCTGGCCGTGGTGACTCTGGGCGTCGCCTGGATCGGCGGCCGGAACCTGATGACTGCAGATACGAGCTACAGCGACATCGTCGACAACCAGCTGCCCGACACGGTCAAGCTCGTGCGCGCCTCGCGGCTCGCGACCGCGATGATGTATGATGGCTACAAGACCATGTCCTATGACGGCGCATCTGCCGCTGCACGCGCTGCCGCCGACGATGAGAAGGCCTCGTACGCCAAGGTGTCCGCCTTCCTTGACGAGTTGATCAAGAAAGAGCCTGGTCAAGCCGCGGCGCTGACGCCCACGCGTGCGCGGGTCGATGCACTGCATGCGCAGCTTCAGAGCGCCATCGCGCTGGGCCTCCGGAACGACGACGCCGGTGCGCGTCGCGCGCTTGCGAGCGCCGACGAGACGGCGGCGCAGATGATCAGCACGTTCATGGCCATCAACGATCGCCGGGTGGCGGATGCCCACACGATCTCGAGCGACCTGACCGACGCGTCGCTGTCGCTGCGCGCCATGCTGCTGCTCTCCGCCCTTGCAGCCATCGTGGTGACGATGGGCCTCGCGGTCTGGACGTCGAAGGCGCAGATCGTCAATCCGCTGGCGCGGCTGCAGGACGCGATGCGCGCGCTCGCAGGCGGCAATCATGCGGCCGAGGTGCCGGGTGCCGATCGCGGCGACGAGGTCGGTGCAATGGCCAAGTCGGTTCTGGTGTTCAAGCAGGCCGCTATCGAGCAGGCCGCGAGCGCCAAGGCGAAGGCGGCCAATGATGCAGCGCAGCAGCTCGTCGTCGAGACGCTCGAGGAGCGCCTCAAGCGCTTGGCGGAGGGCGACCTCACCGCCTCCATCGACACGCAATTCGCGCCCGAATACGCGGTCGTCCGCGACAATTTCAACGCCGCCATCGCCGCGCTGCGCGACCTGATCGCGTCGGTGATGGAAAGCGCCGAGACGATCTCCACCGGCTCGGCCGAGATCGCCCAGGCCAGCGAGGATCTCGCGCGTCGCACCGAGGGTGCGGCCGCCAGCCTCGAAGAGACTTCGGCTGCGGTCACCGAGATGAACCAGCGCATCAAGAACACCGCGACCGCCGCGGTGCAGACGGTTGAACGGGCGAACGGCGCCATCGGCGTGGTCGATTCCGGCCGTAGCGTCGCCGACGAGGCGATGCAGGCGATGACGCGGGTTTCGGAAAGCGCCAAGGGCATCGACAATGTGATCGAGGGGCTCGACAAGATCGCCTTCCAGACCCGCGTGCTGGCGATGAACGCCGCGGTGGAAGCGGGTCGTGCGGGTGAAGCGGGCCGCGGCTTCGCGGTCGTCGCCGACCTCGTCTCGGCGCTGGCGATGCGGGCGGAAGAGGAGGCCGGGCGCGCCCGCGATCAGCTCACCGCCACCCAGGCCGATGTGACCGCGGCGGCGGAAATGGTCCGCCGCGTCGATCAGGCGCTGGGGGCGATCGTCGGCGACGTCAACGAAGTGCACGGGCTGCTCGAGACGATGGCCACCGACAACCAGGCACAGGCCTCGACGGTGACCCAGGTTGCCACCGCCATCGGCAGCATCGACCAGATGACCCAGCAGAATGCCGCGATGGTGGAGCAGACCTCCGCCGCCGCCCGCAACCTCAATTCGGAGGTCGGCGCACTCAAGGGGCAGGCCTTGCGCTTCAACACCGGGGGACAGCGTGCGGCATCGGCCGCGATGCCCGTCCGCCGCAACATCGTCGGCGCAGAACCGCGCGCGCCGCAGGCCAAGTCGGTGGCGGAAGTGCGCAGCAGCACGGTCGACGCGTCGGAATGGGCGAGCTTCTGACCGCCCGCTAGCAAGGGACGGGGCTCAGGCTGCCAGCGGGAACCGCAGCAGCTTGCGCTCCGTCGCCACCAGCGCCTCGGCGCCGGGGCCCACGGCGCGGACGATCTCCGGATGCCCGGCGTCCAGCCCGCCGGTGAGCGCGCCGAACGCCGGCAGGATCAGCTTGGTCCCGGTCGCCACGAAGCAGCGGCGGGCGACATGGCGGCCGCGCACCGTCAGGCGAAGCTTGGGATGGAAGTGGCCGGACAGCTCCGGCCGCGGCTCGCCGGCTTCGGCTTCGTGGCGCAGCACCAGGCCGTCGACCTCGGCCTCCTCGTGCACCACCCCGCCGCAGTGATCGACCAGCACCGAATCATGATTGCCGGTGATCCAGTGCCAGGCGAGGCCGCCGGTCAGCGCGGTCAGCATCGCGCGGGCCTGCGCGGGCAGCCGCTCGCAGCCTTCGACGTCGTGGAAACTGTCGCCCAGGCACCAGAGCTCGATCGGCGCTACCCGCTCGACCAGCGCGGTCAGCGCCGATAGCGTCGCCAGCGTGTCATAGGGCGGCAGCATCTGGCCGCCGAGCGCGAACCAGCTCGCCTTTTCGAAATGCAGGTCGGCGACGAGCAGCGCGCGCCGCGCCGGCCAGTAGAGCGCGCCCTCGGGCAGCGCGCGAAAGTCGTGGCCGGCGAACGAAAGGGGAACCATGGGTCTGCTATCCCGCTTCCGTTCGCCGGCGTCAATGCTGATCAGGCGGCGACTGTCGCACGTTCGGCTGCGGCCGTCTCGCCCAGGGCTCCCAGGATGCGCACCCAGGAGCGGATGCCCTTGTGGAAGCTCTTCAGCTCATATTTCTCGTTGGGCGAGTGGATATTGTCGTCAGGCAGCGCGAAGCCGACCATCACGCTGTCCATGCCGAGGATCGAGCGGATCGAATTGACCACGGGAATCGAGCCGCCGCAGCCGAGCAGCGCCGACTTGCCCCATTCGGCATCGAGCGCGCCCTGCGTCGCCGCCAGCGGCCCGCTGTCGCTCGCCAGGCTGATCGCGAAGCTGCCGGGGCCGCGCGTCATGAACTCGGCCGAGCAATCCTCGGGCAGGCGGGTGCGGACATGGGTCTGGAAGGCGTCCCACACCTGGTCCGGATCCTGGGTGCCGACCAGGCGGAAGCTTACCTTTGCGTGCGCTTCGGCGGGGATCACGGTCTTGAATCCCTCGCCGGTATAGCCGCCCCACATGCCGTTGATCTCGGCGGTCGGGCGCGACCAGACCTGCTCGAGCACGGTCTTGCCCGTCTCGCCCGCCGGCACGCGCAGGCCGATCTCGCCGAGGAATTCGCCTGCGTCGAAGCCGAGCTTGTTCCAGCTCTCCAGCACGGTCGGATCGGTATCCGGCACGCCGTCATAGAAGCCGTCGAGCGTCACCCGGCCGTCGGCGTCCTTCATCTCGCCGAGGATGCCCGCGAGCAGCTGGAGCGGGTTGCGCGCCGCGCCGCCGTACAGGCCCGAGTGGAGGTCGCGCGAAGGCCCGCGCACCGTCACCTGGCCGGCGGCCATGCCGCGCAGGCCGATGGTGATGCCGGGGGTGTCGCGGTCCCACATCAGCGTGTCGCAGATCAGCGCGAAATCGGCCTTCAGCTCTTCGGCATGGGCGTGGAGGAAGGGCTCCAGGCTAGTCGAGCCCGATTCTTCCTCGCCCTCGAACAGGATGGTGACGCGGCAGGGCAGGCGGCCCTCAGCCTCCTTCCACGCACGGCACGCCTCGACGAAAGTGCGCAGCTGGCCCTTGTCGTCCGAAGCGCCGCGGCCGACGATCGTCTTGGAGCCATCCGCGCGGGTGTCGATCCACGGGTCGAACGGGTCGCGCGTCCACAGTTCGATCGGGTCGACCGGCTGGACGTCGTAATGGCCGTAGAACAGCACGTGCGGCCCGTCGCCGTCATGGTGCGCGACGACCATCGGGTGCCCCGGCGTGTCCGCGACGCGCGCGTCGAAGCCGAGGTCCGCCAGTTCGGCGGCGAGCTGCTCGGCGGCGCGGCGGCACTCGGCGGCATAGGCCGGATCGGTGGAGATGGAGGGCACGCGCATCAGCGCGGCGAGGCGCTCGACGCTGGAATCGAGCTGCGCATCGGCGATCGCAAGGACGGAGTCGGTCATGGGTCTCCAGCTATGCCTCGCGGTGCCCGCCCGCAACCCCGCCGGAGGGACAGCCTGTCTCGGAAGCGTCATGCGGCATGGTTAACAAGACCTTGGCGCCGGTGAGGGCGCGTTCAGGGGGAACAACATGCTTCGCAAAACGGGTATCGCACTGGCGCTTTCCTGCGCCGTCATCGCGCCGGCCAACGCCCAGCTGGTGCTGCTCGCGCAAGGCCAGCTGACCGGCAGCGCCGCCGGCACCGGCAAGGATCTGTCGGGCCTCGGCTACACGCTGGAGAACGGCCTGCCCGCTGACATCCTGGGCGGCATCGGCTCGGGCCTCAGCTATGCCGGCGGCAACACCTTCCTCGCGGTGCCCGATCGCGGGCCCAACGCCACGGCGTATAACGGACTGGTCGACGACACGACCTCGTATATCAGCCGCTTCCAGACGCTGAACATGACGCTCACCGCCTCGGCCGGCGGCGCGCTGCCCTTCACGCTGACGCCGCAGCTGCAGAAGACGACGCTGCTCTACAGCCCCACCGCGCTCAATTACGGCACCGGCGCTGGCCTCGGCACCAAGGCAGACGGTACTCCGCTCGGCTCGGGCGCGCCGGTGGTGAACAGCGCGGGCCATTATTATTTCAGCGGCCGCTCGGACAATTACGGCGCCGGTACCTCGGCCAACCCGGCCAATGGCCGCTTCGATCCCGAGGCGATCCGCGTCTCCAACGACGGCAAGAGCGTCTTCATCTCCGACGAATACGGCCCCTATGTCCGCCAGTTCGACCGCGCGACCGGCGCGCTGGTGAAGACCTTCACGCTGCCGACCAACCTCGACGTCGCCAACCTCTCGCCGCACGGCGATACCGAGATCAGCGGCAACACGGTGGGCCGCGTCGCCAACAAGGGCATGGAAGGCCTGGCGATCACCCCCGACGGCAAGACGCTGGTCGGCATCATGCAGGCCGCACTCGAGCAGGATGCCGACAAGGCGGGCAAGCTGGTCCGCATCGTCACCATCGACATCGCGACGGGCACGACCCACGAATATGGCTACAAGCTCACCAACGGTTCGGGCGTGAGCGAGATCGTGGCGCTGAACGACCACCAGTTCCTGGTCGACGAGCGCGACGGCAAGGGCCTGGGCGACGGCTCCACCGCCAAGGTGAAGCAGCTGTTCCTGGTCGACCTGGCCGGCGCGACCGACATCACCAACCTCAGCGGCAAGGCGGCGCTGGACAAGGCGGTGGCCAAGTCCTCCACGGCCTTCCTCGACCTGGTCGCCGAGCTGGCCAAGCAGGGCGTAACCGGCGCCAACGTGCCCGCCAAGATCGAAGGCGTCAGCTTCGGCCAGGACGTGGCGTATAATGGCGGGACCTACCACACGCTGTACCTCGCCAACGACAACGACTTCGTGCCGGGCGTGGCGGGCACCAACCAGTTCTATGTGTTTGGTCTCCAGGACAAGGACCTGCCCGGCTATGTCGCCCAGTCGGTGGCGGCGGTGCCGGAGCCGGGCGTCTGGGCGATGCTGATCGCCGGGCTGGGGATGATCGGCGGCATGCTGCGGCGTCGCGGCAAGGTCGCGCTGGCCTGAGACGGAGTAGGTGCGGGGCTCGGGCGGGCCCCGCATCGGCCGGCGCGCATAAAAATAACGTTTGCGCAACAAGCCCTTGATTTGCGTGCTTGTGAAGGATTTTCGACGCGCGTAGCACGTTCGGCGTCCATCCGGACGTACCGAAAGGGGATTACGATGCGGAAGCTTGTCGTAACGATGGCGCTCGCCGCGGCCGCGCTCAGCACGCCGGCCCTCGCCAGTAAGGATGTGCAGCACCTGCGTGCAGCAGGCGGCACGAAGGTCGCGCTGTTTGGTGTTGGGGGCATCGAAGTTTCTGCCTGACATAGAGAATCAGGGTAACCACCCGCCCAAGAGCCAGTCGGGTCCATCGGACTCTCTGCTCGATTTGGATCTGTCGGACTATTTGCCTGATGTGGAAAACGATGGCGGTCACGTCCCGGTGGAGCCGCCGAAGCCGAAGTAAGCGTGCGCTGGCGGACGGGTTGAGCTTTGTTTAGTTGCAGCTTTTCCCGTCCGGCGGTTTCCAGGGGATTGCCGGTCTCCCAGCGCTCTGAGATACTTGCGGTCGGGGAAGGGACCGCGTGACAACGACAGAATCGGGCGCGAGCGCGCGGTATGGCGCGTTCATCAGCTACAATCATGCCGATCGGGCGCGCGCGCGCTGGCTGCACCGCACGCTGGAGCGCTATCGCATTCCTGCCAAGCTGGTCGGGCGCGAAGCTGCGTTCGGGCCGGTGCCGCGGCGGCTGGGGCGCATCTTCCGCGATCTCGACGAACTCTCCGCCGCCAGCGACCTCAGCGCCGAAGTGCGCGCGGCGCTGGCCGAGTCCGCTTGCCTGATCGTCGTCTGCACGCCTGAGGGTGCCGCCTCGCAATGGGTGGCGCGCGAGATCTCGCTGTTCCGCGAACTCCATCCCGATCGCCCGGTGCTTGCCGCGCTGTTCGCCGGCGAACCGGCCGAGGCACTGCCGCTGCCGCTGCGACGCACCGCCGACGGTGCGGAGACCGAGCCGCTCGCCGCCGATTTCCGCGCGGGCAAGGACGGCAAGCGGCTGGCGCTGCTCAAGCTGGTCGCCGGTGCGGTTGGGGTGCCCCTCGACGCGCTGGTGCAGCGCGACGCGCAGGCGCGGGTGCGGCGCGTGACGGCCGTCACGGCCCTCGCGATTCTTTTGCTGCTAGCCATGGCAGGATTGACGATCCTGGCCGTGCGGGCCCGCGGGGAGGCGGAGGCTCGGCGTGCCCAGGCGGAGGGGCTGGTGGAATTCATGCTGACCGATCTGCGGGGCCGGCTGAAAGAGGTCGGCCGGCTCGACGTGCTTCGGGAAGCCAATGCGCGTGCGCTGCGCTATTATGGCGAGCAGGATCTGGCAACGCTGCCCCCCGACGTCCTCGCCCGCCGCGCCCGCGCGATCATGACGATGGGCGAGGATGCGATGGAGGCGAAGGAGACCGCCCGCGCCCGCACCGCTTTCCTCCAGGCCAACCGTATCACCCACGCGCTGATCGAGCGGGAGCCCAACGCGTACGACATCGTGTTCGCGCATGCGCAGAGCGAGTTCTATCTTGGCCTGCTGCACTTCAAGGCGGGAGAATTGGCAGCGGCCGAGCCGCATTTCGAAGCCTATGCGGCGCTCGCGCATCGATTGATGGCGCTCGATGCCACCGATGTCCGCAGCTCCGAAGAGGTGTCCTACGCCACTGGCAACCTTTGTTCGCTTCGGATGAGGCAGGATGCTGTGCGTGAGGGAGTGGCGCTATGTGGGGAAGCCCTTCGTGCCACCGAGGCACTGGCCAGGCGGGAGCCTGGTTCCGAGCAACGCTGGCGTGATGTGGCGAACCGGCAGGGATGGCTTGCGGATGCTCAAATCGACATCGGCAATTTTGAAGCAGCGCTGCAACTGCGGCGCCAGCAGGTCGCATTGCTCCAGCGATTGCTGGCAAGGGACCCGCGAAATGCGCGCAACGGGCGCATGCTGATTTGGGCAGAGCGCGCACTCGCGGAGGCGGAGCAGCGACAGGGCGACCTTCCAACGGCAATTCGGCGCATGCGTGGGGTTGTCGCTGACCTACGTACTATGACGAGGTTGGATACCGAAAATCAAGAACTCTCCACTAGGCTGAAAGAGATCGAGGCCGAGCTCGCCAAAATGGAAAGGCTAAATAAATGA
>Ga0068854_100002911_pt1 | contig 10619 bp, 10 predicted proteins | sample KBSCornC42_FD_66590 | JGI IMG/M metagenome (GOLD analysis project Ga0068854, IMG submission 66590) | Corn rhizosphere microbial communities from Kellogg Biological Station, Michigan, USA - KBS Corn C4-2 | ecosystem: Host-associated > Plants > Roots > Rhizosphere > Soil ... | reverse complement strand
AAGGGGATGCCGAAGGAGAGCACGACCTGGCTGGCGACCAGGGCGTCGGTGGGGTCGAGCCCGACGGCGAGCACGATCAGGGCCGGTGCGAGGGTGATCGCGCGCCGCAGGAAGATCGGGATGCGCCGGCGGATGAAGCCCTGCATCACCACCTGGCCCGCCATCGTCCCCACCGAGGAGGAGGCGAAGCCGGAGGCGAGCAGGGCGACGCCGAAGATCGTCGCCGCCCGGTCGGAGACGAGCGACTTGAACCCCTCGAAGGCGCCGTCGATCGAGTCGACCCCGGTCAGGCCGCTGCCGTGAAAGAGCGCGGCGGCGACGATCATCATCGAGAGGTTGACGGCGCCGGCGATGGCGAGGGCGATGATCACATCGATGCGCTCGAAGCCGAGGATCTTGCGCCGCTCGGCGGCGTCGCGACCGACGACCCGCTTCTGGGTCAGCGCCGAGTGCAGATAGATGACGTGAGGCATCACGGTGGCGCCGATGATCCCGGTCGCCAGCAGGATGCTCTCGGTGCCGGAGAAGCCGGGGATGACCATGTGGCGGGCGACTTCGCCGGCATTTGGCTTGGCGTCGAAGAGCTCGAAGGCGAAGGAGGCCACCACCACGCCGACCAGCACGGTGATGCCCGCCTCAAGCCGGCGGAAGCCCTTCTGCTGCAGGGTGAGGATGCCGAAGGCTCCGGCCCCGGCGATGATCCCGGCGGGGAAGAGCGGAATGCCAAAGAGCAGGTTGAGCCCAAGCGCTGCGCCGACGACCTCGGCGATGTCGCAGGCCATCGCCACCAGCTCGGCCTGCAGCCAGAGGCCGATCGAGGCACGGCGGGGAAAGGCGTCGCGGCAGAGCTCCGCCAAGTTCCTGCCGGTGGCGATCCCCAGCTTCGCGGACTGGGTCTGCACCACCATCGCGATCAGGTTGGCGCCCAGCACCACCCAGAGCAACAGGTAGCCGAACTTGGCGCCGCCGGCGATGTTGGTGGCGAAGTTGCCGGGATCGATGTAGGCGACGGCGGCGATGAAGGCGGGGCCGAGAAAGGGCCAGACGCGCTTGAGGCCGCGCGAGTGGCCGTCGAGCGAGCGGCGGGCGGCACGGGCGACCGAGGCCTCGCCCGGCAGGACGTCCTCGACCGTCGCCTCGCTGACCGGCGGGGGCGGCGGCTTCATCGGGCCTCCTCCTGCTCGGAGGGCATGCGCAGGTCGGGACCGGGGATCGGCGTGCCGTGGGGGTCGTGGCTCGGCTCGCCCAGCTTCGCCGCGATCAGCAGCTCCAGCTCCTCGGAGATGTAGTGCTCGAGCACCTCGGCCTCCTCGTGCACCCGGTCCTCGGGCATGCCGAGCGCATCGGCCAGATAGGACTCGATCAGGCGGTGGTGGCGGATCACCTCGAGCGCGACCTTTTCGCCCGCTTCGGTGAGGTTCACACCCCTGTAGGGCTCGTAGTCGACGAGGCCCATCTCACCGAGCTTCTTCAGCATCGAGGTCGCGGTCGCCGGTGTCACCCCCAGCCGATCGGCGACTTCGCCGTTGCCCACAGGCCCCAGCCGTAGCTGCGAGAGCGCGTAGATCGCCTTCGCGTAATCCTCGATCGCTTCGGAAGGTTTAGACACGCCTAAAAGAGTTTGACATATCTAAAAGATGTTGTGAGGACCGGTGGTGATGACCCCTCTCTCACAACAGCGGGGAGGTTCGTTCGGGGTCATCACCACCGGTCCGCGACAGCGCCTTCTTAGACTTCAAAGAGATGGCTGAAACTTTTGGTGGGATAAATGGCTGAGACTTTGGTCGAGATAGATGCTCAGTATCGGCAGCTGCGCGAAGAGTGCGGGGTGCTTGATCGGTCGGCGCGGGGGAAGCTGCTGGTGACGGGGTCCGAGGCGGCTGAGTACCTGCAGGGGCAGCTGACTAACGACATCGAGGCGCTCGCGCCCGGTGAGGGCTGCTACGCGACGCTGCTCGATCGCAAGGGGCACATGCAGGGCGACATGCGGGTGCTGGTGGTGGACGAGGCGAAGATCTGGATCGATACCGAGCCCGAGGCAATCGACGCCGCCCGCCGCCACCTCGAGATGTACAAGGTCGGGCGCGATGTGGACGTCGTCGACGCCGGCGCCGAGCGCGCGATCGTCTCGCTTATCGGCCCGCGCAGCGCCGACCTGGCCGGCTCCCCCCCGCTGCCCGAGCACCGCCACGCGGAGATCGCGATCGACGGCATCGAGTGCCCTGCGGTCGGCACTACTTTTGGCATCGACTTGATCCCTCACGCCGAGGACCGCGAGCGCTTGATCGCGGCGCTGGGGACGGCAGGCGCGCCCGAGGTGACCCCAGAGGCGGTCGAGATCCTCCGCATCGAGTCCGGCATCCCCCGCTTCGGCAGCGAGATGGATACGGCGACGATGCCAGCCGAGGCCGGCATCGTCGAGCGCGCCGTCAGCTTTACCAAGGGCTGTTACATCGGCCAGGAGACCGTCGCCCGCCTCCACTACAAGGGCAAGCCGAATCGCCACCTGCGCGGACTGCGCCTGAGCGCGCCCGCCAGCCCCGCAGCCCCGCTGCAACTGGGCGAAAAGGAGGTCGGCAAGCTCGGTGGCAGCTGCGTCTCCCCCGTCCACGGCCCGATCGCCCTCGCCATCGTCCGCCGCGAGGCAGAGCCGGGCGCTGAGTTGCGCGTAGGTGAAGATGGCGTTACGGCTCACGTAGTCGACTTGCCCTTCGGCTAGATTCCGCCCCGATGGGAAGTGGGAGAGGAAGACTCCTCGTTGCGGGGTGCGCAGTTGTCGCGCTGGGCCTGATCGGCACCGGCTGCGGCGCCGAGACCCACCCCAACGAACCGCGGTCACAGCCGCCGACCCGGGTCAGCGTCACCGTGACCCCGAAAGCGATCACCGTGCAGCCGCCGCGAGTCGCCTTCGGCCCCGAACCAACGCAGCAGATCCCCCAGAACCAACACGCCGCCCAGCCCGAGGTCCGCTCGAAGGCCCCGGTCGACGTCGTCTTCGTCACCGCCAACCTGACCGAATTCGACTCGCGGTTGGAAATCCGCGGGCCCAAAAACGCCAAGTCCGATGCCTTGGTCGCCAACGGCAACAACTCGTTCCTGGCCTCGCTGCCGACCGGCGAATACAAGGTGAGCGCCGCCGACATCCCCAGCGCCAAAGCGGTCAGCTTCACCGTCGGCCCTTACCGCAGCTCCTCCCAGAACGACCTGCTGCTGCCGTAAATAGCGGCTTCGCGGGGGCACCGCAACGTCTGCCCCGATCGTCACCATCGCTTGGATGACCGTCGTCCTTGCCATAGCCGTGCTGGCGCTCGCCGCCGCACTCACCTACGTCATCGTCCGCCAGCGCGCCGACGGGGCTGAACTCTCCGAGGAGCGCCTGGCCGAGTTCATGGCCGCCACCAGCGCCCAGATCCAGGCCCAGGCCGGCGAGGAGCTGCGCAAGAGCGCCGAGCACGTGCTCGAGCTCGGCAAGGAACAGCGCGAGCGGGACCGGGAGACAACCGAGGCGACGCTGCAAAAGCGCGAGGCCGAGTTCCGGCGCCTGACCGAGCCGATCGGGGAGAACCTGAAACGGATCGAGCGCGAGGTCTCGACGATGAGCCGCGACCGCCGCAGCGCCGACGGTGCGGTGCGGACGCTGCTCGACGAGATGAAGGTCGGCCTCGGCGACCTCGGCACCCAGACCGGCACCCTGGTCAAGGCGCTGCGCCAGCCGCAGACGCGCGGCAAGTGGGGCGAGGTGCAGCTGAAGCGCTGCGTCGAGATCGCCGGCATGACCGAGCACGTCGACTTCGAGCTGCAGCAGACCTTCAACGACGGCGAGTCGACCCTGCGGCCGGATGCCGTGGTGATGCTGCCGGGCAACCGGCGCGTCGTGATCGACTCCAAGGTCCCGCTCGACGCCTACCTCGAGGTGCTCGAGGCCGAGGACGATCCGACCCGTCGCGGCGAGCTGATCCGCCACGCACGCCAGGTGCGCGACCACATCACCAAACTCGCCTCGAAGCGCTACCAAGACCAGTTCGACAGCGGCGAGTCGCCCGACTTCGTCGTCTGCTTCATGCCCTCCGAGGCGGCGCTGCACGCCGCCTTCGAGGCCGAGGCCTCGCTTTACGACTACGCGCTCGAACAGAAGATCCTCGTCGCCACGCCAACCACGCTGGTCGGCCTGCTACGCACGGTGGAGCTTGGCTGGCGCCAGGAGCAGATCGCCGAGCAGGCCCAGGAGATCGCTTCCGCCGCCCGCGAGCTGCACAGTCGCACGGGCTCCTTCCTCGAGCACTTCGCCAAGGCCGGGCGCCAGCTCAACTCGGCGACCAAATCCTTCGACGACGCGGTTGGCTCGCTGGAGAGCCGCATCTTGCCCCAGCTGCGGCGCATCGAGGAGATGGGCGCGGCCTCCGGCAAGGAGCTGGAGGAGCCGCACCGCGTCGATCGCGCCGTGCGCCCGATCCTCGCCGAGCTGAAGGAGCTCGACGGGGGCGACGAGTCCCAGGCCGCCTGAGCGGCGTTAGGATTCGCCTCCCGTCCCCTTTCCCCGAACCCGCGGAGGATCACAGTTGGCCGTTGACACGAGCACCGTTGCAAAGCTGGACGTCGAGCCCGGCACCCTGCCCGAGACGATGGCCGCCTGGGTGATCCGCCAGGAGCGCGAGGGCGAACCAACCGATGCCTTCCAGCTGGAGGAGATCGAGGTTCCCGAGCCCGGCGCCTTCGAGGTCGTCGTCCGCGTCATGGCGGCCGGCGTCAACTTCAACAACGTCTGGGCGGCGCTCGGCAAGCCGGTCTCGATCTTCGGCTACGGCGACCATCCCGAGTTCGGCCACCACATCGGCGGCTCCGACGCCTCCGGCATCGTCTGGAAGGTCGGCGAGGGCGTCACCCGCTGGAAGCCGGGCGACGAGGTCGTGATCCACTGCAACCAGGCCTCCTACGAGGACGTCGAGGTGCACGGACTCGACCCGCTCGCGGCGCCGAGCCAACGCATCTGGGGCTATGAGACGACCTGGGGCTCCTTCGCCCAGTTCACCAAGGTGCAGGCACAGCAGCTGCTGCCGCGCCCCCAGAACCTCTCCTGGGTCGACTCCTCCTCCTACGGCCTCACCTACTTCACCGCCTACCGGATGCTGATGGACCAGTGCAACCTGCAGGCCGGCCACAACGTGCTGATCTGGGGCGCCGCCGGTGGCCTTGGCGTTTTCGCTGTGCAGCTCTGCAAGGCGGCGGGCGCCAACGCGGTTGGCGTCGTCTCCTCTGACGAAAAGGGCGAGCTGGTCAAGCAGCTCGGCGCCGTCGACTTCATCAACCGCAACGAGTTCGGCGAGATGATGCGAACCGACGCCAACCTTGCCGACCCGGCCGCCGACAAGGAGCGCTTCAAGGCCTCGCGCGGTTTCGCCAAGCGGGTCAAGGAGATCCTCGGCGACGCTCCCGACATCGTCTTCGAGCACGTCGGCCGGGCGACCTTCCCGACCTCGGTCTTCACCGTCAAGCCCTTCGGCAAAGTCGTCATCTGCGGCGCCACCTCGGGCTACCAACTCGACTTCGACGTGCGCTACCTGTGGATGAAGCAGAAGCAAATCATCGGCTCGCACTTCGCCAATGCCTATGAGTGCATGAAGGCCAACCAGTTGATGGCCGAGGGCAAGGTCCGCCCCGTGATCTCGCAGACGATGGGCTTCGACGGCGTCGCCGAGGCGCACCAGCTGATGCACGAAAACAAGCACTTGGGCAAGATCTCGATCTTGGTCGGGGCCGAGTCCGAGAAGGAGGGCCAGAACGAGGACGGCCCGGGAGCGATCCGGGCGGAGGTGGGAGCCTGATGGCAGAGGTCTGCGTACTCGATTGGCACATCGCGCCCTTCCGGGCCGATCGCTTTCTCGACGCCTGGGAACCGGTGGCGGCACGGATGCCGGCCTACGGCGCCAAGAGCTGGTCGCTGACTCGGGCGGTCGACGACCCGCTCTCGATCCGCCAGTCCTCGGTCTGGGAGAACCGCTCGGACTTCGAGCGCTACTGGTTCTCAGAGGAACTCGAGCAGGCGCGAGCCGCGGTCATCGACCTCTACGACCTGCCGCTACTGCCCACCTGGCACACGCTGCTGGCCGCCGAGTAAGTCAGCCTCACCGGACCGGAAGCTTCGCCGCCCCATCGGGGGCAGTCGTCCGCTAGCGCTTCTTTTTCGGCTGGATCTTCCAGCTGTACTTCACCGGCGCGCCCTTGCCGCCGGTGCCGCTCGCGACGACGGTGAAGGTGTGACTGCCGGGCCGCAGGGCTTTGTAGGACTTGGGTGAGCGACACGCCTTGTACGCGCCCCGGTCGAGCTTGCACTGGAAGCCGGCACCGGGCTGGTCCGCAGCGAAGGCGAAGCGCGCGGTGGTGGCGCGGGTGCTTTTCGGCGGATGTGAGCGAATCGTCGCCTTCGGCGCCGGGACGGGCGGCGCCGGCGGCCCGATCACGACGGGCGGAGTCGAGGAGGAGCCGCCGGAACCCGGCTGCTGCCCGCCTTCTTCTCCCCCGCCTTCTTCACCTGGACCTTTGTAAGTCGCGGTGTAGGTCGTGGTCGCGGCTTTGGCGACGATCGTGTGGATGCGTTCGCCGGCGTCCGACCAGCCCTGCCAGGTATAGGTTTTGCCGCCGATTTCGGCGGTTTCCGGAGCCGAGAGCAGCACGTGCGAGCCTTCGATCGCGGTCACCGGAAGGGGCGATGTTCCCTGCGCGAGGCCGGCGGTCAGTTCGATCCCGGGCGGCGAGGAGGCGATCGTCAGATTGACCGCTTTCGGTTCGAGTTTGATCGTTTTGCTCGCGGTCAAGCCGCGATCGTCCGCCACCCGCAGGGTGATTTCGATGTAGGAGGGATAGTCGTGTTCGGGCGCGAGGAATTCGCCGTCCTTGACCCCGGCAAAGGTCTGCAGCGGGTGCGCGTGGCAGGTCGTCGGCCCGGTCGGGCAGTGCAGTAGGCGCGTCGTCCAGTAGTAGCTCAGCGGTTCAACCATCGAGTGGCCTTTCGAGTCGATTGCCGAGCCGTGCAGATCGATTTTGTCGCCGACTGCCCACTTCGTCGAGGCCAGCGGCGAATCGATCGTCACCTGCGGCGGGCTGTCGCCCGGGTAAACCGTGACCCGGGCGACGCTGGTGTTGCCATCGGGGTCTTCAATCCGCACCGCGACGACTTTGTTGAGGCTTTCTTCGTTGTCTTCAGCTGCTTTCAGTTCCGCCTGGGTGAAGGTGAGCGTCCTCGTTTCACCACCGGGCGTCTCGAAGCTGCCATCTCCGTTGAGGTCCCAATCGAAGCCGAGGGCCTGGTCGCTGGGGTCAGAGGATTCACTCGCGTCGAAGGTGACTTCCAGCGGCAGCGAAGTCCCGTAGGGCGGATTGGCGGTCAGTTTCGCGGTCGGCGCCCCAGGGCTGTAGGTAATGCGGTGGATTGCCCCCCCGCCGCCGGGTTCCTCGCTGGAGAGGTTGGCGTAGAAGAGGTTGCCTTCAGGCCCTTCCTCGATGTCGATCGCGGGATAAACCAGTCCCTCGCGCATGAAGCGCACCGTCGTGTCGGGGTCGGGCTTGCCGTCCTCGCCGGGGAACATCACCCAGACGCAGCCGCGGACCGCATCGCTGAAGAAGAGCGCGCCCTGGTACTCCGCAGGGAAGTTGGCCCCGCCGTAGAAAGCGAGCCCGCCCAGCGCCGAGCCATATTCGATTGGGCATTCGTCATCGGGAACCACCGACTGGCCGTGGCTGTAATAGAAGAACGGCGAGGCGGTCGGTTCGCCGCCGTTGTCTTCCGCTTCGTAGAGCGCGTCGCAGACGTCGAGGCCGAGATCGCGGAATTGGAACTGGCGCTCCGGCCCCTCGTAGCAGGGCCAGCCCGAGTTGAAGAGACTTGTCGGCGGGGTGGCGAAGCGGTCCAGCTCCTCGATCTCCGAGGAACCGACGTTGTCGGTGTAGAGCTCACCGGTCTGCGAGTCGAAGGTGAAGCGGAAGGGATTGCGGAAGCCCATCGCGACGAGCCTGGCTTCGTTTTCGGCGGCGACGCCGGTGCCGGCTTCGCTTCCCTCCAGCGGATTGCCGGGCCAGCCTTCGCCGGTGTCGGGATTAACGCGGATGATCTTGCCGTTCAGCACCTGCGGGTTCTGGGCGCGCAGCGAGCCGCCTTCGGCGTCCGGCGGCGAGAGCGCCGTGCCCGCCGGCTCGGGCGGGTCCCCGCAGGGATTTGGTTCGTCTCCAAACTGACCGTAGTCGGCGGAGGTGAAGCTCGCCCCATCGCCGCCGCTGGCGTAGAGCGCCCCTTCGGGGCCAAATCGCAGGTCGCCGATCGAGTGCGAGGAGAACTGCTGGCACCAGCCCTCGGTGAGCACCTGCTGCAGCGGTTCACCGGCCGCTTCTTCGGCGTGATTGCCGACCGCTTTGAGCCGCACCAGACGGCCGCTGACCAGGCAGGCATCGCCGCCGTTGAGGTCAGGACAGGGATCGCCGGTGGTGTTTTTTTTGCCCCACTTCGGCGCCGGATTGGGGTCGCCGAGAATGTGGTCGTAGGTGTAGAGCGCGTAGACGTAGGGGCGGCCGGAGTCGAAGTCAGGGTCGAGGGCGAGGCCGAGCAGGCCGCGATCGCCGCTGTCGTAGACGTCGGTGCGCAGGTCGGCGAAGACTTCCGGCGTCGTGTCGGCGAGATTTTCGAAGACGAGGATTTTACCCGGCTTCTCGGCGACGAAGATGCGCCCGTCGGCGGCAAAGCGGAAGTTGGTCGGCTGTTCGAGATTGGGGAAGACGACCGAGTCCTGGAAACCCGAGGGCAGGGCGGGATCGGCTGCCGCGCTCGTTGCGCCGAAGGCGCAAGCGAGGAAAGAGGCGACCACGAGCAGCTTTGCCGCGGCGATGAAGCCGGTCCGCTTCACCCGCGCTCCAAGGGGGCCATCGTCAAGCCGGCCGAGTCGAGCTGCGCCCAGTAGTGCTCGGCGGGCTCCTGCGGCCCCGACCAGACGATCGCCTGGCCGTTGTTGTGGATGCTGTCGGCGAAGCGATGGCCCTGCTCGAGAGAGACCCCGGGCAGCACTCGTGCCAGCGTCTCGGCGACGTGGTCGAAGGTGTTGTGGTTGTCGTTGCGCACGATCACACGCCACTCACCACCCAACCCGGAACCGGGGCCTCCGGTGCGGGGCCTCTCCACCGTCGTCGTCGACATTCCCGGCATTATGCGGATATTTGGCTCGGCGACGGGAATTGTCGTGCCACTCGAACGTCCGTCTATCTTGAAGCGAATTGAACTACTCAAAATAGTCATGCCTTAAGCTGCGGGGCGCCTCGCAAACCCACTGGGAGGCTGCACCGCGTTGGCACCACATCTCCGATCGATCGACCCACGCCTGGCGAAGGCGCTCTCCAACGACGTGCGCGCGCAGGCGCTCGAGCTGCTCTCTGAAGGGGCGTGGAGCCCGAAGGGGATCGCGGCCGAGCTCGGCCGCGACGTGCGCGGCGTCGCCTACCACGTGCGCGTGCTGAAGAAATTGGGCTGCATCGAGCTGGTCGAGACGAGACCGCGTCGGGGGGCGATTGAACACATCTACCGGGCCGCTGCCTGGGTCGGCGAGGCCTAAAAGGGGCCTGGCACCCGGATCACGACGTCGTCGACGCTGCCCTGTACCCCTTTGGCCGCCTTGGTCGCGCCGACCGAGAAGCCGGAGGCGCGACCGCTCAGTTCCCCGGCAGCTTCGTCGGTGACTTCGGCGATCTGCTGGCCACCGATGAAGGCGAGCAGCTTGCAACTTCCCTTTTCCGGGCCGGAGGTGACGTTGAACGCTTGCAGTCGCAGCTGTGTCGGTTTTTCGAGGCCGCCGATCCCGGCGACCCCCTTCTCGATATCGAGGTACTGGATCGAGCCGTCGGAGAGCACCTTGCGGACCTGGGCCTTGCGTTGCGTCGGGAAGGCGGCCAGCTGATAGCGGGCGCCACCACCGGCACGCAGGTCGACTGCTGCATAGGAAGAGCGCAGCACCGCTTTCGGCACCTGCGGGCGGTTGAAGAGGCGCATCGTCGCCGCGATCTCAAGGTCGCGACCGAGCACGGGCGTGCGGTAGGAGCACTCCTTGGTCGCTTTGCCGACGGTGATCGTGAAGGCCCCTTCGCTGCCCCCGCGGGCGCAGCGCGAGCCGGAGAGCTTGAGGATCTGCCCGAGCTGCCCTTTGCTTTCCATCCCGTTGCGGTAGATGCCGATGAGTTCGCCGGAGGCGCTCGCGGCGAAGGCCAGCATGGCGGCGATTAGCAGGGCAAACACGCCTGTGCGCAGGAGCTTCACGGTGCCCACCCTAAACACACCCGGGCCGGAAAGATGCGGCTCAACAGCGGGTGAACGGCGTTTTTCGGTCCCGGCCAAATAAGATTGGGCAGATGAGCGAGCACCGCCTTCCCGAGCGCGATCGCCCTTGGGTGATGCGCACCTACGCCGGGCACTCTGATGCCAAGCGCTCCAACGAGCTCTACCGGGGCAACCTGGCCAAGGGCCAGACCGGCCTCTCGATCGCCTTCGACCTGCCGACGCAGACGGGCTATGACCCCGACCACGTCCTCGCCCGCGGTGAGGTCGGCAAGGTCGGCGTCTCGATCGCCAACAAGGGCGACATGCACCA
>Ga0068854_100002901_pt1 | contig 10652 bp, 8 predicted proteins | sample KBSCornC42_FD_66590 | JGI IMG/M metagenome (GOLD analysis project Ga0068854, IMG submission 66590) | Corn rhizosphere microbial communities from Kellogg Biological Station, Michigan, USA - KBS Corn C4-2 | ecosystem: Host-associated > Plants > Roots > Rhizosphere > Soil ... | reverse complement strand
AGTCGCCTTTGCCCAGGCGCGCGTTGACACCCGCCGACAGCAACCGACCGCCGATGACAAAGGTTGGATCGAGTCCGCCCTCGGCCAGCACACTGGCGATCAGGCTGGTCGTCGTCGTCTTGCCATGTGTGCCGGCGACGGCGATCCCCTGCTTCAACCGCATCAGCTCGGCCAGCATAAGCGCACGCGGCACGACGGGCACGCCGCGCTCGCGTGCGGCGACGACTTCGGGATTGTCGGCGGCGACGGCCGTCGATACGACGACCACGTTGGCGCCGGCGACATTCTGCGCGTCGTGTCCGGCAGCGATCTTTGCGCCGAGCTCGCTCAAGCGCCGCGTCGCCGCGGACAGCGCGACGTCCGAGCCGCTGACCTCGTAACCCTGTGTCAGCAGCACTTCGGCGATGCCGCTCATGCCGGCGCCGCCGATGCCGACGAAGTGCACGCGCTTGACCTTGAACTTCATGCGGCCGACCTTTGCGCGAGCGCAATGCAGGCATCGGCAACGCGCTCGCTGGCGTCGGTGCGGCCGACCCGGCGCGCGGCGATCGCCATCGCCAGCAGTCGGCCGCGATTCATCGCAAGCAGCAGGTCGGCCAGGCTCTGTGCGGTCATCGCCGATTGCTTCAGCATGACCGCCGCGCCGGCGTCGACCAGGAATTGCCCGTTGTGCGATTGCTCGTTGGCGAATGCGCCGGGCAGCGGCACGATCACGCTGCCAACACCGACGGCGGCGAGCTCGGAGATCGTCAATGCGCCGCCGCGGCAGATCACCAGATCCGCGTCCGCGTACTGGCGTGCGATGTCGTCGATGAAGGGGAGGCAGACCGCCTCGACGCCGGCCGCCTCGTAGGCGCGCCGCAGCGCGTCGATGTGGCGCTCGCCTGCCTGGTGCACGACGTGCGGCCGCGATTCGCGATCGAGCAGTGCAAGCGCAGCCGGCACACGTTCGTTCAATGCGGTGGCCCCCAGGCTGCCACCGACAACGAGCAAGCTCATCGTTCCGTACCTTCCGGCGAAGCGCTTCTCGGGCGGCGGGATGGCGACGATTTCATCGCGCAGCGGATTGCCTACCCATTCGACCTTGCGCGCGTGTCTGTTGCCGAGCGCACCGGGAAATCCGAGCAGGATGCGATCGGCGCCGTACGCGAGGATGCGATTGGCAAGCCCCGCGACCGCGTTCGCGTCGTGGATCAGCAGCGGCCGGTTGCACGCGACCGCCATCAGCGCTCCCGGAAACGAGACGAAGCCGCCGAGTCCCAGCACGACATCGGGCGCCCGCCGCCGGATGATGCCGAGGCTTTGCCAGCACGCCGACAGCAGCGCGAACGGACCCAGCAGCAGGCGTTTGAATCCCTTGCCGCGCACGCCGGCGAAGCGGATTGACTCGTAGTCGATGCCGTGCTGCGGAACGAGTCTCGACTCGATGCCGTCGCTGGTGCCCAGCCAGAACACATGCCAGCCTTTGGCGAGCAGGCGCGCGGCGACCGCAAGCCCGGGAAATGCGTGCCCTCCGCTGCCGCCGGTGGTAATCATCACGGTGCCGGTCATACGCGGAATCCCCGCAGCACGCGGCGATTCTGGCGTCCTGTCTTCACCGAAATCGGCGGCGCGACGGTCGTCATACGGTGAACCCCCGGAGCAGCCGTCGATTTTCATAGTCGACTCGCAGCAGGACTGCCAGCGCGACGCAATTCGCGACGATGCCGCTGCCGCCGAACGACAACAGCGGCAAGGTAAGACCCTTGGTTGGCAGCACACCCATGTTGACGCCGACGTTGATGAACGTCTGCACGCCGATCCACAGTCCAATGCCATGCGCGACGAGGGCGGCGAATGGCCGCTCGAGGCGCGCCGCTTGCCGGCCGATCCCGTAGGCGCGTATCAGCAACCATGCAAACAGGCCGATCACCAGCGCAACACCGACGAAGCCCAGCTCCTCGGCGATGACTGCCAGCAGGAAATCGGTATGCGCTTCGGGCAGATAGAGCAGCTTTTCCACGCTGGCGCCCAGCCCGACGCCGAACCATTCGCCGCGGCCGAAGGCGATCAGCGAATGCGACAGCTGGTAGCCCTTGCCCAACGGGTCCGCCCACGGATCCAGAAAGCCGGTAAAGCGCTGCAGCCGATACGGGGCGATCCAGATCAGGATCCACAGGGTGACGGGCAGCAGAAATCCGAGGCCGATCAAAAGCCGCCAGTCGAGGCCACCCAGGAAAAGAATGCCGAACGCGATGGCGACGATCACCACGCAGGCACCGAAGTCGGGTTCGTGCAGCAACAGCGCGCTGACCAGCACCATCACCGCGAGCAGCGGCAGAAAGCCGCGCAACAGCGTCTGCTTGAGTGGCTGCTCGGCGTGCAGGAACGCCGCCTTGCGCACCGCGTAGCTTGCCGCGTAAAGGACCACGGCGAGCTTCATCAGCTCGGACGGCTGCAGGTTGACGATGTAGAGCGAAAGCCAGCGCTTGCTGCCGTTGACGCTCTTGCCGATGCCGGGAATCAGCACCGCGATCAGCAGCGCCGCGCCGGCGATGAAAAGGTACGGTGCAAGCCTCTGCCAGATCTTGAGCGGGATCTGGAACGCGAACAGCGCGGCGACGAGGCCGATTGCGACGAACGCCGCATGGCGCACCAGGAAATACCAGGGACGATAGCCGGTGTACGCCAACGCTTCGGCGGTCGCGATCGACGACGAATAGACCATGACCAGGCCGAGGGCCAGCAGTATCAGCGCCGACCAGGCCAGTGTCGCGTCGTAGGCCGTCATCGCGCGGCTCTCGCGCGGCGCCGCGGCGATCGACGACAGTCGCGGCAGCGCGGCAAGGAAGCCCGGATCTCTAGGCATGAGCGACCTCGCGCTCGTGTGCGGCGACCGCCGCCTTGAAGCGATCGCCGCGCTCGACGTAATCGCGGAACATGTCGAGGCTCGCGCAAGCCGGCGACAACAGCACCGCGTCGCCAGGCCGCGCCCGCGCGATCGCGCGAGCGACGGCGGCTTCGAGCGCCGGCGCGAACTCGATCGCCGCGTCGACGCCGGACAGCGCCGCGGCGATCACCGGCGCGTCGCGTCCGAGCAGGATCACCGCGCGGCAATATTTGACGACGTCGGCTTTGAGCGGAGTGAAGTCCTGGCCTTTGCCGTCGCCGCCGGCGATCAGCACCGCCGGCCGGCCCAGGCCCTCGAGGGCGGCCTCCGTCGCGGCGACCGTCGTGCCCTTCGAGTCGTTGACGAACAGGACGCCGCCGATTTCGGCGACCCGTTCCATCCGGTGCGGCAGGCCGCGAAACGCGGCGAGCGCGGCGACCACCTTGGTGTCGATCTTGGCGACCGTCGAGGTCAGCGCCAGCGCAGCGAGGGCATTGAGGGCGTTGTGCCGTCCGACCAGCGACAGGTCGCTGGCGGCAAGCAGCAGCGCGCCGCCGCGCGCGAGCCAGGGTGCTCCGCTGCGCTGTACCAGGCCCCAGTCCAGCTCAGCCTCGGGAACGCCCGCGCCGAACGTCTGCACGATGTGGCCGGGAAGCCGCATCGAGAGCGAGCGGAAGTCGTCGCGGTTCAGGATCTGCTCGCCGGCGCCGGCGAATATCCGCGCCTTGGCGCGCGCATAAGCGTCGATCCCGGTGTAGCGGTCGAGGTGATTGGCGCTGACATTGAGCACCGTCGCGGCGGTGGGTTTGAGGGCCGATGTGGTTTCGAGCTGGAAGCTCGACAACTCGATGACAAAGACGTCGGGCCATGGCGCGCCACGCTCGTGTCCGGCAAGCACGTCGAGTACCGGCTCGCCGATATTGCCGACGACGGACACGGACAGGCCTGCCGCGCGCGCGAGCTCGCCGCACAGCGATGCGACGGTGCTCTTGCCGTTCGAGCCGGTAATCGCCAGCACACGTTGCGCCGGCCGCAGTGCACGCGCGAAGAGCTCGACGTCACCGACCAGCTCGGCGCCGCGCGCCACGGCGGCGGCAATCGGCGGATGATTCTTCGCCAGCCCCGGGCTGATAACGATCGTTGCGGCATCGGCGAGCGTCGCGTCGGTGATCGGTCCGCGCAACAGCGGGACATGCGGCAGCTCGGCGGCGAGCCTCGCTGCAAACGGCGGCTCGGCGCGGGTATCCGCGACGCGAACGCGCGCGCCGTGGCGCGCTGCCCAGCGCGCGGCCGAGAGCCCGGTCAGGCCCAGGCCCAGCACGACGACATCGCGATTCTTCATCACTAGCGCAGCTTCAAGGTCGAAAGGCCGAACAACACCAACAGCATCGTGATGATCCAGAACCGAACCACGACCTGGTTCTCTTTCCACCCTTTCAATTCGTAGTGATGATGGATCGGCGCCATGCGGAAAACGCGCTTGCCGGTCAGCTTGAACGAAGCGACCTGGATCATCACCGACAGCGTCTCGACGACGAACACGCCGCCCATGATGAACAGGACGATCTCCTGCCTGACGATCACGGCGATCGCGCCGAGCGCGGCGCCGAGCGCCAGCGCGCCCACGTCGCCCATGAACACTTCGGCCGGGTACGCGTTGAACCACAGAAAGCCCAAGCCGGCCCCCGCGATCGCGGCGCAGACGACGGTAAGCTCGCCGGCGCCCGGAATGTGCGGCATGAAAAGGTATGTCGAGAAGTCGGCGCGGCCGGCGACGTAGGCGAACAGGCCCAGCGCGGCGCCGACCATTACCGTCGGCATGATTGCCAGGCCGTCGAGGCCATCGGTCAGATTGACCGCGTTGCTCGAACCGACGATGACGCAGTACGAAAGAATGATGAAGCCCCACACGCCGAGCGGATACGACACGGTCTTGAAAAACGGCACGATCAGATCGGCTTTCGGCGACAGGTCGACGGAAAGGCCGCTCGCAAGCCACGCCTGAAACAGCTGCAGAAATTGCGAAGTCGACGGCGCCGAGACGGAGAAAGCGAGATAGATCGCGGCGACCAGGCCGATCAGCGATTGCAGCAGCAGCTTTTTGCGCGCCGAAAGCCCCTTCGGGTTGCGCTGCACGACCTTGCGGTAGTCGTCGACCCAGCCGACGGTGCCGAAGCCGAGGGTCACCAGCAGCACGACCCAGACGAACCGGTTGCGAAGATCGGCCCACAACAGGGTCGTAACGATGATCGACACCAGAATCAGCGCGCCGCCCATCGTCGGCGTGCCGGCCTTGATCAGATGGGTCTGCGGGCCGTCGTCGCGCACCGACTGCCCGATCTTGTATTCGGTCAGCTTGCGTATCATCCTCGGGCCGATGACGAACGAGATCACCAGCGCAGTCATCGTCGCGAGCACCGAGCGCAGCGTGATGTAAGTGAAGACATTGAACGCGCGAACGTCGGTGGCGATCCAGTTGGCGAGCGCGAGCAGCATCAGTGCGCGGCTGCCGTGGCGCCGCCGAGGGCCGCGACGATGCGTTCCATGCGCATGAAGCGCGAGCCCTTGACCAGCACGGTGACGTCGGGCCGCAGATCGCTCTCGATCGCCGCGATCAGGTCCTCGCTGCTCGCGAAATGCTCGCCGCCCGGCCCGAAAGCGCTGACCGCGTGCGGCGTGAGGTCTCCCAGCGTAAGCAGGCGGTCGACCCCGCCCGCGCGCGCGCATTCGCCGATCTCCCGGTGGAAGGCCGCGCCCTGCTCTCCGACCTCACCCATGTCTCCGAGCACCATCCACTTCGAACCAGTGGCGTGGACCAGCACGGCGATGGCCGCGCGAACCGAATCCGGATTGGCGTTATAGCTGTCGTCGATCAAGGTCGCGCCATTGCGACCGGTCTTGGCCTGCAATCGGCCGGCGATCGGGCGGAATTCGGCCAGACCCTGCGCGACCGCATCCAGGCTCGCGCCGGCCGCCGTCGCAGCGGCGATCGCTCCCAGCGCATTGACCACGTTGTGCCGGCCCGGCAATTTGAGGTCGACGCTGACCGATCCTTCGGGCGCCGCAACGTCGACAAGGCTGCCCCAGGATTGCGAGCGCACGCGCCCGATGACCGTGGCCGGCGCGCGCAAGCCGAAATCACGCACGGTGATCGACGCGCCCTCCGCGTTGCGCCGCGCGACCACTTCGTTCCAGAACGGAGCGTAGTCGTCGTCCGCATTGATGACCGCGATCCCTCGCGGCTGCAGCGTGCCGAGGATCGTCGCGTGCTCAGCGGCGACGTCGGCGACGCTTTTCATGAACTCCTGGTGCTCGCGCTGAGCGTTGTTGAGCACGGCGATTGTCGGCTGCGCAATCTCGCCGAGCTGCGCGGTCTCGCCGACGTGATTCATGCCGATTTCGAACACCGCGACCAGATGCATGGGGCGCAAACGCAACACCATCAGCGGCAGGCCGATGTGATTGTTCAGATTGCCCGCCGTCGCCAGCACCCGATCGACGCCGTTCGCGGCGCGCAGGATCGCCGCCGTCATTTCCTTGACCGTCGTCTTGCCATTGCTGCCGACAATGGCGACGACCGGCAATGTAAAGCGCCGGCGCCAGAACGCGGCGAGGCTCGCCAGCGATTGCAGTGGGTCGTCGACTGCGAGCAGGCTCCTCCCGCCCGCAGCCGACGCGGCGAGCCCGGCTGCGTGATCGGCCGCCACGATGGCGGCGGCGGCGCCCCGCGAAAACGCCTGCGCGACAAATTCGTGTCCGTCGAAGCGCTCGCCTTTGATCGCGACAAAGAGCTCCCCCGGACGGACGACGCGCGAATCGATGCTGACGCCGTCGAACCAGGTATTGCCCCCTTCGAGCCGGGCGGATATCGCCTGCGCCACGGTCGCTGCATCGATCATTTGCCGCTCCATGACACCAGCGCGCGCGCCGCATGCTCGGCATCGCTGAACGGCAGCCGCGCGCCGTTGCACTCCTGATAGGTTTCGTGACCCTTGCCGGCCAGCAGCACGATGTCCCCGCGCCTGGCCTCGCCGATCGCGCTGGCGATGGCGACCGCGCGGTCGAGCTCGACCGAATAGCGACGGTTGCCCATGTCGCGAATGCCATGCACGATTTCGCTGGCGATCGCGGCCGGGTCTTCGCTGCGCGGGTTGTCGCTGGTGACCACCACGCGATCGGCGAGTCTGGCGGCAAGCCGGCCCATTTCGGGCCGCTTGCCCCGATCGCGCTCGCCGCCGGCACCGACCAGGCAGATGAGCTCGCTGCCTTCGCCGACCGCGGGGCGCAGCGCCGTCAAGACCTTGTCCAGCGCGTCCGGCGTATGCGCGTAATCGATCACCACCAAGGGCCGATCGCCGCCGCCGAGGCGCTGCATTCGTCCCGGCGGCGCCTCGACGCCGGCGAGGATGGCGAGCGCCGGTTCGAACGCGACGCCGCTGACCAGGAGAACGCCGAGAACGCCGAGCAGATTCGCCGCATTGAATGCACCGACCAGCGGCGTCGTGATCCGGCCCTTGCCCCACGGCGTCTCGACGGTGAATGCGAGGCCTCCCGCCGGCAGCGATGTGAGTCCGCTGCCGACGATGTCGGCGGCGCCGAAACCGTAGCTCAGCACCTTTTGGCCGCGGCTGCGTGCGCTGTCGAGGAGACTCTGGCCGAACGCGTCGTCGGCGTTGATCACGCCGACGCGCAATCCCGGCCATGCGAACAACTTCGCCTTCGCCGCGCCATAGGCCGCCATCGTGGCGTGATAGTCGAGATGATCGCGCGACAGATTGGTGAACAAGGCGACGTCGAACGCGACACCGTTGACACGTCCCTGGTCGATGCCATGCGAGGAGACTTCCATCACCGCGGCTTGCGCGCCCGCCGCACGATAATCGGCGAGCATCTGCTGCAGCAGCGCCGCATCGGGCGTGGTGTTCGCTCCCGACTCGAGCGCACCGATCAATCCATTGCCCAGCGTTCCGAGCACCGCGGCGCGCCGTCCGGCGGCATCGAGGCCCGCGGCGATCCAGTGCGCGCAAGATGTCTTGCCGTTGGTGCCGGTGACGCCGACCATCCACAGGTCGCGCGATGGATGCCCGTATACGGCATCGGCGATGAACCCGAGCTTGGCCTTCAGCTCGTCGATGGGCAGATGCGGCAGTTTCCACGCGCGATTCCAGTGGAAGCCCTGCGTCTCCCAGAGGATCGCGCCGGCGCCGCGCGCAATGGCGTCGGGGATGTACGCGCGGCCGTCGCGATGTGCGCCGGGATATGCGGCGAATGCGTCGCCCGGCCCGAGCCGGCGGCTGTCGGAGCTGATCCTCGAGATCGGTGCGCTGAGCCGGCCGAGCAGCTCGGCGGCGTCGAAATCGTCGACGGTCGCGGTGTTCACGTTTCCTCGCGCACGGCAACGGCGTCCGACGGCACAACGACGGTGTTTGCCGGCGCGTCCGGCGCCACGCCGAGCAGTCGCAGCGCGCCGCCCATCACGTCGGCGAAGACCGGCGCCGCGACCGTGCCACCGTAGTACTGTCCGGCGCCGGGCTCGTCCAGCATCACCGCGACGATCAGGCGTGGATTCGACACCGGAGCGAAGCCGACGAAAGACGAGACGTACTTGTCGCCGTATACGCGTCCGTCGAGCTTGTGCGCGGTGCCGGTCTTCCCGCCGACGCGGTAACCGGAGATCTGGGCTTTCGGCGCGGTGCCGCCGGGCTGGACGACCATCTCGAGCATATGCCGGACCGCGCGCGCGGTCTGCGGCGTGATCACCGGACGGCCGGCGACCGCGCCATCGACCTTGAGCAGCGACACCGGCTTCAGCTCGCCATCGCTGGCGAACACCGTGTAGGCGCGTGCGAGTTGCACCAGATTGACCGAGATGCCGTGCCCGTACGCCATCGTCGCCTGCTCGATCGGCCGCCACGTCTTCGCCGCCCGCAGACGGCCCGATACCTCGCCGGGAAATCCAGTCCGGGGCTGCGCGCCGAAGCCCGCCCCCGAAAGCATCTGCCACATCGTCTCCGCCGGCAGCGAGAGAGCGATCTTCGCCGCGCCGACATTGGACGACTTCTGAATCACCTGCTCGACCGTCAACGCACCTTCGCGATGCGCATCGTGAATCGTCGCGTGACCGATCGTCAGCGTGCCCGGGGCGGTGTCGATGATGGTTTGCGGACTCACCTTGCCCGCATCCAGCGCGGCGGCGACGGTGAACGGCTTCAGCGTCGACCCGGGCTCGAACGTATCGATCAGCGCGCGATTGCGCATGTGATCGCGGGCGGTCCGCTGGCGATTGTTCGGATTGAACGCCGGCCAGTTCGCCAGAGCCAGAATCTCGCCGGTCTTGGCGTCGAGCATGACCAGCGCGCCGGCCCGCGCCTTGTTCACCTCGACCGCGGCCTTGAGCTCGCGGAAGGCCAGGTATTGCAGCCTGCTGTCGATCGAGAGCGCGAGATCGCGGCCTTCCTGCGGCGCGCGTATGCTCGCCACATCCTCGACGATCTCGCCCCGGCGATTGATGATCACGCGCCTGCTGCCCGGGTGTCCGCCCAGCCAGCTTTGTTGCGCCAGCTCGATGCCTTCCTGACCGACGTCGCGATCACCGGTGAACCCGACGATCTGGCTCATCACTTCGCCGCCCGGGTAATAGCGCCAGTACTCGTTTTCGTCGTGAATGCCGTCGATCTTCAGTGCGGCGATATGCGCGGCGGCTTGCGGCGCGACCGGTTTTTTCAGGTAGACGAAGTCGCCGCCCTGCGCGAGCTTCTGTTTGAGCGCGGCAGTCGGCAAGTCCAGCGCCGCAGCCAGCGCCTTCAGCTGGTCCGGCGTTGCGTCGACCTGGTCGGGCCACGCCCATACCGCCTTGACAGGCGTGCTGATCGCGAGCGGATCGCCGAAGCGATCGACGATGCGGCCGCGATGCGCCGGCACCTCGATGTCGCGGCTGTAGCGCGAGCTGCCCTGCTCCTGCAGGAACCCGTTGTCGATTCTCTGCAGGTAGAGCGACCGGCCGAGCAGTCCAACAAACAACAGAAGCAAGCCGCCGAAAACCAGCGGCGCGCGCAACCGCGGCAGCCGGGGCGCGGCCGGCGTGTTGGTCTTGAACGTGTGCGCGAATCTCATCGCGGCCCCGCTTCGACGATGCGAAGGCGCGCCGGCGAAGGCAATTGCATGCGCAACTGCTCGCGCGCGATCTTTTCGATGCGCGCCGGCATCGCCCAGGTCGATTGCTCGATCTGCAGCTGTCCGTACTCGACTTCGTAGGCGCGGCTTTGCGCCTGCTCGCGCTCGAGATCGACGAATAGCTTGCGCGCCTGGTAGCGCGAGGTGACCAGCGACAACGCGCAGACGACCAGCAGCGCAAGCAGTGCGAGATTGAGACGGGCCATCAGTCAGGCCCTAGCTGCCCGTCGGTGCGCTCGGCTACGCGCAAGGTCGCGCTTCGCGCGCGCGGGTTCGCCGCGAGCTCGGCATCAGTCGGCCGTATCGCGCGGCCGACGATCTTCAGCGGCGGCGTCGGCAATGACGCGCTGGCGATGGCCAGGCGCGCGAGCCGGGCGTCGCCGCCGAACGGCTGGCTGCCGCGGCGGAAAGCCTGCTTCACCAGCCGATCCTCGAGCGAGTGAAAGCTGATGACGGCGAACCGGCCGCCGACCGCCAGCCGCTCCGGTACGCGTTCGAGCGCTAGCGACAATTCCTGAAGCTCCTGATTGATGAAAATCCGTACAGCCTGGAAAGTCCGCGTGGCCGGATCCTGACTCCAATCACCCCGCGCCCTCGCGCCGAGGGCTTT
>Ga0068854_100002897_pt1 | contig 10657 bp, 10 predicted proteins | sample KBSCornC42_FD_66590 | JGI IMG/M metagenome (GOLD analysis project Ga0068854, IMG submission 66590) | Corn rhizosphere microbial communities from Kellogg Biological Station, Michigan, USA - KBS Corn C4-2 | ecosystem: Host-associated > Plants > Roots > Rhizosphere > Soil ... | reverse complement strand
CGCCGCCGTCGCCATGATCGTCCGCGACGGATCGCGCGGCGGTGAGAACTGCAGGCTGTTGCGCCGGCTGCCGGAGAGCACCGAACCGACCAGCTCGGCGATCGCTGGCAGGCGTATCGTTTCGACGTAATTGCGTCCGAGCGCGACGGCACCCAGCTTCAGCATCTGCCGCGCTGCGTCGTTGACCAGCTGGAGCCGCGCATGCGGATCGATGACGACCACGCCTTCGATCATGCCGGCGAGGATCGCCTCCATCCGCGCGTGGTCGCGCGCCTGCTCGGTGAGCTGTCTGCCGACCTCCTGCACCGAATCGTCGAGTGCCCGCGCCACCGTGCCGAGCTCGTCGTCGCCGAACGAGAGTTGCGCCGGCGACAGATCGCCGCGCCGATAGCGCTCCGCGACGCCCGCGATCCGCCTGACGCGCCCGCCGATCCGCGCCGACAGCAGCCACGCGATCGCCGCGGCGCCGATCAGCGCGAGACCGAGCGCGACCAGCGTCGCGGTGAGCACGGTCTGCAGCTGGTTGCGGACGTCGGTGAGCGGCAGGGCGACGCGGACGAACGCGATCGAGGGGTGACGGACGGGCGCCGCGACGTAGAGCATGTCGATCTTGAGCGTGGCGCTGTAGCGTCGGGCGCGGCCCAAACCTGACGCGCGGGCGGCAACCACCTCCGGCCGGTCGCGGTGGTTCTCCATCGCGGCGACGCCGTCGAGCGTCTCGGCCGAGTCGCCGACGACGCGTCCGTCCGCGGCGATGAACGTCACGCGCGCGCCGAGCAGGTCACCGAGGCGATCGGCTTCCTCGTCGGCCTCGGCGACGCCCGCGATCGGGCCGGCCCGCGCCAACAGGTCGGCGGCCATTCGCGCTTCGGCGACGAGCGTGTCCTCGATCCGCTGATCGATCTGCCTGCGCATCGTCGTCGCGAACAGCGCGCCGGCGACGCCAAGGGCGATCACCGTCGAGGCCAGCGCCGCGACGAAGAACTTCGCCTGAAACGTCGCGCGGAACGGCAGCGGCATCGGCGGTCAGGCCCGGGGGGGCGGATCCGCCAGCTTGTAGCCGAACTGCTTCACGGTGACGAGGCTGTCGGTGAGAAGCGGAAGTTTTTCACGCAGCCGCCGGACGTGGACGTCGACGGTGCGCGTCCCGCCGGTATAGCGGTAGCCCCACACGTCGGTGAGCAGCACATCGCGCGACAACACGCGTCCGCGATGCTGCATCAGGTACTCGAGGAGCAGGAATTCCTTCGCGGTCAGCGCCACATCGCGGCCGTCGAGCGAGACGATGTGCCGGTCGGTGTCGATCGCGATCGGGCCGTAGGTGAGCGTCCGCGCGCGCGGCCCGGCAGCGCGTTGGGCACGGCGGAGCAGGGCACGCACGCGCGCGACGAGCTCGTTCGGGCTGAACGGCTTGGCGAGGTAGTCGTCGGCGCCGAGCTCCAGGCCGACGATACGCTCCGACTCGTCGGCGCGAGCGGTCAGCATGATGATCGGCAGCCCGGCGGTCGATTCGTTGCCGCGAACGACGCGGCAGACCTCGAGGCCGTCGACGTGCGGCAGCATGAGATCGAGAACGAGCAGATCGGGCAGCCGCGACGAGATCGCCGTCAGCGCGTCGCGGCCGGAGGCCACGCGCTCGCTGACGAAACCGGCCTTGTCCAGATAGCGCGTCACAAGCGCGGCAATGTCGGGGTCGTCCTCGACGACGAGGATCCGGGCGGCCATCCCGGCAATTCTATCGGCAGGCTCTTTCAGCCGACGAATCGCCGGCGGCGCCGCGACGAAATCTGAAAGCGCATCACAGTTTTGAAGCCGACCTCCCAAGCCTCGACACGCTGCACGCGAATGACACCTGGAGAGGCCACCCCTGCCGGAAATCATTAGGAAATCATGTGGCACCGACCTTGGTGGTATCGGGTGCAGGTCTGCTCGTTCAGGGCGGACGGAGGGTGGAGCGATGAAAGCGTTTCTGGGAACGGTGCTGAGCGTGATTGCGGTGGGCGTGCTGTTGATCGCCTACGGCCTGCTGACGCCGCGCACGTCGATGGCGGCGGCGTACCCCGAGGCACGACCAATGGCCGCGAGCCAGCGCGTCGGCCTGATCGACGAGGGCTACGCAGTGCCGCAGGCGGCGATGTACAGCTACGCGCCGCGCCCGGCGATGGCGTATCCGGTCAGCGACGTCCGCGCGCTGCCTGATGCCGATGGCTATGTCACTCCCCGCCGCGTTGCCTCGCCGCAGGTCGTGACCGCGAGCGCTCCGCGCAAAACGACAACGGTGGTCGAGCGCGCGCCGTCGCGCAGCTGGCAGAAGACCGCGATGGTGATCGGTGGATCGTCGGCGGCCGCCGCCGGCCTGGGCGCAATCTTCGGCGGCAAGAAAGGTGCGCTCATCGGCGCCGCGATCGGCGGCGGTGCCGGGACGCTCTACGAAGTGACCAAGCGGAAGTAGGTCGGGCAGGTCGGGCGGGTCGGGCACGTCGGAGTTGGTCAAGTCGGTATACGACTCATCACCACTTCCGACCTGCCTGACCTGCCTGACCTGCCTGACCTGCCTGACCTGCCTGACCCGTTTGGCCTATTTGACTGAAACCGACCACGACACCGACGCGTTCTCCGGCGGGTAGCACACCTTGTCGTCGCAAGCCTGAAAGTTCACCGTCCCGGCGACGGCGACCGTCGATCCCGGCTTCGCTGATTTGTCCAGCGTGACATCCTGCGTGAGCCGGAACGGCTTCTGGAACACCGACACTTTTTCGTCGGCCAGCGTCATCACTTCGGATTTCGGATAGGCCAACTTGCCCGCCTTGATCTCCGGCACCGGATTCAGCTTCACCGTGATCGGAATGTAGTCGGCGTTGCCCGGCGCATAAACGTGCATGCCCGGTTTCGGCGTGACGTCGACAAAGAGCACCAGCTTCTCGCCGGCCTTGCCGCTGACGTCGTTCGGCGACGCGACGATCGTCGCGTGCCCCGGCTTCTTCACCGGCGCGGTCAACTGCGCCACGAACGCAAGAACGAGTGCAATACGCATATCCCCCCAGCCCCCAGCCCCAACAGCGCGAGCGCGCTAAAACACCCGCGCGAGCAACGGATATCCCCATGCGATGCCGAGCAGCGTCGAGACGCAGCCGACCGTGAGCGACACCGCGCGCGCCAGCCCTCGATGCCGTCCGACGCGCGCGAGCGGCCACCCGAGCACGCCCGACAGCGCCGCCATCCCGATCGTCGACCCCAGGCCGAACAGCGCCATGTAGATCAGCCGCGCCGACGGCGTCGGCAACGTCGCGAGCACGAGCGCGGTGAGCGCGCCGCTGCCGGCCAGCCCGTGCACCGCGCCGACGAGCAGCGGCCGCCGCGCCAGCGTCCAGGCGCCGATGTGAATGTGGGCCGGCGCTCCTGGATGCACGTGCAATCGTCCGCGGTGCGCATGCGCGTGCACCGGTCCGGACGGACCCTGCCGCGCCGCGACATACATCGCGCGCAGCCCGAGGCCGACGAGCATCAGGGCGACGCCGAGCTCGAACAGATCGGCAGCACGCGATGGCATTTCGGCGCGCAGCACCACCAGCACCGTGCCGACGACGACAAGCGAGAAGGTATGGCCAAGGCCCCAGCACGCGCCGAGCAGCGCCGCCTTCGCGGTGCTGCGCTCGCCGGTGACGAGCGTCGAGACGGCGGCGAGATGATCGGGTTCGAGCGCGTGGCGCATACCGAGCAGCGAGCCGAGGCCCGAGCTGGTAACAAGTTCGATGACCGGCATCTGTGTGGCGAAACATTGTATCCTGTCCATCTCGTCGGTGGTGGAGTCCACCTGAACTGCCGATCCGGCTGGACGGCCAATGACTCCTACGGGACGCCGTAGGACTGGCGCCGTCCTCCCCACGACCTTCCAGCCGCGAAGGAGCGACGATGATCTGGATCGCGGTTGCCGGCGGCGGTGCGCTCGGATCGATGGCGCGTCACGCGGTGAACCTGTTTTTCGCGCACGCGCTCGAGCGTGCGGTGCCGTACGCGACGGCCGCGGTGAACACCGCCGGCTCGCTGGTCATCGGCCTGCTCGCCGGGCTGCTTGCGACCGGCCGGCTGCACATGTCAGCGGAGCTGCGCACGTTCGTGTTCGTCGGCATCCTCGGCGGGTTCACGACCTTTTCGAGCTTCATGCTCGACACGTTCACGCTCGGCCACGGCGGCGATCACACGCTTGCCTTCTGGAACGTCGCCGGCCAGGTTGCGCTTGGTCTCGCGCTGGTCTGGTCGGGCTATCGCGCGGGATTGCTGATTGCCGACTTATGATTCCGCCGATGCATCCGTGGCACGATACGCCGGTTGACGAGACGGAAATCGCCACCTCTTTTCCCGTCATCATCGAGATTCCGAAAGGCAGCACGAACAAGTACGAGCTCGATAAAGTGACCGGGCTGCTGAAGCTCGATCGCGTGCTCTACAGCAGCGTCCACTATCCCGCCGATTACGGGTTCATCCCGCGGACCTACTGCGGCGACGGCGATCCGCTCGACGTGCTGGTGCTTGGCCAGGAACCGGTGTACCCGCTGACCATCGTCGACGCGCGGGCGGTTGGCGTGATGCGGATGCGCGACGAGAAAGGCACCGACGACAAGATCGTCGCGGTCAGCGTCGGCGACCCGTGGTTCGCCGGCTACCGCGACAAGAGCGATTTGCCGCCGCACGTGCTGCGGCAGGTGCGGCGGTTCTTCGAGGACTACAAGATCCTCGAGCACAAACAGGTGATCGTCGACGATCTGCTCGGCGCCGCCGAGGCGCTCGTGATCATTCGCGAGGCGCTGGCGTTGTACCGTCAGCTTCGCAGCGGCGAGCTGAGGAAAGCCTAAGAGCGCACAATTGCGGCGGCCCTCACCGGAGCGCAGGCCTTCAGGCCTGCCGAACGGTCGCGCGCAGCCCTGAAGGGCTGCGCGACGTGAGGCCTACGCCGTTCCCTGCAGCAGATCGATCCGGAAGATGTAGCCGTGCGTCGGGCTCTTGTTTTCCGGCCAGCCGGGGTGGATGCCGGCGTCGCAGCTGTAGAGCGCGCCGTCGTGAATGGCGAGCCCGTGCGGATCGGGATCGCCCTCGGCGAATCGCACCGTCTCCAGCGGCCGCCCGGTTTCGGCGTCGTACTTGATCAACCCGGCGCCCTGATCGTCGCCCGTCACCATCCAGATCGCGCCGTTGTCCCAGGCGACGCCGTGGGCGCGCGGCACGCTGTACGGGATCAGGAACTCGGGCTCCCACGTCTTGGCGTCGACGCGCAGAATGCCCCGCAGCCGCAGCGCCGCGATCCACAGCTTGCCGTCGACGTACTCGACGCCGTGACAGCCGCCGCCGCCGAGTGGAATCTGCCGGTGGCTGACCGTCTTCGAGCTCATGTCGGTCTGGAAGATGCCGTTCGGCGCGGCGTTCGCGCCCATCCAGATGAACCCGCCGCCGATGCCCATGCCGCTGGTGTTCTTCGCTTCGGTGGTCACCGTCTTGAGCAGCTTGCCGTTCCAGTCGACCAGGCACGCGTGGTCGCTCTTCTGCTCGCCGATCCACAGTCCCTCTTTGGTCGCGGTGATCGCGTTCGGATAGCCTTCGGGGCTCTTGAACAGCGTCGCCGTCTTCGCCTTGCGCACTTTCGGCTGGGGCGCGCCAGCGCCAGACTGTGCGCGCGCGAAGCGCGCCCCGACCAGTCCCGCTCCGAGAGTCCCGAGAAACGCTCTGCGTCCGGTCTCCATGCGGACCTCCTTGCTCGATGGTGAGAGTCTAGGACGGCTTGGTGCCCTTCACGTAGCGCGCAATCTGTTCGTGCGTGGCGAACCACACGTTGCCTTTCGACTTCATGTGGACGATCAGCTTCTCGAGGCCGGCGACGCGCGAGCGGTGGCCGGTGATGTGCGGGTGCATGGTCAGGATGAAGAGCCCGCCTTCGTCGTAGGCGACGTCGAACTCCGACTGGAACACCTTCTCGACGTCGTCAGGGTTGGGCATCCCGCCGTTGGTCGCGCCGCCGAAGTAGGGGAAGTCGTCGACGATCCGCTCGATCGGCAGTTCGACGACGCCGCTCGGCTGCTTGTCGATCAGGATCTCGTAGGCATCATCGCTCGCCATCAGGCTGCTGTCGTAGAGGAAGCCGGCATCCTTCACCTGCTTCATCGTCCACTGGCTGAACTGCCACGACGGCGCGCGGTAGCCGACCGGTTTCTTGCCGAGCGCTTTGGTCAGGGTCTCGATGGCGCGGTTGAGCATGTCCTGCTCGGCCGCGGCGTCGTTCACGCTCGGCAGATGCTCGTGAATCCAGCCGTGCACGCCGATCTCGTGGCGGCCGCTCTTCTGAATGGCCGGGATCATCTCCGGGTGGAGCAGGTGGCTGACGGCGGGGATGAAGAACGACGCCGGCATCTGATGCTTGTCGAGCAGCCGCAGGATCCGCGGCAGGCCGTCGACCGCGCCGTACTCGCCGCGCGAGATCGACTCGGAGATGAGATTCCCGGTGGCGAGGTCGGCGGTCGCGTTGTCGACGTCGAAGCTCAGGCCGACGGCGACGCGGGCGCCGTTCGGCCACTGCGCCGGCTTCAGCCGCTTGCCGGCGCTGACATGGAACATCTGCGCGCTCACCTGATCGAGCGGCAGCTTCGTCCCCGGTTGCGGCCGCGCCTGGGCGAGCAGCGCCACTGAGCCCGCTACGGCGAAGAGAACCGCCACGAAAACACGAACGCACGAAGATCGGGCTTTCCCACGAACCTTCCTGAGAAGAAATTCCTCGTGTCTTCGTGGCTTCGTGGCGTCCGTCATGCCGCGCGCGATTGTGGTGGTCATGTATCCAGCACTCCGTGATTGCGAGTGAGGAAATATACCGCGACGACGACCAGCAGCGCGCCGTTGATGCCGATGACCATCGGCGCGCCGAGAAACGTCGCCAGCCAGCCGCTGACCAGGCTGCCGAGCGGCATGCCGCCGCGGAAGGCGATCATGTAGATGCTCATCACGCGGCCGCGCATCTCGTTGGGCGCGATCAGCTGCACCAGCGACGTCACCGTCGAAAACACGACCATCAGCGCCGCGCCGGTGAAGAACAGCAGGATGTCGCTCAGCCACAGCACCCGCGAGACCGAGAAGGCGATGATCAGCACGCCGTAGGCGGCCTGGACGAGCAGCGCGGTCCAGCCCATTTTGGGGAACTTGCCGAGCCACGCGACGATCAGCGCGCCGAGGATCGAGCCGGCGCCCGAGAACGCCATCAGGTGGCTGTAGGTGTCGGCGCCTTCGTGAAAGATCTTCTCGGCGAAGATCGGCAGAAACGTCAGCAGCGCGAACCCGAGGAAGGTCGTGGCCGCGGCGAGCACGATCAGCGCGGCGAGGCTGCTGTGATGCTTCACGTAGGAGAGGCCGGTCCGCAGTTCATCGCCCATGCGGCCGGACGTCGCCGGCGGAATGTGCTTCACCCGCAGCATCATCAGCGTGTTGATGACGACGAGAAACGACAGCGAGTTGAGGAAGAAGCAGGCGTTCATCGCCTGCGGTTCGCTGTAGCCCCACTTGCGGAATGCCGCCAGCGTGAGCCCGAAGGCGAGCGGGCCGAGGACGCGGGCGACATTGAACTGGATCGAGTTCAGCGCCACCGCGTTCGGCAGATCCTTCTTGTCGACGAGCGACGGGATCAGCGACTGGTACGCCGGTCCACCGAACGACTGCGCGCAGCCGGTGACGAACGACAGCACGAGGATGTGCCAGATCTGCACGACGTGCAGGAACATCAGCAGCGCCAGCATTCCCGACGTGCTCATCTGCACGACCTGCGACGCGATGAGCGTGCGCCGCCGATCGTAGCGGTCGGCGAAGACGCCGCCGATGAGCGAGAACAGGATGATCGGGAGTTGCTGGAGGAACGCGTCGAGGCCGAGGAAGAACGGCGAGTGGGTCAGCGAGACGACGAGCCAGTTCTGCGCGACGATCTGCATCCAGGTGCCGATGCTCGAGGTGCAGGCGCCAATCCACTGGACACGGAAATCGCGGTAGGTGAAGGCGGCCAGCATCCGGCGCAGCGCGCGCTCGCCCATGGAAGGGGCCGCGTCGGTAGCGGTCGTCGTGGTCTGTGCGCGGATGGGTTCGGCCAAGAGACGAGTCTAAACCAATGAAGCTACGTATCTTACCTTAGCGCTTGATCCCGGCTGCGGCACGCCGTATACTCCCGTCGAAAGGCGAAGATAAGGCGAAAACGTCATGGCTCTCGCGCGCGCCGACCTCGAATCGCTCCTTCGCGTCCGCCGTCTCGATCGCACGCTCACCACGGCGCTCCCGCCGGTCGATCCGCACGACGATCGGGCGCTCGCGCCGTCGGGCATCCCGTCTTTGGACGCGCGGCTGGGCGGCGGGTTGCGCCGCGGCCACGTGTCGGAGATCGTCGGCGCGCGATCGTCGGGCCGCACCAGCCTCCTCCTCCAGACGCTCGCCGCCTCGACCACGCGCGGCGAGCTGGTCGCGCTGGTCGACGCGCTCGACATGTTCGACGTCGAGTCGGCGGCGGCAGCGGGGATCGATCTCGATCGCCTGCTCTGGATCCGCGGCCATGTCGTCACCAACCCGGGGTTGTGCGGCGACATCAACCAGCGCGCGCTCGAGCAGGCCATCCGCGCGTTCACCCTCGTGCTCCAGGCGGGCAATTTTGGTCTCGTCGTCCTCGACGTCGCCGAAGCGCCGACGCCGGCGATCCGGCGGCTGCCGTTCACCACCTGGATGCGCGTGCAACGGATGGTCGAGGGCAGTCAGACCGCGTGTCTGCTCGTCGGCAGCGAGCCCATGGCGCGCAGCTCGGCGGGACTCACGCTGCGGCTCGCCAATCGGGGATTGGGGATTGCGGATTCGGGATTGGGGGGACTGGAGAGTGGCGGGTCGGGTATTCGATTTGGTGAATCGTTGTTCGATGGGTTGAGCGTCGACGCGCGCATCGTCCGCGCACGTGCGCGCGAGCGCGAAGAGAGCACCGTCACGCTGAACACGCGCGCCGCCGACTGCGCGTAATTCTCGTCACCGCGATCGCGAGTCACGAATCACCCCGGATCCCCATGGCACCAATCACCACCAATCCCCAATCCCCAATCCCCAACCCCCAGCTCTACGCGTGTCTCTACCAGCCGCCGGCCGGTGATCAGCCGGCGGAACGTGCGGGCACGCTCGCCTGCGTGGCGCGCGAGTTCTCGCCGCGCTTCGAGTGTCACGGTCCGGATCTCGTCGCGATCGACATCAGCGGGCTCGATCGGCTGATCGGCCCGCCGGCCACGATCGGCGAGGAACTGCGCCGCGCGATCGCGGCACGCGGCATCCGCGCGCACGTCGCGATCGCCGCGACGCAGACCGCCGCGCTCGTCGTTGCGCTGGCCCGTCCAGGCGTCACGATCGTCGCGCGCGGCGAGGAAGCCGATGCGCTCGCGCCGATTCACATCGGCGTCCTCGAAAAAGTTGCGGCAGCCGAGGAACCGCAGCCGCCTTCGCGCCAAGAGCGCTTCGGCGAGCCTCGCCGAAATCCGCCGAGCGGAGGCGGGAGGCCGCAGAGCGCGCAGCATGCTTTTGTACAAAAAGATTCTGCGGTCGCCGCGCACTCCGCAGTTTCCGCGTTGCTGCCGGCGATTGCTGCGTTCAAGCGCTGGGGTTTGAAGACGCTCGGCGAGCTGGCGGCGCTGCCGCCGGCGGATCTCGTCGCCCGGATGGGGAAGCATGCGGTCGCCTGGCAGGCGACGGCGCGCGGCGAGGACACGCGCCCGCTGATCCCGACGCTCGACGAGGAGCGGTTCGACGCGACGCTGGAGCTCGAGTGGCCGATCGAGGAGCTCGAGCCGCTGTCGTTCGTGCTGACGCGGCTGCTCGAGCCGCTGTCGACCCGCCTCGAACGGCGCGACCGCGGCGCCGCGGTGCTGCACGTGCTGCTGCGGCTGATCACGCGCGAGGTCTACGCGCGCCGGCTCGAGCTGCCGACGCCGATGCGCGACGTGCGCACGCTGCGCACGCTGGCGCTGCTCGATCTCGAATCGCATCCGCCGGGCGCCGGCATCGATCGCGTCACCATCGTCATCGATCCGACGCCGGGCCGCGTCGTCCAGCACACGCTGTTCACGCGCGCGCAGCCGACGCCGGAACAGGTGTCGACGCTGCTGGCGCGGCTCGGCGCGCTGATGGGGGCCGACCGCTTCGGCGCGCCGGCGGTGGTCGATTCGTACCGCCCCGGTGCGTTTGCGATGACTCCGTTCACCACCGACCCCGACGGGCGACTGAACCGCGGAGAACGCGAAGATCGCCGAGAAAATTGTGTACACGATGTCACGAGCGCGCTGCGTCGCTGCCGCCAGCCAGTCCCGGCGCGCGTCGCCGTCGCCGACGGCCGCCCCGTGCGGGTGACGACCGATCGGCGCGGGTTCGCCGGCGGCGCGGTGACGCGCTGCGCCGGCCCGTGGCGCACGTCGGGCGAGTGGTGGTCGGACAGGTCAGGCGGGTCGGGCAGGTCGGGCGAGTCAGGCAGGTCGGAGAGCCCACGTGCGTCAGACACGGAGAGTCCGACCCGCCTGGCGTGCCAGACCCGCCCGACCTGCCAGACCCCGTGGAACCGCGACGAGTGGGACGTGGCGCTGAGCGACGGCGCGGTCTATCGTGTGTTTCGCGATCGCGA